>Ga0209930_1003317_pt1 | contig 16333 bp, 11 predicted proteins | sample ThiBiot_500_biof_2_FD_183948 | JGI IMG/M metagenome (GOLD analysis project Ga0209930, IMG submission 183948) | Wastewater bioreactor microbial communities from Cape Town, South Africa - Thiocy_cont_500_biof (SPAdes) | ecosystem: Engineered > Bioreactor > Thiocyanate-remediating >... | reverse complement strand
GGTCGGCACGGTCGCAGGCTTTGCGCTGGCGCACACCATGCTCGCCATTCCCTTCGTGCTGATCGCCGTGCAGGCCAGCCTCGAAGTCTTCGACCGCCGGCTGGAAACGGCCGCCGCCAGCTTGGGCGCCGGCCGGCTGACGGTGTTTCGCACGGTGACGCTGCCGCTGATCTTGCCCGGCATCCTCTCCGGCGCGTTGTTTGCCTTCATCACCTCATTCGACGAGATCATCGTCGCGCTGTTCATCACCAGTCCCTATCTCAAGACCCTGCCGGTGCAGATCTATTCGTCGATCACCCGCGACGCCGATCCGACCGTCGCCGCCGTCGGCACGCTGCTGTTCCTGGCCACCTCGCTCATCATCATTGCCGGCCTGCTTTTCGGCATGCGCCGCGGAAGGACCTGACCCCATGAACGCACCCCAACGCTCCGCAGGCGCCGCGATCGAAATCCGCCAGGCTTCCAAGCGTTACGGCGCCTTCGTGGCGCTGCGCGATATCGATCTCCACATCCGCCCCGGCGAATTCATGACCCTGCTCGGCCCTTCCGGCTCCGGCAAGACGACAACGCTGAACCTGATCGCCGGCTTCACCGACATCAGTTCCGGCGCACTCGACATCGGCGGCAAGAGCGTCACCGGCCTGCCCTCGCACAAGCGCAATATCGGCGTCGTCTTCCAGCATTACGCGCTGTTTCCGCATATGACGGTTGGCAAGAACGTCGCCTATCCGCTGAGCTTGCGCGGCATCCGGGGCGACGATCGCGAGCGCCGGGTGAAACGGGCGCTCGACATGGTGAAGATGGCCGATTTCGCCCATCGCTATCCCAACGAGCTCTCCGGCGGCCAACAGCAGCGCGTGGCGCTCGCCCGCGCGCTCGTCTTCGATCCGCCGCTGCTTTTGATGGACGAGCCGCTCGGCGCGCTCGACAAGAAGCTGCGCGAATGGCTGCAACTCGAAATCAAGCGCATCCACCGCGAGCTCGGCACCACCTTCGTCTATGTCACCCATGACCAGGAGGAGGCGCTGGTCCTTTCCGACCGCATCGCCGTCTTCAATGGCGGCCGCATCGAGCAGATCGGCACGGGGCGCGAACTCTACGACAATCCGGCGACGCTGTTCGTCGGCCGCTTCATCGGCGAATCCACCGTGCTGCGCGGCGCAAGCGAGATCGTCAATGGCGATACGGTGATGACCGTCGGCGGCGACAAGATCGTCGCCCATGGCCGGCTGGATGGCGACGCCAGCCCCGTCATCCTGCTGCGGCCGGAGCGGGTGGCGCTGAAACGTCCAGGCTCCGATGCCGTCAGCGGCGAAAACCGGCTCTCCGGCACGGTGGCGGAAGCGATCTATCTCGGCTCCGGCTCCAAATACGAGGTGAAGCTCAAGGACGGCACGATTGCGGTCGTGCGCGCGCCGCTGGGGGCTGCCGATTTCGCCATCGGCGACGCCGTCGACCTCACCTTCACCCCCGCCGATCTCACCCTTCTCCCCGACGATGCCAGCGCCGATACGACGCTGACCTGAACCATCGAAAGCACCTCCCATGGACGTCAAGACCAACGGCAATATTTCCTTCTGGTATGCCGATATCGGCGGCATCCCGCAAAAGCGCCCGGCCCTGCCCGGCGACCGCGACGCCGATGTCTGCATCATCGGCGCCGGCTTCACCGGCCTCTGGACCGCCTATTACCTGAAGAAGGCCGACCCCTCGCTCAATATCGTCGTCGTCGAGCGTGAATTCGCCGGCTTCGGCGCGTCGGGCCGCAATGGCGGCTGGCTGTCGGGCGGCTTCGGCTGGTCGCGGGAGAAATACCTGAAGACCTCCAGCCGTGGCGCGGTCATCGACATGCAGCGCGCCATGGCCGGTACGGTCGACGAGGTAGTCCGCGTCACGGAAGCCGAAGGTATCGATGCCGATATCCTGCGCGTCGACAACATCACCGTCGCCACCAATGCGCCGCAGCTCGAACGCGCCCGCGAGGAATACCAGTTCTATCTCGACTGGCAGATGCCGGCCGAGCAGATCGAAATGCTCTCGGCCGAACAGGCGGCCAAGCGCATCCGCATCGCCAATCTCGGGGGGGCCTTCGTCATCCGCGACATGGCCCGCGTGCAGCCGGCCAAGCTGGTGCGCGGCCTGGCCCGCGTCGTCGAAAGCCTGGGCGTCTCGATCTATGAGGGCACCTCGGTCACCCGCTTCGAAAAGGGCCGGGTCGAGACCGATCGAGGCACGGTGCGCGCCCCAAAAATCATCCGCGCTACCGAAGGCTTTACCGCCGGCCTGCCCGGCCAGGAGCGCACCTGGCTGCCGCTCAACAGCGCCCAGATCGTCACCGAGCCGGTGCCGGAGGCGCTGTGGAAGGAGATCGGCTGGGAAGGCCATGAATTGCTCGGCGATGCGGCCCATGCCTATTGCTACGCCCAGCGCACCCGCGAGGGACGCATCACCATGGGCGGGCGCGGCGTGCCCTATCGTTTCGGCTCGAAGACCGACGTCAACGGCCAGACGCAGCAGGCGACCATCGAGGCGCTGCACCGCATCCTCACCCGCCTTCTGCCGCAGACGCGGCAATTGAAGATCGACCATGCCTGGTGCGGCGTGCTCGGCGTGCCGCGCGACTGGTGCACGACGGCCGGTTTCGACCGTTCGACCGGCATCGGCTGGGCCGGCGGGTATGTCGGGCTCGGTGTGTCCTCGTCCAACCTCGCCGGTCGCACGCTGGCCGACCTCGTGCTGAACCGCGACACGGAACTGACCGCCCTGCCTTGGGTCAACCGCACGGTGCGCCCCTGGGAGCCGGAGCCGTTCCGCTGGCTCGGCGTCCACTCCATGTACCAGCTTTACCGCATCGCCGACGAACGCGAATTCGCCGGCCTGCCCCATACCTCGAAGCTCGCCGGCATCGCCGACAGCATCACCGGACACTGAGCCGACACGATTGAATGACAGGAAACACGATGATATCCTTTGAAAACTTTGGCGATCTCCTCGCCCTCGACCTCGGCGATTTCGCAGCCAAGCCGACCTCCATCGAAGGCGAGCAGCAGGAAGCGGCCAAGGCGCTGTGGACCAGCCCGGACGGCAGGATGGAAACCGGCGTCTGGGAATGCACGCCGGGCCGCTTCACCGCCGACCGCAGCCAGGCCGCCGAGCTCTGCCACCTGCTGAGCGGCCGGGTGACGCTGCACAATGGCGACGGCTCGGCCCGCGAGATTGCCGCCGGCGAGATGTTCGTGCTGCCGCTCGGCTGGCGCGGCGAATGGACCATTCACGAGCAGACCCGCAAAATCTACACCATGGTCGCCAAGGCCTGAGCACCCCTGACATGACGGGAGGAGAATGCCGATGAACGACGTATTGCTGTTCCGCAAGGCGGAGCGCAGCTTCGAACCCTATGGCGACGACCCGGCGCGCGCCTCGATCAGCCGGCTCGTCGGCCCCGAGATCAGCCGCTCGATGGGCGCCGGCATCGCCCGCTTCGACGACTGTTCCATTGCCTGGACGGTGCTGTATGACGAGTTGATCGTCACGCTCGCCGGCACGTTCCGGCTGCGCGTCGGCGATACCGTGCATGAGGCCGGGCCGGGCGACGTGCTGTGGATCCCGGAAAACACCAGCCTGCATTACGAGGGCGACGGCGCAACCGTCTTCTACGCCCTGTCGCCGGTCGACTGGAAGGCGATTGCGGCGGCAAAGCGCGGAGAAGGCCAATGACCGAGGCGCTTTTCCCGCATCTGTTCTCGCCGATCACCCTTCGCGGCGCGAAAATCAAGAACCGTATCCTCTCCACCGGCCACGACACGACGCTGCCGACCGACGGCCTCGTCAACGAGGCGCTGATTGCCTACCACGAATCCCGCGCCAGGGGCGGCGTCGGCCTGATCGTCACCCAGGTCGCCGGCGTGCATGAGACGGCGCGCTATACTTCGCATATGCTGATGGCCACCGACGACGATTGCATCGAAGGCTATCGAAAGCTGGCGGATGCCTGTCATGCGCATGGCTGCACCGTCTTCTCGCAGCTTTTCCATCCCGGCCGCGAGATCATGGAAAGCGGCGACGGGCTGCTGGCCGTCGCCTATGCGCCCTCGGTCTCCCCCAACGAGCGGTTCCGCGTCATGCCGCGCGTCCTCGACCTTTCGATGATCAAGGAGATCATCGACGGCTATGCATCTGCCGCCCGGCGCATGTTCCAGGCCGGGCTCGACGGCGTCGAATTCGTTGCCAGCCATGGCTATCTGCCGGCGCAGTTCTTCAATCCCCGCGTCAACCGCCGCGAGGATGCCTATGGCGGCACGGTGGAGAACCGGCTGCGCTTCGCCCGCGAGGCGCTGGCCGCCATGCGCGCCGCGACCAGCGAGGACTTCGTCATCGGCATGCGCATCAGCGCCAGTGAACGCGATGAGGAAGGCCTGACCCAGGAAGAGGCACTGGAAAGCTGTCGAGGGCTGGAAGACCTGCTGGACTACGTCAACATTACCGCTGGCACCTCGGCGACGCTTGGCGGCGCGGTGCATATCGCCCCGCCCATGGCCTATCAGAGCGGCTATCTTGCCAGCGATGCCGATCGTTTCCGCCAGGGCCTGAAAATCCCGGTCTTCGTCGCCGGCCGCATCAATCAGCCGCAGGAGGCGGAAGCGATCATCGCCAAGGGACAGGCCGACATGTGCGGCATGACCCGGGCGCTGATCTGCGATCCGGCCATGCCCGCCAAGGCCGCCGACAACCGCCCGGACGATATCCGCGCCTGCATCGCCTGCAACCAGGCCTGCATCGGCCATTTCCATCGCGGCCTGCCGATTTCCTGCATCCAGCATCCCGAAACCGGGCGCGAACTGCGCTACGGCACGTTGACGCCGGCGGCGAAGCGCAAGCGGGTGATGGTGGTCGGCGGCGGCCCGGCCGGCATGAAGGCGGCGATCACCGCCGCCAAACGCGGCCATGACGTGACGCTCTACGAGGCCAACCGCCAGCTCGGCGGCCAGGCCAATCTGGCGCAACTGCTACCGCGCCGCTCCGAATTCGGTGGAATCGTCACCAACCTGTCGCGCGAACTCGAACTGGCGCAGGTGCGCATCCAGCGCGGCATCACCGTCGATCGCGAACTGGTCGAACGGGAAAAGCCCGACAGCGTCGTCATCGCCACCGGTGCGGCCCCTTATCGTCCCGAGATTGCCGACGACGGCAGCGTGCAGGTGGTTGATGCCTGGCAGATCCTGCGCCGCGAGGTCAAGCCCGGCCGCCGCGTCGTCGTCGCCGACTGGCGCAGCGACTGGATCGGCCCCGGCATCGCCGAGCTGCTGACCAGGGACGGCTGCGAAGTCGATCTGGCGCTGAGCAGCACCCATCTCGGCGACGCCCTGCCGCTCTATGTGCGCGACAATCTCGTCGCCGAGCTGCACAAGTTGCAGGTGCGCATCACCCCCTATGCCCGCCTGTTCGGCGCTGACAGCGGCACCGTCTACATGCAGCACACCGCCAGCGGCGAGCCGATCCTGTTCGAAAACGTCGATACGCTGGTGCTCTGTCTCGGCCATCGTCCGCAGGATGCACTGCAACAAGAACTGGCTGGACTCGATATCGAGATCCGCATGGCTGGTGACTGTCTGGCACCGCGCACAGCGGAAGAAGCGGTTTTCGAGGGCTTGAAGCTGGGCGCAGCTCTTTGAAATTCGCTGAAAATTTGAGCGGAGGCGCATACCCGCGCCTCCTGCCAAGCGCATAATGCATAGCTGCATTGCACAAAAATTCATTGCTCCTCGCACAATTTGCAGGCATCTTGCACGCAGATGAAGCACATGGTGGTTTCCTCCCAGACCCACCGTTTCATCTGTTCCCCTCTGGAGGTTTAGACCTTCACACCTTATGGGCCGCGATTTTTTCGTCGGCCCTTTTTTCTTGTCCGATCCTGTCTATGCACACGACCGTCATCGCATTGTCACCCTTGACCTATGACAATGACCCTTGCTGCCCTATGTCGCATTCATCCGGCACGCTGCATCAGGAGACGACGATGACGACAGTCGATGACCGCCAAGACCTCGCCCTGCTCGACCGCTACTGGCGGGCCGCCAATTATCTCTCCGTCGGGCAAATCTACCTGCTGGACAATCCGCTGCTGAAGCAACCGCTTGCGGCGGAGCATATCAAGCCGCGCCTGCTCGGCCATTGGGGCACGACGCCGGGGCTGAATTTCATCTATGCCCATCTCAACCGCATCATTCGCGCCCGCGATGCCGACGTCATCTATATGTGCGGCCCCGGCCATGGCGGGCCGGGCATGGTCGCCAATACCTATCTGGAAGGCAGCTACAGCGAGATCTATCCCGAGATTTCGGAAGACGCCGAGGGAATGCAGAAACTTTTCCGGCAATTCTCCTTCCCCGGCGGCATTCCCAGCCACGCCGCGCCGGAAACGCCGGGCTCCATCCATGAGGGCGGCGAGCTCGGCTATGCGCTGGTCCATGCCTACGGCGCCGCCTTCGACAATCCCGAGCTGACGGTCGCCTGCGTCATCGGCGACGGCGAGGCCGAGACCGGGCCGCTGGCGGCGAGCTGGCATTCCAACAAGTTCCTCAACCCCGCCCATGACGGTGCGGTGCTGCCGATCCTGCATCTCAACGGCTACAAGATCGCCAATCCCACCATTCTCGGCCGCATGACCGACGCCGATCTCGATCATCTGTTCCGGGGCTATGGCTACGAACCCTTCTTCGTCGAGGGTCATGAGCCGGAGGCGATGCACCGCGCGATGGCCGAAACGCTGGACACCGTCTTCGACCGCATCGCCGCCATCCGCGCCGAGGCGCGCTCGGGGGGCAAGGCGCAAGGCATGCCGCGCTGGCCGATGATCGTGCTGCGCAGCCCCAAGGGCTGGACCGGGCCGAAGGAGGTGGACGGCAAGAAGGTGGAAGGCTTCTGGCGCGCCCATCAGGTGCCGGTCGCCAATTGCCGCGGCGATGCCGATCACCGCAAGATCCTCGAAGACTGGATGCGCTCCTACGATCCCGCCGACCTGTTCGACGAAAACGGTCGGTTGAAACCGGAGTTGCGGGCGCTGGCCCCGGACGGCACGCGCCGCATGGGCGCCAATCCGCATGCCAATGGCGGGTTGCTGCGCAAGGAGTTGAAGACGCCCGACATCGCCGATCATGCGATTTCCGTCTCGCCCGAAGCGCGCGGCGCGATTTCGGTGCAGACGACGGAAATTCTCGGCCGCTACCTGCGCGACGTCGTCAGGCTGAATGACGCGGAACGCAATTTCCGCATCTTCGGGCCGGACGAGACCGAGTCCAACCGCCTCGGCAGCGTTTTCGAGGCGACGGAGCGGGTGTGGATGGAAGGCATAGAGCCCTACGACGTGCATCTTTCCCGCGAGGGACGGGTGACGGAGGTGCTATCCGAGCATCTTTGCCAGGGCTGGCTGGAAGGCTATCTGCTGACCGGGCGGCATGGCTTCTTCTCCTGCTACGAAGCCTTTATTCACATCGTCGATTCCATGTTCAACCAGCATGCCAAATGGCTGAAAGTGTCGCGCGAGCTGGAATGGCGCAAGCCGGTCTCCTCGCTGACCTATCTCCTGACGTCGCATGTCTGGCGGCAGGACCATAACGGTTTCAGCCATCAGGATCCCGGCTTCGTCGATCTCGTCGCCAACAAGAAGTCCGACATCGTGCGCATCTACCTGCCGCCGGACGCCAATACGCTGCTCTGGGTCGGCGATCATTGCCTGAAGACCTGGGACCGCATCAACGTCATTGTCGCCGGCAAGCAGCCGGAGCCGCAATGGCTGACGATGGACGAGGCCGTCGCCCATTGCGATGCCGGCCTCGGCATCTGGGACTGGGCCGGCACCGAGGACGGCGCGGTGGCGCCGGACGTGGTGATGGCCTGCGCCGGCGACGTGCCGACCATGGAAGCGCTGGCCGCCGTCATGCTGCTGCGCACGGCGATCCCGGCGTTGAAAATCCGCGTCGTCAATGTCGTCGACCTCATGACCCTGCAATCGCAGGACCAGCATCCGCACGGAATTTCCGATGCCGAATTCGACCGGTTGTTCACCACCGACCGGCCGGTGATCTTCGCCTATCACGGCTATCCCACCCTGATCCATCGCCTGACCTACAAGCGCACCAACCATCGCAACATCCATGTGCGCGGCTTCATCGAGGAGGGCACGACGACGACGCCCTTCGACATGACGGTGCTCAACGAACTCGACCGTTTCCACCTTGCCATCGAGGCCATCGAGCGCGTGCCGGGTCTGAAGGAGAAAGCCGGCCCGGCCATCGCTGCCCTGCGTGAAAAACTGGCCGAGCATCACGATTATGTCCGCGAATACGGCGAGGACATGCCGGAGATCCGCGACTGGGCCTGGACTGCGGGACGAGGATAAACGGGTGAACATCGAGCTCTTCCGCCACGAGACCATCCTCGACCAATGCGCCGGCCTGCCGCCCTTGCCGACGGCGGTGGTGCATCCGGTGCAGCCCGCCGTATTGCAAGCGACGGCCGACGCCGTCGCCGCAGGGCTGATCGTCCCGGTCCTTGTCGGGCCGACGGCGCGGATTGCGGAAGCCGCAGCCCACCTCGATATCTCCGGCTGGGAAATCGTCGATACCGAGCACAGCCATGCGGCGGCGCAGACCGCCGCCGACATGGCCGCGAAGGGCCGGGTCGGGGCGCTGATGAAGGGTGCGCTGCATACCGACGAACTGCTGGGCGCCGTGGTGCGCGCCGAATCGGGCCTGCGCACCGAGCGGCGCATTTCCCATGCCTATCTGATGGCCATCGCCAGCTATCCCAAGCCGTTCATCATCACCGATGCGGCGGTCAACATCTTCCCCGATCTCGCCGCCAAGGCCGATATCGCCCAGAACGCCATCGATCTCTGGCGGGTGGTATTCGGCAGCGAAAGACTGCCGAAGCTGGCGGTGCTGGCCGCCGTCGAGACCGTCAATCCGAAGATGACGGCGACGCTGGATGCGGCCGCCCTTTGCAAGATGGCCGATCGCGGCCAGATCGCCGGCGGGCTGATCGACGGGCCGCTGGCCTTCGACAATGCGATCAGCGCCGCAGCGGCAGCCGACAAGGGCATCCTCTCGCCGGTCGCGGGCGATGCCGATATCCTGCTGGTGCCGGATATCGAGGCCGGCAACATGCTCGCCAAGCAACTGACTTTTCTCGGCGGCGCGGAGGCGGCCGGCATCGTGCTCGGCGCGCGCGTGCCCATCGTGCTCACCAGCCGCGCCGACAGTGTCCAGACAAGGCTGCTCTCCTGCGCGCTCGCCATATTGCTCGCCGAGGCGCGAAAGCAAGGGCTGATCAAATGATCGATACGCTGCTCGTTCTCAACACGGGTTCCTCCAGCCTGAAATTCCAGGTTTTCCGGCTTGATACGCTCGATGTGCTGATGCAGGGCAAGGTTGCCGATATCGGCGGCGCGGCCGCGCTCGCCGCGACGCTTGCCGATGGTGAAAAGCTCTCGGCCGAGGTCGGCGGCAACGACCACGATGCGGCGCTCGCTGCGGTGATGACGCTGGTCGACCGCCATGACGACGACTGGCGCACCAAAGCGGTGGTGCATCGCATCGTCCATGGCGGCACGCGCTTTGCCGATCCGGTGATCGTCACGCCGGAGATCGAGGCGGAACTGCGCCGCCTCGTGCCGCTCGCGCCGCTGCACCAGCCGCACAATCTCGCCGGCCTCGACGCCTCGAACCGGCTGGCCCCGGATGCGCTCGACATCGCCTGCTTCGACACCGCCTTCCATGCCGGCCATAGCGAGGTCATCTCCAGCTTCGCCATCGAGAAGGATTTTCGCGACAAGGGCATCCGTCGCTACGGGTTTCACGGGCTGTCCTATGAATGGATCGCCCACGCGCTTCGCGAACAGCATCCGTCGCTCTATCACGGCCGCGTCGTCGCCGCCCATCTCGGCAATGGCGCCAGCCTCTGCGCGCTCGGCAACGGCGTCAGCATCGATACGACCATGGGCATGACGGCGCTGGACGGCCTGCCGATGGGCACCCGCTGCGGCGCTATCGATGCCGGCGCGGTGATCTTCATGCAGCGCGAACTGGGGCTGACGCCCGACGAGGCCGAGCATCATCTCTACGAGCGCTCCGGCCTGAAGGGGCTTTCCGGCCTCACCAACGATGTCGAGGCGCTGCTCGCCTCGCCCGATCCGCGCGCCGCCTTCGCGCTCGATTATTTCACCCTGCGGGTGGCGCAGCATGCGGCGATGATGGCGGTGTCGATGGGCGGCCTCGACGCCATCGTCTTCACCGGCGGCATAGGCAAACATGCGGGGCCGATCCGCCAGTCGATCACCGACCGCCTCGCCTTTCTCGGCCCCTTCGAAACACTGGTCATCCCCGCCAACGAAGAGCGGATGATGGCCCAACACGCCCGGCGGCTGCTCGCCGGACAGGCGTGATTTCAGGCGGCAGCCCTACCCTCTCTTCCGTCATGCTCGGGCTTGTCCCGAGCATCTAACCACGTAAGAGATATCCATTATCCTCAACCGCTTAGCGGGCGTCGGCAGATCCTCGGCACAAGGCCGAGGATGACGAAATATCGGAAGTTTACTCCTTCTCGAAGGCTTCGCGCACCCGGAAAATCGCCAGCGCCACGGCGCAGATGACGATGGGGATGGAGATCAGCATGACGAAGGGGCTGATGTGGTAGCCGGCGTGATCGGCGGCTTCCATGGCGGTCTTCATCAGGCTCAGCAGGTAATAGCTGATGGCGATCACCGACAGGCCCTCGACGGCGCGCTGGATCTTGAGCTGCGTTGCCGCGCGCTCGGCGAGCGCCTGGATCTGCACCGCATTCTGCGCTTCGACTTCCACCTGGATGCGGGTCTGCAGCAGGTCGAGGATATGCATCGCCGCCTGCGAGAGCTGTTCGAGGCGCAGCGCGGTGGCCTCGCAGGTGCGTACCGCCGGGCGGAAGCGGCGCATGACGAAGACGCCGAAGCGCTGGAAGCCGGGCACATGCGTCTCACGCAGGTCGCCGATGCGTTCTTCCACGATCTTCGCATAGGCGGCGGTGGCGCCGAAACGGTTGCGGGTTTCCGCCGCCGCCGAGATCAGATGCGCCGAGAGCGTCGAGATCTCGTTGAGGAGCTGCTTGTGGCCGTCGGGCTCGACGGTGCGGTTGCGGCTGGCGAGATCGGCGAGCCGCCGGTCGTAGGAGGCCAGTTCCGGCCCCAGCTTGCGCGCCTGCGGCAGGCTGAGCAGCGCCATGGCGCGATAGGTCTCCACCTCGCAGAGGCGGCGCACCATGCGGCCGAGGCGATAGCTGTTCAGGTAGCGGTTGAACAGCAGGACACGGCAGCCATGGTCGGTGCTGTCATGGAAATCGGAGCAGATCAGCGCCGCATCGCCGCCGATATAGGAGGCGGCGGTATCGGCGAAACCGAATTGGGTGAGATAGGGCAGCAGATCGTCGGGCACGTCGTTGCGCACCAGCACCGCCAGTCGGTAGATGACGCGCGCGGCGGAGACGCCGGCCTCGCGCTCGGCATCGGCCGCCGTCAGCGTCGGCATCGGCCAATGCTCGGCATTGGTCGCCATGGCCGTGACGCGGGTGACGGTGATGAATTCGGTGTGGAATTCGACGCGGGTCTGGACGCCGGCCGAAACATGGGTGGGCCGCGCCGTGGTCAGCGCGGCGCTATGCCAGCCCTGATCGTCGGTCGGCATGAAGGCGAGGTGTTCGACGAAGGCCGGCCCGGTGAAATAGGTGGACGGGCGCGCATGCAGTTCGGCATTGAATTCCCCGGACATTGCCACTCCCCAAAGGCAACAAAAAACCGCCGCCCCATTTCCATGGAACGGCGGCGGGCACCCTAGCTGGCGATCAGCGGTCTGTCGACCGCCTGAAAGCAGAGCTTAAGTGATTGAATCGATTTAGCCGATGGCCATCAGGCTGGCATTGCCGCCGGCCGCCGTCGTGTTGATCGAGGTGGAGACTTCCTCCAGCAGCCAGTTGAGGCAATAGGCCTCGGCGCCGGCTTCCAGCTCGGCGCTCGTCGCGGCCTGGACCAGCACCAGCGGACCCGGCAGGGCGGCGATCTTCTTGCCAACCTCGACGGTGCGCGCGGCATCGCCTTCGATCAGCGCGCCGGCATAAGGCGCATTGGCCGCCCAATCCTTGCTCCAGGTGATGCGGGCGACGACGCTGGCCGGCAGGTCGCGCAGCGAGGCTTCCAGCCCCGAGCCGGAATCGATCGCCACTTCGTTGCCGGTGGCAAGGGCGGCGGTGAGCTGGCGATAGAGGCCGACTTCGGTCTGCGGTACCAACAGGATGCGGCCACGCGGGTGCAGGGCATAGACGTTGCGCTCGCCGACCGGGCCGGGCAGATCGAGCACGAGGCCGAGGGCGGAAACGCCGCCGGTCTCGCGCGCATCCCGCGCCAGTTCGTTGCGGCCGCGCTGGCCGAGCCAGCGGGCGAAATCGGTGAGCGCCGGATCGGTATGCACCGAGCTGTGGCGCGGCGGCACCGGGGCGTTATCCACCAGACGGCCGAGATAGAGCGGACCGCCGGCCTTCGGGCCGGTGCCGGACAGGCCACGGCCGCCGAAAGGCTGCACGCCGACCACCGCGCCGATGACGTTGCGGTTGATATAGACGTTGCCGACGCGGATGAGGCCGGTCACATGGCTGATCGTCTCGTCGAGGCGGGTGTGCAGGCCGAAGGTCAGGCCGTAACCGGTCGAATTGATGTCCTCGATCAGCCGCTCCAGGTCGTCGCGCTTGTAGCGCAGGACATGGAGGACCGGGCCGAAGACTTCGCGATGCAGATCCTTCAGCGAGCCGATCTCGACGATCGTCGGGGCGACGAAGGTGCCGTTTTCGGTTTCGGGGCCGAGCGGCAATTGCTCGACCTTGCGGCCGAGGCCGCGCATGCCGGCGATATGCTTCTCGATGATGCCCTTGGCCTCGTCGGTAATGACAGGACCGATATCGACCTTGAGGCTATCGGTGCGGCCGATGGAAAGCTCCTTCAGCGCGCCCTTGAGCATGGTGAGGATACGGTCGGCGACGTCTTCCTGCAGGCACAGCACGCGCAGCGCCGAGCAGCGCTGGCCGGCGCTGTCGAAGGCCGAGGCGATGACGTCGAAGACCACCTGTTCGGCCAGCGCCGAGGAATCGACGATCATGGCGTTCTGGCCGCCGGTTTCGGCGATCAGCGGGATCGGCTTGCCGTTCGGCAGCAGGCGCGCGGCAAGCTGGGCCTGGATGAGGCGGGCGACCTCGGTCGAACCGGTGAACATCACGCCGCAGGTTTCCGGCGCGGCGACGAGGGCCGCCCCGATGCGGCCATCACCCGGCAGCAATTGCAGGGCAGCACGCGGGATGCCGGCCTCATGCAGGATGCGCACGCCTTGCGCGGCGATCAACGGCGTTTCTTCCGCCGGCTTCGCCAGCACCGGATTGCCGGCGACCAGCGCCGCGGCGATCTGGCCGGAGAAGATGGCGAGCGGGAAGTTCCACGGGCTGATGCAGACGATCGGGCCGAGCGGCTTGTGCGTGACGCCGAGCGTGCGCCGCGCCTGTTCGGCGTAGTAGCGCAGGAAATCGATGGCTTCGCGCACTTCGGCAATGGCGTTCGGCATCGACTTGCCAGCCTCGCGCATGATCAGGCCGAGCAGCACCGGCATGTCGCGCTGCATGATGTCGGCGGCACGTTCCAGGCAGGCGGCGCGCTCGGCGGGCGGTGTCGCACCCCAGCTTGCGCCGGCGGTGGCGGCGATCTGCATGGCCCTGGCGACTTCGCCTTCGGCGATTTCGGTCACCGTGCCGACCACGTCCCTGTTGTCGCCGGGGTTGAGGACCGGGCGGCTCGTGCCGCTGGCCTCGCCTTCGCCCAGCGTCGGGCCGGAGCGCCATTCGCGGGTGGCGGAGCCGTCGAGCGTTGCCGAAATCTCGGCGAGGACCGTTTCGTTCGACAGGTCGAGGCCGGCCGAATTCCTGCGGGCGCCAAAAAGGTCGTCCGGCAGGGCGATCTGGTCGTGGCGGGCGCCGACGACGGCCATCGAGCGGACGACATCGGCCGGATCGGCGACCAGCTCGTCGATGGAGACCGACTTGTCGCCGATGCGATTGACGAAGGAGGAGTTGGCGCCGTTTTCGAGCAGGCGGCGGACGAGATAGGCCAGCAGCGTCTCATGCGTACCAACAGGCGCATAGATGCGGGCCGGGCGGTTCAGCTTGGCCGAGCCGACGACTTCGTCATAGAGCGGCTCACCCATGCCGTGCAGGCACTGGAACTCATACTTGCCGGTCTGGAAATCCGGGCCGGCCAGCTGGTAGATCGTCGCCAGCGACTGGGCATTGTGGGTGGCGAATTGCGGGAAGACGGCATCGGTCGCCGCCAGCAGTTTTCGCGCGCAGGCGATGTAGGAGACGTCGGTGTGGACCTTGCGGGTATAGACCGGGAAATCCTCGAGACCGTCGACCTGGGCGCGCTTGATCTCGGCATCCCAATAGGCACCCTTTACCAGGCGCACCATGATGCGACGGTTCGTGCGGCGGGCGAGATCGATGATGAAATCGAGAACGAAGGGGCAGCGCTTGCCATAGGCCTGCACCACGAAACCCATGCCGTTCCAGCCGGCGAGATCGGGGTCTTCGCACAGGCTCTGCAGCAGGTCGAGCGACAGTTCGAGGCGGTCGGCTTCCTCGGCGTCGATGTTGAGGCCGATGTCGTATTTCTTCGAGAGAAGCGCCAGCGCCTTCACCTTCGGCAGCAGTTCGCTCATGACGCGCTCCGCCTGGGCGCGGACATAACGCGGATGCAAGGCCGAGAGCTTGATGGAAATACCGGGGCCGTCATAGATGCCGCGACCGGCGGAGGCTCGGCCGATGGCATGGATGGCGGTCTCGTAATCCTTGTAATAGCGCTCGGCATCGGCGGCGGTGGTCGCAGCCTCGCCCAGCATGTCGTAGGAATAGCGGAAACCGCGTTCTTCCAGCGGCCGGGCGCGCTTCAGCGCCTCGTCGATGGTCTCGCCGGTGACGAACTGCTCGCCCATCATGCGCATCGCCATGTCGACACCGCGGCGGATGACCGGCTCGCCGGCGCGCGCGATGAGGCGCGTCAGCGCAGCGGAAAGGCCGCGGTCGTTGACCGTCGAGGTGAGCTTGCCGGTGACCACGAGGCCCCAGGTGGCGGCGTTGACGAACAGCGAGCGACCGCCGCCCATATGCGACTTCCAGTCGCCTTCGGCGATCTTGTCGCGGATCAGCGCGTCGCGGGTGGCGGTGTCGGGAATGCGCAGCAGGGCTTCGGCCAGGCACATCAGCGCCACGCCTTCCTGGCTGGAGAGCGAATATTCATGCACCAGCCCTTCGACGCCGGCGCCCTTGTGCTTGGCGCGCAAGGCCTCGATCAGGCTGCGTGCGGTGGCGCGCACGGCCTTGCGTGTATCTTCAGGCAGGGTCGCCTGTTCAAGCAGCGTCGCGACGCATTCGGCCTCGGGCCGGCGATAGGCCGCGGTGATCGCCTGCCTGAGCGGCGTCTGCGGGCGGATGGAGGGCGCGAAATCGGCAAAGGGTCTTGGGGTCGACACAGAAAGGTCTCCGTCGAAGTTCGAGGCAAATGGCGTGATTTCCGGAACGGGAGCATGGCCCTCGCGTGACGCTTGCGCAAGGCCGCGCGCCATCCTCCCTCTTTCCGGCTCTGCGGCATTGTATATCACGCCGCCACGCGATATGCGTACTGGAGATCGGCAATTTTCAGCGCATTTAGTCTTATTTATTCGCCAATTGGAGTGAAAAAAGATGGCTCAGACTTCGATTTCAGGCGAATTGGATAGCTATGATATCAAGATTATCCAGGCGCTCGTCGATGACGGACGCCTGTCGATCACCGACCTCTCGGAAAAGGTCGGCCTGTCGAAGACACCCTGCCACCAGCGACTGAAACGGTTGATCAAGGATGGTTACATCCTCGGCTTTCGCGCCGTACTCGATCCGCAGAAACTCGGGCTCGACCATGTCGCCTATACCGAGGTGAAACTCTCCGACACCCGCGAGGCGGCGCTGCACAGTTTCAACGAGGCGGTGCGCAATATCCGGGAGATCGAGGAATGCCAGATGATCGCCGGCTCCTATGATTACCTGCTCAAGGTTCGCACCGCCGACATGCGCCGCTTCCGCCGGGTGCTCGGCGAATATATCTCGACGCTACCGCATGTCGCCAGCACCTCCACCTTCGTGGTGATGGAATCGGTGAAGGAGGCCAATCTGCGGCCGGCTTAAGGTCTGCCAGGTTTCCTCTGAACCTGACAGACCTTAAGCTTCTTTGTTTTTGTTTGCC
>Ga0209930_1003314_pt1 | contig 16340 bp, 18 predicted proteins | sample ThiBiot_500_biof_2_FD_183948 | JGI IMG/M metagenome (GOLD analysis project Ga0209930, IMG submission 183948) | Wastewater bioreactor microbial communities from Cape Town, South Africa - Thiocy_cont_500_biof (SPAdes) | ecosystem: Engineered > Bioreactor > Thiocyanate-remediating >... | reverse complement strand
GATCCGTCGATTTCAATTTCTCATATTCAAATGATAAGGTAAGAAGTCGAGATGATTTTGTCCTATTTTTAATCTATCCTATAGTAATCCGATTATGATTCAAACTAATCCGACTGAGACCGGTTCAACATGGTCGAATGATAATCAACAACAGCAAACATGGTCGGATTTACATTTACGTTGAAAAGCAGAAGTTTTATTTTTGTTAAATAAAGAAGAAGAAAAAAAAAACTGTCATTTGTTTTTTTATCTAATAAAATTCAATTTCAAATTGTTGCACTCGATAATTGAGTCGATCAGCGACGTACAGATGTCCGTATTTATCCATGGCGATACCAGCTGGATAGTGTAATTGATTCGGTTGATTACCGGCGTCATTTCCTCCGGCGATTGTTCGACATTTTTGTTGTTGTTGTCGTTCATGACAACGAACAATTCGATGTGTTGCCCAATCGGACACGTAAACATATTCGAAATGATCGACAAAAATCGAACCAACCGATTCCAATTGTTCGAGACCATTTCTATCACTTGCAACGACACGAAATTCATTCGAATTCGGCTCGCCTTTCATTATTCGTCGATTGCCAAAATCTGAAATGTACAACGATTGTTTATCATCGATGAAAATACTCGTCGGATGCGCTAATTGATCGGTTCCATTGCCTCGACCATTTCCACCGGCAATAATCGAGATTTCATGCGTAATAGAATCCCATTTTTTCACTACGTGTTCAGCATCATTGGAAAAATAGATGTTTCGTTCGTTGTCAATGGCTATGCCGTAACAATTCGTGTCGGAAATGATCGTTTCAGCTGTTGAATGTTCGATTGATATTCTTATGATGCTACTTGTTATACTACTGCAAAGAATAATTGTGTTATTTTCATCGAGAATAAAATCTCGATAGCCACCACCGAAACCACCTTCGGTATTCTGATAGATGAGTTGATTTTCATCGTCATTCAACGATCGTTTGAGGAGATATGTAGATGTAAAACTCGAGACATAGATCGTTTGATCGTCGTCAATAGCAAGACCACAGAGCATTCCAGGGTCACTGAATTCGTTCGGTGAACTACGGTCGATAAATACCGTTCGACCGTTTTGTTTCCAGACAGTTTCATCTGTCAAATAACTTCGATCGTATTCAGCTAAAACGAGAACTTTCAGAACAACAAAAAAAAAACAAGATCGAATCCATTTTCTACTCGGTTTTTTTCTCGAAATAGTCGTCGTTGTTCGTGTTGTTGTCGTCGAAATACTCGCTGTTGTTGTTGTTGTTGTTGTTGTTACTATTGTTGTCGATGGCGTTGTTGCTCGTTGTTTTTTTACGAGAACAACCGGTATTGTCACTGAACAAACGATGACAATGATCGAAATGATAATTGCAAGCAAAGACTTTCGATTTCGAACTGAATTTGTTCTAAATTAGAAATCGAAATTACGAATGAACTCGAAATGTATTTTGCTCGTCCTACGAAGTTTGAGGTTGATCTGTTACCATCTTATTTTTTAAAAAATGAACAGAAAATTTGTTTTATCAGTATTTATTGATCAAATAGAATGTTTTTACACAAGGAAATGCCATTAGCAAGTAAATTCTCGAGATTATCAATGTTAAATTTCTTGTTCAACCAATGAAAATACGCTCGATTCATTTGTAATTTTCTCTCGACGGGCTGAATAATTAATTGTTCGAGCAGATGTTTTGTCAACGTATCGTTATTTAAAATCAGAATCTCTTGATTGCCGTATTGACCTCGTTGAATGAACAGATTGGCATAGGACGAGAGCGAACGATACTTTTTGAAATTCTCATTTTTCATAATTAAAATTTTCTTCTCAGGATTGGTGAGTAATTGTTGAATGAATTCGATGAATTCAATCGACGTATTTTGAATTGTACGTTGAGAAGAAAATTCACGTAGTTCCGACATCGACAAAAAGATTCGAGCTATTTGTTGAGCAAGAACGGCGTGATACTGTTGATAGTTGACAATTTCATCGATATTATTGAAAATAATTCCGTGAACAAATGGATAGAGATAGAGAAAGAGAAGATTGAGATTGTAGCCGGTTAATGGCGATGTGTAGAGTTGATTGATTGAACTTGCATGATGAATAAAAACGAGAATCGATTGAAATGGATGATTTGTGTTGAGATAGGAGAGAAGATTTTGAATCGATGGTAGATATTGAAGATGAAGTTTGTTTGTTGTTGCAATGTCGATGAGTATGAGAAACCCGAGAAGATCATTGCGAGAGAGAGAATCGATTTTCAACGAATCGAAAAAGATTGTTTCGTAGTCATTCGACGAGGAATGAAAGAGTTGATTGAATGAGCAAAATGAAACGAGATGAGGTGGTTTCGATGAAGTATTTAGAAGTTTGTAGAGATTAGTTCCGATTCGATCGGATGATGAATCAAACGAGAGAATCAATAACGACATTTGATGAAAAGAAAAAATTGATTTTTTACATTTTATTGGTGTGAATTTTTCAACAAATTAAAAGAGAGAGAGAGGTCGTGATGATCGAATGAATTTTGATTAATGTAAAACACAACGTCGAGATGTTTTTCTAGGCGAACGTTTTTTCAATGATAAACGAGCAGCTTGAATGAATAGATCCTGTACACCTTCTCTTGTTTTAGCGGAACATTCCATATATGCATCGACTTTGATTTCCGTTGCCATTCGATTTCCTGCGTCAGTTGTTACCGGTTTTTCTCCTTCGTCTTTCAATTTCATTTGTACATCGGGATCGTTTCGGAGATCTTTCTTACAGCCAACTAAAATAATCGGACATGGACCGCAAAAATGTCGAACTTCGGGAATCCATTTTTCTGTTACACTCGTCAGAGACACGGGACTATCGATACTGAAACATATTAAAACAACATTCGTATCAGGATACGATAATGGACGTAGACGATCGTAATCTTCTTGTCCAGCAGTATCGAACAGAGCTAAAGCAATCTAAGACGAAACGAATTGATATTTGTTTTTTGTCAAAAGATGTGACATTCTCTTACTGTTTGCCCGTCGACTTGAATATCGGCAACATACGTATCGAATATAGTCGCATCGTGATTGGTAATAAACCGATCTTCTTTGAAAGCAAATAGCAAACAAGTTTTTCCGCACATACCATCGCCAACAATAACAAGTTTCTTATTTTTTCGTATACTACTTTTACGTCTCATCGACATTGTCAACTGATCTTAATCGTTCGAAATAAGAAAAAAAAACAGAAAAGAATGCAATCTTGTCGACGAAGTTGTTGTTTTTTTTTCAAGAGAGAAAGAAAAAAATCGAAAGTCACACCTATTTCACTCAAACGAAGTTCTCCTTTCGTTTCTTCATCAAATACATAGATTTTACCTTGACGGGGATTCGTCGAATGAAAAATAAGCGCGAATTGATTAATTTTTTATTTTTATTTTTATTTTTATTAAATAATGTCGAAATGGGACGAGAATACCATTCGAATGTACGAAGGACAAGATTTCGAAGTACTTCGAGCGGAATGTCATCGAAAACAGCAACTGTTCGAAGATCCTCTTTTTCCTGCATGTGCTCGATCTCTATCCGATAATGACGAACAATTCAAAGATATTATTTGGAAACGTCCAAGAGAGATCGTTTCCAATCCACAGTTAATTGTAAATGGAATCAAACGTACCGATCCGACACAAGGTGATCTCGGCAATTGTTGGTTTATCGCTGCAATGTCAGCGTTAACACAGAACAATCTCGTTCTCAAACGTGTTATTCCACCTGATCAATCGTTTCAATCGGATTGGTACGCTGGAATATTTCATTTTCGATTTTGGCGTTATCAACAATGGTATGACGTTGTCATTGACGACCGGTTGCCTTATTTGACAACTGAAGATCGGCTTTGGAGCGCTCGAAATACGTCTGAACTCAACGAATTCTGGGTTCCATTGTTAGAGAAAGCGTATGCGAAGTTAAACGGCAGCTATTCGAATCTAGGCGGTGGTTTGCCAGTGAATGCACTCACGGATTTTACCGGTGGAATCGAACAACGATTCGAATTCAAATCGAATCTTTCATCAACACATTTCAATACCGATGATCTTTTTGAATTTATCTGTTCTTGTATCGATTACGGTTCGTTAATAGCTTGTTCAATAAATCCACATGATAAACAAGTCGAAACTGTTCTGCCGAATGGTCTCGTTATTGGTCATACATATTCGATAACGAATTATTATCTCCTAGCTCAACGAGGCATACTTCGTCTTCGAAATCCTTGGGGCAATGAAATCGAATGGAACGGTCAATGGGCTGATCATGATCCCATTTGGAATCTACTCGATGAACGGACTCGGCAACGTTTGAGCATAAGAAATGAAAATGACGGCGAATTTTGGATGTCATTCGATGATTTCTATCGAGAATTCGATGTTATGGAAGTCTGTCATATCAGTCCGGACACATACGATGGTATGTCTTTAGCAAACAGAAAGTATCATTTTTGCACTGAAAATTGCGTTTTCACTGAATTCACTTGTAAATTTATCTTTTATGAATCAGAAAATTTCTAGTTCTTGAATGATCTCATTAGAATTCAGTGAAAACACAATTATTTTAACACGTTTCATACATGTCAAACTTGAAAGTTGAATTTGTAACGGGAAATATGTCCCGTGAGTCTATTGACTGAAGAAATAATAGATATACAACGATATATAGAGAGAGAGATAGGACGATGAAGCGTGACACGGTCATCATATATGATGATTTTTTGGTAGCAAAGCTTTTATTTATATAATCAAAGTTAAAACAGGATAAAAAGGACTGATACGCATGAACTGTCGAATAAAAGCCGACGAAAAGAGAATAACAGTTGGACCCGTGACGTCACGTCTTATATCCATGTAAGACTTTAGATTACTATTTGTCTATTGATTTTGATTCTTATACTCAGGTGATGTCGTTGTAATTCGGCAGTTGTTGTTGTTGTTTTATTCTTTTCTTCATCTATAATCGAGATCAAGAGAGAGGAAAATCTTCGTCAGCTAAGTGGCTGTTTCGCGACCTCTTGTGTACACGTGTGAGAAACAGAATACGTTGGGCTGTATATATGATGATGATGGCAATATGAGACGGTTCTGTCACAGAATTCAATTTTACAACTTGAAATTTCAACTTTATTTCGTCCGTTGAAGTTTTGAAACTCTTCCGGGGATTTTTTCGAATTTCACAATGTCAAAAATCTGCTGTTTAGTTCGTTTATAAATTCAAGCATGTGCAGAATTTAGAATTTTAAAACTAATCTTTGCTATTTTTCAAAGAATTTGGTTTGACACTTGGCAATATTCGATATCATTGGCGTATGTGGTACGCATTTGGTTCGTGGCGTTCGGGCGTGAATAGTGGCGGTTCATGTGCGACGAATACCTGTCGACATGGTTGTTATTATTGGCGTAATCCACAATTTGTTATTGAATTAACATTAAATCGCTCGTTTAATTCGAATAGATTATGTATGATGATTATTGCATTAATGCAAAAGCCGATAACGAATGCTAATGAACAGTACATACAAATACGTTTATTTCGAATAAAACCACATGTTAAAATATCCGAAAAGAAAATCTATAGGCCCGATGAAGTCGAACGAATAGGTATATACAAATATCAGAACAACAAATAATATCGGTTCTTTTCTTTTCCTTTTGTCTATTCAAAAAAAAACAGCATCGACAGGACCGTATGGTAAGTTCGTTCGAGTTGAGTCTTTTCTTCTATACTTCTGAATTAAGTCAATCGTCGTGAAGTATCACTGCTGATGAAAACAACAAGTGGCGCTTATTTAATCGTGCCAAGTCTCGCTGATGTAAATCAAAATTGTGATTTTTTACTACGAATTTTTTCTCAAGATACAACAATGGGTCGAACATTTGTCAATCTATTTGCTAAGGATGAATCGAGAAAAAACACAAAATCCTTGATCGAAGAAAGAAAGTATTAGTATCATGTCATTATTGATTGATATTAATTGAATTCGATTTTCTATTAACACATTAATCATATGGATCGATACGATTTTGTTGAACTTTATATTTCTCGTTTGTTTTTTTTTGTTATTATTATTATGAATAATTTTATAAGAATGTTTTAACAAACGTGAAAGAATGAGAACGATAAATTTTCGTGATTTTCTTTTTGTTCGAAACAAAAAAGAAATATTTTGATCGTGCTTGATATAACGACGTCATTCATCAGTTCGTGACAGACAGATATTATCAACACTTTGATAGATAGATAGAGATATACAATATAAAAAGCAAAGAAAGCTTCTTCTCAATTGCTATTTATTACTAGTTAAAGATTCTGGCTTCGATACTGATCTATATCATACAGTAAGTCGTAAATACAGATTTACAAAAATTATATATGTATAGTTTCTTTTTGTTTTCTTTGGCGTTTAGATTTCTCTTGATTTTAATCGTATCAAAATCTGAACAAGAACGTTTAGATTTTGTTTCGACTAATAATGCTATCGAATGTCGTTCGATTGATATTCAATTATACACATGGTCTGGACCAGGTTACGAATCAGGCGAATGCTGGTATCATGGCCATCGATTTCGTCATGGTCAAACATGGGGTCGAATCGACATACCTGGCTCGCCCTATTGCCTTTGTGAACAAGGCAAAATTCGAATATTCTACAATAAAATCTATTCAGCTGATTCATTGACAATCTTTCGTTCGAATACTAGTCATACTTTGCCAACATCGAATGATTTAGCCAAATGGCCTATAGTTCCTTATCCAACTGTTCGACAACGCATTGTTATTTGTTCGTCAACTCGATTCGGTCTACGTATTCGATCGAAAGATCACTGTTTTACATGTCGATGTTCAATCAATGGCCATTGGCTTTGTCGAAAAGCACAACCACAACCACAACAAATGAAAATCGAATGCGGACCTGTAGCTAAATCTTGCCTTCTAATCGAACGTTTATCAACATCAAACTTCAGTCGTTACATCGAAATTCCACGTGAAACATCGTGGATCGATCGTCAAGCTTGTACACGATGTTCGTGTCTGTTAAATGGTCAATTAGAATGTCAATCTCTTCACAGATCATGTTCACGTCCTTGTCTCCTAACAAAAACACGTCCCATTTCAATGATTTACTATTTCTCATCAGGTGCACATTGGTTTCCGCCAATGAACGGCGATTGCCGTTCGTGTACATGTACAAACGGTATTCGACAATGTTCTGATTGTCTTCGAACGATTCAAATCGATGTTCGTCCATTGAAATCGAACTTAGTCAATCGAATGACACCATGTTTACTTCAAACAACGGACAATTCTCATCGATTGATCTATCCGGGACAACGAACTTGGTTCGGACAAAAATGCTTTTTCTGTTCACGAAATGGCGATCGTTTGATTGAATGTTAATAGTCGTGTGTTTTATTTTGTCAATTTAGGAAAAAAAGATTTGGTCTTCAAATAGGCATGAGATGAGAGAGAGAGAGAGAGAAAGAGAGAGTTAGCCTATGAATTCTCGTGGATCACCTTTGAATATTGGTCCTGCTTGTCGTCGATATAGATTAAGAGAATCATCATTGGATTGACGGAGAAGATTTCTCAAATGATTTTTTATATCATAATCGAATTGATTTTCATTTTGATAAAATTGTATTTGTTCCGATGGAATAATAGTTCTTGACCTAAATCAATTTCGTTTCGAAAAAGAAAACAAAAAGAAAAAAAAACAACTTACTCAACAAGAATTATGCTGAGAAGTATTAGTAAAAGACTCGAACGATAGATTGACATGACTTTGATCTTCAATTTTACCGTCTGATGTTAAATGTGCGTGTTCGATGTTATCTATCAGCTTTATTCGTGTTACTATATCAGTTACGCCTGCCTTAACCACGCAATGTCAACTATATTAATATTAATTTAATAGACCAATGTTAGTTCAAGATAGAATGACAGACAAACATAGCCTATCATTTTCCACTTACAATCATAAAATCCAATTTCTTAGAGCACCAAGAAAATGTCGAGAGTACTTCAACATGATAAAATAAATGTTTTCATTGCTTTTCTCAATTTTCAAACATTTTTCACTCACAAATTGATTGTTTTATTTCGAGGCAAAAGAAGAAAAAAAGATTTTGATATCGAGGGTTGATTCGAATGTAATGGACGCAAATACTGACTCGCTAATAATAATTGTTTTTTTTTATTATTATTTGGAAGAAAAGAAAAGGAAATGCAGAAAAAAAAGATAAAACTGTAGGCATCACAGAAAATCGTTTGTTGGTTTTTTTACTTTGCTTGATTTAGTTTGGTTCACGAGCGAGATTCGGTATTTCTGTGTATGTTGTTTGATTACCATTGGAAATAGTAGCACATGTTTTTTTTTCTTTTCGTTTTTTTTTCGAACAAATTCGAATTATATAATGCCATGATGGTAGGAAAACATTAATAATAAGAAAACAAATCATTGATTCATAGAAAAGTGAATTTCGTATAATATGAAATATATAAGTTTGAATAGGAAAAAATGAAAATATGATTAATGCAATAATTAATGATAGAATAACACGATTATATTTCCATTTTGATTTTTTAATATTTAAACTTGCATGAATTAATGTATCAAGAAAGATTATTGGCAAAACAAATAACCATAAAGCATTACCGAAATTAAATGAAAGATTATGAAATAGATATAAACATGTTAAATTTCCTGAATAAAGTATGAGTATATGTAAAACAATTAGGAAAGTTTTTTTCAATGAGAAAAATATGAATATTGTAATTAATATTGCAAAAATAATCACGAATAAAAGCATAAGATAGACTTCCGTACGAATTCGTTCTAATGATTCATAATGTGGAAATATAATACTATAGGGAAATATCGATGGTATCTTGCTTTCATCGGCGTATTTATACATCTTATGCATAGTTTCCACATCTTTACGAGTACCTAGAAAAAAAGACAAACAGCTTTTCACGATCTTTATTAAATTCAATATTTTACCTGTAATCGATTTCAATTGACAATAGAATCGAGACGCTTTTATAATCGATCTATCATTCTTTCCTTCCGTAAGAACTAGATCGTTCTGTGAATAGGGAGTAATTTTGAATTCGATTGAATCTTTACTAGTTGTAATCGTTTTGATATCCTCGTGATCTAACCAGAGCAGATGAAAATCACTCGTTGTTGACTCGTTTTTACATTGAGAAATAATCTTGCGTATGAATTGTTGATTTTGAGAACTTTGATAATTAATTGGCTGAGGAATGACAAACATGACAACGGGACCGAGTTCGTAATCGTCCGTTTGAGATTTCATATAGGCACGAATTGAACTGGCATTTTTCGGCAGAAGTCTATCATCGAACAAACGTGTATCCATACAAAAAACGAGCCAAATATTAACGATAACAAATAAAATACTTAACAAACAAACGAATCCCGTTAAAAACTTCTTCACATTCGGTTTCATTGTCTTAAAAACTTCGTTTCGTTTTCGTACGAACGTTTTCTTTGTTGATTTAGCTTGAATTCGAACATAATAATCATTGGGCAAATGATAACAAAAAAGGCAATGTCGATTCGAAAGAATTCGTTTCAATGTTATAACAAGACACGATGTAAAAAAGAAACAATGTGTCAAATGATTAATTAACATGTAGATAACTAATATGAAACCGAGATATGTCGTACATGCCATTGGCGATAATAGAGCCATGAATAAATACACACCGAGAATGATTAATGTCGACGGTATAAAACTTGAACGTGTCGATCGAATTATCGATCGAACAATTGTTTCAATATTGATTTTTGTTGGTTGTGTTGATGTACACGGCAGATGTACTTGAATAAATCGATGATATTCACCGCAAACAATCGATGTTCGCATACAATCGACAACTAGAAGAAAACAGTTTGAAGTTTAATGTTCGTAGATTTTGACACATACTTGCAACAGCAAAAACAAGAAATGATAATGGTTCAATAAGATCGATTTGAAAGATAGCCAGTAGACCAAATGTTGAGCCGGATGAGAGAGCAAGATTAATGATGCCACAAAGTGAAAGATAACCGACTGATGTATGAAAATTGCCTTGAATACTAATAAAAAAACAAACGAATATGAAAAAAATCAGGATCATTATGGCAAGATAAGATCCATCGATATGTGCTTGTTTTGTAATTGCATCCGTAATCGATGTTGAAACTGAGAATGATAGATTAAGTAATGATGAATGATAGGTTTCAGTTAGATATCTCGATACTTCTTGTTCCCATTTAAGTGCTAATAAACGTAAATGTTCGTTCGATACATTCAATGAATATCGAAGACGAAAAATTGGAACATAGGAAATGATTTTCTTTGTTTCTAATTCAATCACTTCTTCGTTTTCTTCTTCTTCGGGATCAACGTAATCCGGTTCGGAAGATGTTTGATTAATAATTTGATATCCTTTGCCAAATATAAATGAATCCAAACCATTCGCACCTGTAAACGAATCGATATACATTCCATCGGGAATGTATTCGAGATTTAAAGCTACGTCACGAAATCGTTCGGAAAGAAGATAATTCCCGTCGATGACACACGCTCGATTGATTCGAGCGCAGAGTTTCGAGAAATTTTTCTTATTCACTTCAATCGATTGAATCTGTTTATCTAAGATATGAAGCTAGAACGAAAATTTATCTTTTAAAAAACAAAAAAGACTCGATTGTGTTTTGTTACTTCGTTAATAATTTGAGTATCTAACATATTGGTATCATTGAGTGTATTTGGTTTTCTTCGAACGATAATATCTAACGCCGGATAGAGATCCATTTGTTGATGAACACGTAGATCTTTGTCACTGCCGAATAGATGTTCGATTTGTTGAATATTTTTCTCGGCTCGACCATTTCGAACGAGAAAATAGGTTTGATCGAAGATGCGTATTTTCATGAGACAAATAAAACTTATACTTAAACTAACAGTTAGAATTAAACTAACAATTAAAATTAACCAGGCAAAACGTATGAACATGTTCGTATAGAAATTCCAGAATTTATCTTGAAAACGATTTTTATTCGACATCGTATCTGCAAAGACAAGAAAGAAAGAAAAAAAAACGAACGAATGTATTTGACCATCTGTATATTTTGAAGCACGTGGTGGAATGTGTAGAATGAAAGATAATACAAAGTCAATAATGAAAAAAGATAAACAAGATCATTGATGACACAATCTTTTTTTCTAACTACCAATGACAAATAGCACGATGCCAAATGGCTATTATATATATATATATCTCCCATATTTAGAAACAGAACAGAACGGAAAAAGAAATAGTACGAATAGGAAAGATCACGCCATATTTCTGTTTGTTTCAGTAAATAATCGAAGTACATACGATTGGATCAAATAACATTTAGGTGTCTATTGATTTGTGTTTTGACTGACAAAAGACTAAGCTGATTTATTCGGCCTTGAGAACAAACGAGAGACTTTTATTTTATCAAAAAGAAGACGAAAAAAAATAACAATCTAAACGTTCGGAATGAGTGTGCCAGGTGCAGGAATACCAAGAACACGATTAAATAGACTAGAACCTCGTTTCAATTGCTCCTAGAAATGTATAAATTCCATAATAGAACACAAAAAAAAGCCCAACCAAACGAACCGTTTTGCCTAGATGGCGATATGCATCTTGCCAATTGCCGTAAATTGGCGTGAATGGGACCGTACCGGCTTTCAAACCGCATTGATTGACTGCAATTACAGTTGAAACAACACTCAACGGGTACGTCATCGTTTGTGAAACGAGCTAAATCGAAAATTACAAACGAATGGATTCGATTGTTTGCCGTCTCACCGATGCCATATATTCGTACAATGGAATCATTTCTTGTTGCGTTGGCATTTGAGTTTTAAGCAAATGTATGAGAACGTTCGATATGACAATCGTAGAAATTTCCAAGAACCATCGTGGTATTAATCCAACGAAAAAACCGCCTATGCCTTGTTGTCGATAGATTTCGTGAAAGTTTTGAAAGATATTTATCGATGAATAGTTCGTTTCTCGACCGATGAATTGTGCCATGGCTCGTATTGCCATAACTGTAAAAAACAACGGAGAATATTTCACGATTTGAAAAGCTTTGTGTTTGCTTAACCTTGAAATGGATGAGAAACTAAGATGCCCCATGATTGACATCGAACTTCACGTACAGTCTTTTTTATACATCGATTCCAAGTCAATGGCGTTTGATCATTCGGATCGAGTAACTTTAATTGACATAAAAAAAAAAACAACTTCGAACAATCATTTCGAATCTACTTGATCGACTTTTGTCGTCGTGTACCAACAGATAACTTTCGATAGAAGTGAACAACCGAATCCTCGATAGAGTCCAGTCCAACCATCGATACTGTAAACATATTTTACTGAAGACAAAAATTCGTATTCGAAAAAAACAAACAAAAACAAACGAACAATAACGAAAGACATTCGGGTAGAATAAAGTTTCTTTGCCGAACAAAGTTTTTCCTCGATAAACAGGCAACGGTTCGTAGCCCAACTAAATCAAAAAAACCAAATCGACAAGACAAATCGAGCAGTTCGTCTACCTGCATCAAAACTCGAGCGTAGGACAACGGATGACCGAGAGCCTGCTGAAAAGTCGTTGCTTTTAACACGGCAAATGTTCCATTGACTTCTTCGTCTTTCGAAACAAACGATGATGTTGCCATGAGATAACTGAATTCGATCGATCTTCGTCTCTTAGAAAAAGAATGAATTTTCTTTTTTTCCAATGAAAAATTTAACGTTCGTCGACCAAACATCAGCGTCATCTGTAGAATTTCAAATAAAATCGAACTTCGCAATTGTTATAAGAAAATTAGGTTTGCTTATTTAATTATGAAAACAAAAAACTGACACATTTCTGTCTGAGATATTTGACTTCAGTGTTTTTTGCACGCAAGTAATCATTAATTTAACTGTGTAATTGTGTTCTCTTACTACGACTTTGCATTCGAACATAATTATTAGAATACATTAAAGAAAAAAAAAATACCCTGCAGACATCGATGATATATAGAGTCAATACGGCGTTAAGAGAATATCCTGTCGATACCTTCCGTTCTTCTTTTAATCGTAAAAGAAAAACAGAATTTCTTTTTTTTTTTTATTACTCTTACATCTCCGAGGAATAAATCTGCTTAACATACAAACAGTTAATCGATATTTTTCTTTCTTTTTTTAATATATGTCAGAAAAAGACGAAGAAGTTTTTTTTTCTTCTTCAAGTGACACAGAAAGAAAAAGAAATTATTTTTCTCTTCACTTCTATGATAATTACTTTCTTTTTTTTTTTTTAACATTCACATTAGATTTCATGGTGGTGATAGTATATGCAACTGCACAGTCAAATAACAACCCGTAACTTTCATTATCTTGTAAATAAACAAACTATCCATATTCGTCTCTTTTCTTTTATCATCTCAATAGAAGAAAAAAAAAGACAATAAATAGAAAAACGATTTCACGGATGTGCTTCTCTATACGAGCGACACATACTAATTTGCAATATATTTCTTCTTCTTTGTTCGTAGGAGAAGAACTATGAATACAAAAGATAGACAATATTCAATAGTGTGTCATTCGTTTGAAAAGCTTTCTCATTTTTTCTAGATAATTATCAATGAACAACAACAACAGTTCGGATTTGTCGTTTGTCAATGCATGTAATGCATCGTCATCACCTGGAATATTCTACATGGAAACAGCACCGACACTACCATCGGTCTATCTTCAAGGAACGGCCGGTATTGTTTACACATTACTAAGTATTCTAACAGTCGGCGGCAATGCTCTCGTTTTCTTAACTGTATTTCATTATATGCGTACGATAACAGTCACGAATATATTCATCGGTAATTTAGCGATAACAGACTTTTTTATTGGACTATTTTGTATTCCAATTGTTCTCATAACCGATTATTTAATGTCCTATTGGCCGTTTGGTTTAGTTCTATGTAAATTGACGTCATTTGTTCAGTCTGTTTTTGTTGTTTGTACAGTTTATACGTTGATTGCCATGTCAGTTGACCGTTATCTAGCCATAATACATCCATTGAAACCGAAATTAACTCATCGAAATTGTTACCGTTTAATTGTTTGTCTTTGGACATTTTCAATAGTGTTTAGTTCGCCGACATTGTTCGAAATGCACATACGACACGTATGTTTCGAACGTGATAGGAAAGAATATATTCAAACGACATGTCAACCCAACGGTTTACCTATATTAACTCAAACAATTTATAATATTGCAACATTAATAATTATCTATTTAATTCCGTTGATTGTTCTCTCGATTGTTTACATACGACTCGGTTGGCAATTGAATAAAAGTCGTGCGCCCGGTGAAGCACACACCGAACGTGATGCACGAATAAAGAAATCGAAAAAAAAAGTCTTTAAAATGTGCTTTGCCGTCGTGTTTATGTTCGGCATATGTTGGCTGCCGATGCTTCTATACAACAGTTTACGTCCATATATCGAACAAATATTCAATGAAAAATATGTGCCACATATCTATTTTACGTTTCATTTAATGTCAATGAGTAATTCATGTGTGAATCCGTTTATTTACGGAATAATGTCGTCGAGATTCCGTGCCGGTTATCTGCACTATTGGAATTGTTTAATAACTTGCTGTGGATTTGTTAATGATCAATGGAAAGCCAAGGATCAAAATCTCAATGAAACAGTTATTCTTTCGGCATCATTTCGACCGGCACGTCGAGATTATCATTCGAGTCTAACGAATATCCATTCGGATATCGAACGACCAAGTACGATTTCATTACAACCTATGATTCCGCTCTTATCCGTACAGAGAAATTAGGTTTTTTTGTTTGTTGTTGTTGTATTTATTTTTTGACGTCGTAAAAATATATCTAATAAGACAGATAATTCTGTTTCTGACATACGAGAAAATTGCACGCATTGATTATTTGTGAGGTGAGAGAGAGAGAGAGAGAGAGAGAAAAAAATGAATAAATATTGACATTATACAAGAGCTGATAAGATCTTTTTTTTTTTATGTGATGATAAGAAAAATATTTCTTAAGAAAGATGAGCTCAAATGAGATTGTTATTGTTTGGGCTGATGCTGATGTGAATACTAATGAAGAAAATATTGAAACACGAGAAAAACTATCGAAGAAATTCGGACGAATAGAAGTTTTTGATGATGAATATGATTGTCGACAATTTATAAGAAAAACAATGACAAATGATCTTTTCGTCGTTGTTAGCGGTCGATTAAGTCGACAGATTGTGCCAGCTATTAATCATTTGGATCATGTTTTAGCTATTTATATCTACTGTCGAGATGCAAACCGACATGTTGAATGGGCCAATGGTTTTTCGAAAGTAAATCGAAATTGAATTTAAAAACAAAATTATTTATTTGTTATTGAATATTTAGATTCGAAAAGTAATTGTTGAACTCGATGAATTACTTTCAACGGTTAAACACGATTGGAAATTATTTCAAAACGAACAAATCGATGATGACGATTCATTGTCAGCTAAAAATAAACCTAAACCAAGTCATTTCGAAGGTTATCGAGATGTACCATTGTGTTCATTAGAAGATGCAACAAGTACATTAACGAATTTAGTCGAATGTCTCGATCAGATGGTTTGGATAGCTAAAGATAGTGCGAGAGATCCTGCCGATGGTTTAACATCGGACGAATCAGCATCGATTATTTTATATACAATGTCATGGTACTCAAACGAAGAATCCTTTGGATTTATTCTTAATAAAACATTACGTAAACAGAATCAACAACAAATGCAACCATGGTTTCGTTATTTACGATTGCTTTTTCGTGCTTGTTCGAAATTACAAACGGTTTCATCGATTGTTTATTACGGTACGGCAGGTGATGTGAGTTCGCGATTTGGCAATGGACCAACGTGCATTTCTTGGGAATTTATGAAATGTACGGATAGAATTGAAATACTTGAAAATGACGATGATTTTAGTAAACAAACTCAACGAACATTGATTAGTATTGAATGTCAAACAGGCAAAGATATACGAAAACATGCACACGAACAATGTCCGTATGATACTTTACTTCTTCCTGGTCGACAATTTCAAATTCTCAATTGTGATCAACTCGATGATCAATTGACTAGCATTCAATTAGTCGAAATGAAATCATTGTACACTTTTGAATGATATTTACAAATAAACTAAACACAAATAAAAAAAA
>Ga0209930_1003311_pt1 | contig 16354 bp, 18 predicted proteins | sample ThiBiot_500_biof_2_FD_183948 | JGI IMG/M metagenome (GOLD analysis project Ga0209930, IMG submission 183948) | Wastewater bioreactor microbial communities from Cape Town, South Africa - Thiocy_cont_500_biof (SPAdes) | ecosystem: Engineered > Bioreactor > Thiocyanate-remediating >... | reverse complement strand
CCCGTCTGGCGGGCGGCACGCTCCGCAAGCTCCTGAAGAGCCTGCTTCTTGCCGTTCGCTTTCAGCGCCGGAATGATCGAGTCCGGGCTGATGAGATCGCTAAGGTCCATGGCTTGGTTCAAATTGCCTCGTTCGAGCCAGTCCGAAACCCGCCTTGCCGGCGCGCTGCCAGGAGCGCGCCGGGCAGTGGATGGCAGTCTAGGCGGAATTACTGACGGACGGAATCCCCCTTGCCGGCCTGGGCCGGATCGATCCACCCGATATTGCCGTCGCGGCGGCGATAGACGATGTTGACGCCGCCATGGCCGGCATGCCGGAAGACGACGACCGGCGCATCGGCGAGGTCCATCGCCATCACAGCGCCGGACACCGACATCGTGCGGAGCGCCTGCGTCTCCTCGGCGATGACCATCGGGCTGTAGTCGACCGCGAGTTCCTCTTCGGAATCGGGCGTCGCTGCAAGCACGACATAGCTCGCATCGGGTTCGGCGACGCGGCTCTCGTGGTGGTGTTCCTTCAGCCGGCGCTTGTAGCGGCGCAGCTGCTTCTCCATGCGGTCGGCGGCCTGCTCGAAGGTCGGGTAGACCTCATGCCCCCGGCCCTCGGCCTTGAGGATGAGGCCGCTGTCGAGATGCAGCGCGCAATCGACGCGATAGCCGGCGCCGTCGCGCTCCAGCACGACACGGCCCGAATGCCCGCCATCGAAATATTTGGCCACGACGGCGTTGACCCGGTCCTCGACATGCGAGCGATAGGAATCGCTGATCTCGATATGCTTGCCGGAAATGCGCAGAGACATGGAGAACGTACCCTTTCGACGACGTTGCGATCCGGGACCCGGTTCGCTGGTCGAGCCAAAGCCCCGTCGGGCACGTCGCCGGTCACGTATCCTGGGCCTTCCCTTCGGTCGCCGGAGTTCCGCTCCGGTCGCAAGGCCAAGGACGCCGTCTGGCGCCGCGCCCTTCTAGTGACGGCCGGTTCCGAAGTCAAGGAACGGCGGTCCCGGCCATCATCCTCTCAAGCTGGGCATCCGTCGAGGGCCCGGCAAGGGGACGGTGAATGAAGGGCACAGGGAGCGGTGCTCAGCGGTTGGCGGAAAGCTCGGCCTGCTTCTCGCGGCGGCGTTGGACCGAGGAGGGAATGCGCAGTGCTTCCCGGTACTTGGCGACCGTCCGGCGCGCGATGTCGATGCCGGCGTCGCGCAGGAGCTTCACCAGCGTGTCGTCGCTCAGCACATCGTCGGCGCTCTCGGCATCGATCAGGGTGCGGATGCGGTGACGGACGGATTCGGCCGAATGCGCTTCGCCGCCTTCGGACGAGGCGATCGCCGAGGTGAAGAAGTATTTCAGCTCGAAGATGCCGCGCGAGGTCGCCATGTATTTGTTGGAGGTGACGCGCGAGACGGTCGACTCGTGCATGCCGATCGCCTCGGCCACGGTCTTCAGATTGAGCGGACGCAGATGCCGCACGCCATGCGTCAGGAAGCCGTCCTGCTGGCGGACGATTTCGGTGGCGACCTTCAGGATCGTCTTGGCGCGCTGATCGAGGCTCTTCACCAGCCAGTTGGCGGTCTGCAGGCACTCGGCCAGATAGGCGCGCTCGGTATCCGGCCGGCTGCCGCGCGGCACGCTGGCGAGATAGCTGTTGTTGACGAGCACCCGCGGCAGTGTCTCGGTGTTGAGTTCGATGAGCCAGCTGCCGTCCGGGGCCGCCCGCACCATCACGTCCGGCACGATCGGCTGCACCGGCGCCGAGCCGAACGAAGCGCCGGGCTTCGGATCGAGCGCGCGCAATTCGGCGAGCATGTCGACGATATCGTCCTCGTTGCAGCCGCAGACGCGCTTCAGGGCGGCGAAATCGCGGCGCGCGACGAGGTCGAGATGATCGAGCAGTGCCTTGATCGCCGGATCGAGCCGGTTCTTCTCGGCAAGCTGCAGCGCCAAGCATTCGGAAAGGTCGCGGGCGCAGATGCCAGTCGGCTCGAAGCCCTGCAGCGTCGCCAGCACCTCCTCGACCAGCGCCATCGGGGCGCCCAGCCGCTCGGCGAGGGCCGAAAGATCGGCGCGGATATAGCCGGCCTCGTCGACCTCGTCGATCAGCGCATGGCCGATGATGAGGCGCGTCGGGTCGGTGACGGCGAGGCCGAGCTGGTCGGCGAGATGGTCGGCGAGCGACTTCTCGCCGGCCACGAAGGCTTCGAGATTGTAGTCCTCGCAGCTCGCTTGCTGGCGGCCGGGCTGGCTCGCCCAGGGATCGAAGGCCGGCTGCGGCGAGGGATCGCCGCCGGCATGGCCGTGATCGTCCGGAAACACGTTGGAAAGGTCAGCGTCGAGCCGGTCGCCGATCGCATCGGCCGAGGTTTCGAGCCGCGTCTCGAGCCAGTCGCTGCCAGCGCCGGCCTCGGACCAGTCACCGGCTTCGCCGCTATCCCCGTCGCGCTCGCCGGAGAAGCCTTCCGTCGACCCGGCACCGTCCTCGCCTGAAAAGCCGTCGCTCTCGATCGAGGCCTTGCCCGGACCCGCGACGATATCGTCGCCGTCCTCGCGCTCGTCACGCTCCAGGAGCGGATTGCGCTCGAGTTCGGCCTCGACATAGCTGATGAGATCGAGATTGGAGAGCTGGAGCAGCTTGATGGCCTGCATCAGCTGCGGCGTCATCACCAGCGACTGGGTCTGCCGGAACTCCAGCTTCGGGGAAAGCGACATGAAAACGCGGCGACCTCGGGAACTGGTCCAACTCTTGCTTGCCTAGTCCTTTTGGTAGCGCAAGCCGCGTCGTCATCAAAGCGTAAATTGCTCGCCAAGGTAAAGACGGCGGACGTCCGGGCTGGCCACGATGTCGCTCGGGCGGCCTTCCATCAGCACTTCGCCGGAATGGATGATATAGGCGCGGTCGATCAGGCCGAGGGTTTCGCGCACATTATGGTCGGTGATCAGCACGCCGATGCCGCGCGCCGTCAGGTGGCGGACCAGTGCCTGGATATCGCCGACCGCGATCGGATCGATGCCTGCGAAGGGCTCGTCGAGCAGCATGAAGGCCGGCCGGCTGGCGAGGGCACGCGCGATCTCGCAGCGGCGGCGCTCGCCGCCCGACAGCGCGATGGCCGGCGACTTCCTCAGATGCGCGATGCGGAACTCGTCGAGCAGCGAGTCCAGTTCCTCCTCGCGGCGGCGGCGGTCGGGCTCGACCACCTCCAGCACGGCGCGGATGTTCTGCTCGACCGTCAGGCCGCGGAAGATCGACGTTTCCTGCGGCAGATAGCCGACGCCGAGCCGGGCGCGGCGATACATCGGCAGATGCGTGACGTCGTGGCCGTCGAGTTCGATCGTGCCCTGGTCAGCCTGAACGAGGCCGGTGATCATGTAGAAGATCGTCGTCTTGCCGGCGCCGTTCGGGCCGAGCAGGCCGACCGACTCGCCGCGCGCCACCGCGAGGCTCGCCGAATGGACCACGCGGCGGCGGCGATAGCTCTTGCCGAGGCCGCGCGCCACCAGCCAGCCGGGGCCGCCGGGGTCATCGGCAAAGCGCGTGACCGGCCGATTCTCGGCGATCGCCTCGCCATAGGCATCCTGTTCGGCCTCGCGGCCGCGATCCCTGTCAGCCACGATCAGCGCCGCCCTGTCCGACCATCGCGGCGGCGGAAGCCGTCCGTCATCGCGCGAAAGCTCAATTCTGCGGCGCCGGCTGGGCCGGAGCGGCGCCAGGCGCGCCGGGCGTGGCGCCGGGGGTGAAGACGCCGCGGATACGGCCGCCGGGCTTCTGGTCGACGCGGGCCTTGCCGGTCTCCATGTCCCAGACGAGGCGATCGCCCGTGATGACGTTCGGCCCCTGGCTGAGCACGACATTGCCCGAGAGCGTCACCTTCTTGGCGAGCATGTCGACGACGCCGTTGTCGCCCGTCGCCGTCTGGTCGCCGGAATTGACGTAGACCTTCCCGCTCGCCTCGATGCGCGTGAAGCTGCCGGCGCCCGGCATGACGTCGTTGCCGGCCGGTTTGGCCGCGCCGTCGGCCGGCGCGTCGTTATTCGAGAAGATGGCGATCTTGCTGGCCTTGAGCACCGAGTCGCCGCGCGTCACGGTCACGTTGCCGGAGAAGGTCGAGACCCGCTGGCCGTTTTTCTCGACGACATCGAGCGCATCGGCCTCGACATTGACCGGGCCCTTCTCGTCGGACTGGAAGCCCTTGAACATCTCGCCGGTCGTCTGCGCGTAGGCCGCGGGCGCCGTGACGGCGAGCGGGGCGACGAGGGCGATGGCAAGGCAGAACCGCATGGTCTTGGATGTCATTCGGTCACCGAGGGGGCTGCGCCGGGGCGGGGCGGGGTCGATTCGTCAGGAATTGAATAGGTTACCTTTACCCCATTCGAGAAGGATATGCTCTGGCCGCGATCATGGACAGACACGCCGTTGGCCTTGATCTCGCTGCCCTGCGAGCGGAAGGCCAAAGGCTTGTTCGAGGTCATCGTGCCGGATTTGAGGTCGATATCGGCATTCTCGAGCGTGCCCTCGATGCCGGTCGTCGTGTCGAAGGTGATCTGCTGGTCGAGCACGATGCGCTCGGCGTCGGAATAATAGGTCCCGGCGGCGGCCTTGATGCGCGCCGTCTCGCCTTTCCCCATGCCGATCGTCGCGCCGATATTGTGCAGCGTCACCACCTTGGTATTGGCCAGCGACTGCTCGGCGCGGTCCGCCTTCAACTCGTAGGAGCGGCCGCCGGACAGATAGCCCGACACATGCGGGTCCTGCATCACGATGGCGTTGTTGGAGATATCGATCGTCGCGGCGCCAAAATTGGCCGGCAAATGCGGCACGACGTAGAAATAGCCGACGAAGCCGACGACGGCGAGCACGCTGATCGTCGGCAGCAGGATCTTGAGCATGCGGACACGCGCGCTGTGGCGCTGCGCCGCTCGGTAGCGGGCATCGATCTCGGCGCGGGTCTGGTCGAACCAGCCGTAGTCATCGTCCTCTCCGGCCGGCGCCGTGTTCATGCCCGCTCCATTGCTCGTGCTCGCCGAGGTCCAATAACCGAACGGCTTTCGCCCCGAGGCCATCGCCTATGTGGACCGGCCGGGACGATCCTGCATCCCGCGGCCGGTCACGAATGCGAGAATATATCCTCTTCCGCCCAGCCGGCGAGGTCGAGCGCCGCGCGCGTCGGGAGAAAATCAAAGCATTCCGCCGCCATCGCCGTGCGGCCCTCGCGGGCAAGACGCTCGGTCAGCCGGTCCTTCAGCGCATGGAGATGCAGGACATCCGATGCGGCATAGGCGAGTTGCGCGTCGCTCAGCGTGTCCGCGCCCCAGTCCGAGCTCTGCTGCTGCTTGGAAAGGTCGATGTCGAGCATCTCCTTCACGAGATCCTTGAGGCCGTGGCGGTCGGTATAGGTCCGCGTCAGCCGCGAGGCGATCTTCGTGCAGAAAACGGGCGCCACGGTGATGCCGAAGGTGTGGCCCAGCACCGCAACGTCGAACCGGGCGAAATGGAAGATCTTGGTCACCGCCGGATCGGCGAGGAGGCGCACCAGATTGGGCGCCTCGGTCTGGCCCGCCGCGATCTGGACAACGTCGGCCGTGCCGTCGCCCGGCGAGAGCTGAACGACGCAGAGGCGGTCACGATGCGGGTTGAGGCCGAGGGTCTCGGTGTCGATCGCCACGCTGTCGCCATAGCGCGACAGGTCGGGCAGATCGCCACGATGCAGGCGGATAGTCATCGCAGTGGTGCATCCCAGGATGGAACTCAAGCTGCTGCTCTATCGAAGGCGCCGCTTTTCTGCAACGACGCTGCGTGTCAGGCTGCGGCCGAAAGACGCGAAAGGATGCGACATGGTTGATCTTCCCGGCACGCCCGCCCCCCGCCCGGTCCGCTGGGGCATCCTGAGCACGGCGCGCATTGCCCGACAGCGCATGGTGCCCGCGCTCGCCAAGAGCCCATCCTCGCTCGTCACCGCCGTCGCCTCGCGCTCGGAGGAGAGCGCCCGCGCCTTCGCCGAGCCCTTCGGCATCGCAAAAGCCTATGGCAGCTATGCCGAACTCTTCGACGACCCCGAGATCGACGTCATCTACAACGCGCTGCCGAACAATCTGCATCTCGAGACGACGCTCGCCGCCTTGGCCAGGGGCAAGCATGTGCTCGTCGAGAAGCCGATCGGCATGAACCGCGCCGAGGCCGACGCAATCAAGGCGGCGGCCGGCTCGCTCCTCGTCGGCGAAGCCTTCATGATCCGCCATCACCCGCAGTGGTCCGCCGTCGGCGAGATCATCGCCTCCGGCCGTATCGGCCCGGTGCGCGCGGTGCAGACCTTCTTCTCCTTCCTCAATGTCGATCCGGCCAATATCCGCAACCGCCCGGAGACCGGCGGCGGCGCGATGCTCGATATCGGCTGCTACGCCGTCGCCTCGGCGCGGATGATCTTCAAGTCGGAGCCGGCCCGCGTCTTTGCCCTCATCGATCGCGATCCCGCCATGAAGACCGACCGCACCGACACGATCCTCGCCGATTTTGGCGACGGGCGGCAGTTCTCGGCCATGTTGTCGACGCAGAGCTTCCGCCACCAGCATGTCTCGATCATCGGCACGCTCGGCCGCATCGAGATGCCGACGCCCTTCTCCGCCCCCACCGAAACCGAAACGATGTTCGGCATCGACGTGAAGGGGCCGGGCGAACTCCTCGAGACCGTGACCATCGCGCCGGTCGACCAGTATGCGGTGCAGGCCGAGGCCTTCTCGCGCGCCGTAGCCGGCACGGGGCCGTGGCACTATGGCGCCGACGACGCGATCGCCAACATGGCGGTGCTCGATGCCCTCTTCCGCTCCGGCCAGAGCGGGCAGTGGGAGAGGCCCTGACGCTCGCGTCATGCGGAGCCTGGGCGCTGCTTGAACGCCCCTTCCGCACCCCCATATAATTGATCGTGGGAACCCATTCCCCGTCCGGATGCCTCCGTGAGGGTCCGGGTGCAAGGTCGCTTAGTGGAAGGACTTTGTGATGTCGCGCGTTTCAGCGTTCTCCAGCCCGCTCCTGCTGGGCTTCGACGAGATCGAGCGGGCCCTCGACCGGGTCGCGAAGGCCTCGGGAGACGGCTATCCGCCCTATAATATCGAGCGGATCGCGAAGACCGATGCGCGGGACGAGTGCCTCAGGATCACGCTGGCCGTCGCCGGCTTCTCGCGGGAATCGCTGGAAGTGACGGTCGAGGAAAACCAGCTCGTGATCCGCGGGCGCCAGGTCGACGATCGCGAACGGGTCTATCTGCATCGCGGCATCGCCGCGCGGCAGTTCCAGAAGACTTTCGTGCTCGCCGACGGCATCGAGATCAGTTCCGCCGAATTGAAGGATGGCCTGCTGGCGATCGACCTCATCAGGCCGACGCCGGAACGGATCATCCGCAAGATCGAAATCGGGGTCCGCGACTGACCCCGCACTCTCGCTCGATCGAGGAGAAAGAAGAATGACTGAAGCCCGTTTCGTTATGCCCGCCGAGGCTTTTGCAGGCCTCGGTTCCGGTCAGATAGCCTTCGTGAAGGCCGTCGGTGCCGAGCAGATCCGCGATCTCTTCCCCGGCGCTCCGCCGCTTGCCCCCGGCCAGACCTTCTGGGCGCTGCTCGACGCCGCCGGCGCGCCGCTGATGGTGTCCGACAGCCGCGATGCCGTCGTGATGAACGCCCGCGAGCATGATCTCGAGGCGATGAGCCTGCACTAACTCTAGAGAGCCTCAGCGCACCCAGACCGTGACCGACACGTGCTCGGCCTCGTCGAGCACGACCGGATCGGTCGGGTGCAGCCCATGGCTGGCGAGCAGCCGCTCGGCCGACCCCATCGCCCAGGCGCGCGTGAAGACCGGGACACCCCCCGGCAGCTTCACGCCGCGCTTGCGCGACAGGTGAAAGGCATCGAAGCCGAGACTGAGGAAAAGGTCGTTCACGCGGCGCCCGCCGGGAACGGCGATCAGCCCGCCTTCCGGCGCCGCCTTGCGAAGCGCCTCGCCCAGCGACGCCATCCCCGGATTCCACCACCAGCCGTCTGCCCGCTCCTCGACGCCATCGGCCTGCGAGGAGACGATCATGCGGCGGCGCCCGGCGACATTGGGAAAACGCTGGTGGCCGTAGCGGCCGAGCACGTTGAGGACGGCGCGGTCGAGTTCCCCATGGAAGCGTCGCCAGTCTGCATCGTTGCGCAAGGCGTCCGGCATGGAGCCGTCCGCGTTGGCGATGCAGTCGTCATCCGAGACGATGGCGTGACCGTGGATCTCGTAGCGCGCCATGACCCTCTTTCCCGAGCATGGGCGCGCACGACACCGGGCGCTTCCCGAGGGCCACGGATCGTGACCGTCGCAGCCTCAGCTGCGCCTCCTCGCCGGCTGCCTCAGCCGCGCAGCACCGCGCCCGTCGCCTTCGCCACCTGCGCGACGATCTTCGCCGAGACCGCGTCGATCTCGGCGTCGGTCAGCGTGTGGTCTGTCGGCCGCAGCGTGACCTCGATGGCAACGGACTTGCGCCCCTCGCCGATGGCCGCGCCTTCGAAGACATCGAAAACCGAGGCCGCCGCAATCAACGCCTTGTCGGCGGAGAGAGCCGCCTTGAGGATCTTGCCCGCTTCCGTGGTGCGATCGACGACGAAGGCGAAGTCGCGCGTCACCGGCTGCAGTGCCTGCGCGTCGAGCGGCGGGCGCGTCTTGGTAGGACGGGCGCGCGGCAACGGGATCTGGTCAAGGATGATCTCGAAGCCGGCGAGCGGTCCCTCGACATCGAGCGCCTCGAGTGTCGCGGGATGCAACTCACCGAAATGCCCGATCACAGTCTGCGGCCCGAGCTGGATGGTGCCCGAGCGGCCCGGATGGAACCAGGACGGGGCGCCAGCGACGATCTGGAACTTGTCGACAGGGGCGCCCAGCGCCTCGAGCAGCGACAGCGCATCGGCCTTTGCGTCGAAGACCGAGACCGGCGCCGCAGCGCCCTGCCAATGACGACCACTTCCCGAGACGCCGGCGGTGCCGCGACGGAGCCCGGTCGCGGCGATCTTCTGGTCCTCGGGACGGATGCCACGGAAGATCTGTCCCACCTCGAACAGCGCCACGTCGGCGCTACCGCGATCGGCATTGCGCTGCGCGGCGAGGACGAGGCCCGGCAGCAGGCTCGGCCGCATGTCCGACATTTCGGGCGAGATCGGATTGGCGAGCGCCAGTGCTTCCGCGCCGCCGCCGAACGCCTCGGCGACGCCCTTGGCGACGAAGGACCACGTGACAGCCTCGACGAGCCCGCGGGCCGCGAGCGCGCGCTTGGCGCGGCGGGTGCGCACCTGCAGCGGCGTCAGGACCGGACGCGACACGTCATCGGACTTGCCGAGCGGCGTGGACGGCACGCGGTCGATGCCGAGAATGCGCACGACCTCCTCGACCAGATCGGCCTTGCCGTCGATATCCGGCCGCCAGGACGGCACGCCGACCGTCAGCACCGGCGCCTCTCCGGCGACCGTGAAGCCGAGCGCCGTCAGGATCGCACCGATTTCCTCCACGGACGGGTCGATGCCCGAAAGGCGCGTCACCTCGCCGACCGGGAAAGCCAGTTGCAGGCGCGGCTCGGGGATCGTGCCGGCAAGAACGATCTCGCTCGGCACGCCGCCGCAGATTTCCATGATGAGCCGCGTCGCGAGATCGAGGCCAGGAATCGTGAAGGCCGGGTCGATGCCGCGCTCGAAGCGGTAGCGCGCATCGGAATTGATGCCGAGCTTGCGGCCCGTCTGGGCAATGTTGAGCGGTTCCCAGAGTGCCGACTCGACGAGAACGTCGACCGTCTCGTCGGAGCAGCCGGAGGCCTCACCGCCCATGATGCCGGCGAGCGACTCGACACCGTTGTCGTCGGCGATGACGCACATCTTCTCGTCGAGCGCATAGGTCTTGCCATCGAGCGCGAGGAGGCTCTCGCCCGCCCGTGCCCTGCGCACAACGAGATCGCCCGCGACCTTCGCCGCGTCGAAGACATGCAGCGGCCGGTTGCGGTCATAGGTGAGGTAATTGGTGATATCGACGAGCGCGTTGATCGGACGGAGGCCGATGGCGCGCAGCTTCGCCTGCATCCAGTCCGGCGACGGCCCGTTGCGCACGCCGCGCACGAGGCGGAGCGCGAAGGCGGGCGACAGCGCCGGCTCGTCGCCGAAATCGAAGCGGACGGCGACCGGGCACGGCCCCTCGCCCGCGACCGGAGCGACGTCGCCGTCGGCAAGACGGCCGAGGCCGGCTGCGGCCAGATCGCGCGCGACGCCGTGGACGCCGAGGCAGTCTGGCCGGTTCGGCGTGATCGCGATGTCGATCACCGGATCGGCGAGCCCGGCCCATTCGGCATAGGGCGTGCCGACCGGCGCATCGGCCGGCAGCTCGATGATGCCGTCATGATCCTCGGAAATCTCCAGCTCGGCAGCCGAGCAGAGCATGCCGCGGCTCTCGACGCCGCGGATCGTGCCGACGGCGAGCGTGATGTCCTTGCCGGGGATATAGGTGCCGGGCGGCGAGAAGACGCTCTTCATGCCGGCGCGGGCGTTCGGCGCGCCGCAGACGACCTGAACGGGTTCGCCGGTGCCGGTATCGACCATGCAGACGCGGAGCCGGTCGGCATTCGGGTGCTGCTCGGCCGAGACGACATAGGCCACGGTGAACGGCGCCAGCGCCTTCGCCTTGTCCTCGATGCCCTCGACCTCGAGCCCGACACGCGTCAGCGCATCGCCGATCGCCTCCAGCGAAGCCTCGGTCTCGAGATGCTCCTTGAGCCAGGAGAGGGTGAATTTCATGGCTCGGTCCTCAGGAACTGAGACCGCCGACCAAAGTCGGCAGGTCGAGCGGGCGGAAGCCGTAATGGGCCAGCCAGCGGATGTCGGCGTCGAAGAAGGCGCGGAGGTCCGGCATGCCGTATTTCAGCATCGCGATGCGGTCGATGCCCATGCCGAAGGCGAAGCCCTGATACTCGTCCGGATCGAGCCCGGCATGGCGGATGACGTTGGGATGCACCATGCCGCAGCCGAGGATCTCCAGCCAGTCGTCGCCCTCGCCGAAGCGCACCTCGTTGCCGACCCGCTTGCAGCGGATATCGACTTCCATCGACGGCTCGGTGAAAGGAAAGAAGGACGGGCGCAGGCGCATCTCGACCTTCTCGACCTCGAAGAAGGCGCGGCAGAAGGCTTCGAGCAGCCATTTCAGATGCCCGATATGGCTCGAGCGGTCGATGACGAGGCCCTCGACCTGATGGAACATCGGCGTGTGGGTCTGGTCGCTGTCGTTGCGATAGGTGCGGCCCGGCGCGATGATGCGGATCGGCGGCGCCTGACGCTGCATCGTCCGCATCTGGACCGGCGAGGTGTGCGTGCGCAGCAGCAGCTTCTCGCCATCCGCCGCCGGCGGCAGGAAGAAGGTGTCGTGCATCTCGCGCGCCGGATGGCCGACGGGGAAATTCAGCGCCGTGAAATTGTAGTAATCGGTCTCGATGTCCGGGCCTTCCGCGACCGAGAAGCCGAGATCGGCAAAGATCGCGGTGATCTCGTCGATCACCTGGCTGACGGGATGGATGCGGCCGCTGTCGAGCGCCGAAGCGCGGACGGGCAGCGTCACGTCCACCGCCTCCGCCTTGAGCCGGGCCGCGAGGCCCTCGGCCTTCAGAACGGCCCTGCGGGCGGCGATGGCCTCGGTGACGCGGTCGCGCAGTCCGTTGATCGCCGGGCCGGCGGTCTTGCGCTCCTCGGGCGACATGGCGCCGAGGCCCTTCAGACGTTCGGAGACGGAGCCCTTCTTGCCGAGGGCGGCGATGCGCACCGCTTCCAGCGCGGCCTCGTCCGCGGCGCCGGCGATCGCCTGGCGGATATCGGATTCGAGCGCGTCGAGATCGGCCATGACTGGTCCCCGGATCGGCGTCCGCGGGAACCGGAGACGAGGCTCGCGGCGCCGTCGGGCGCGGCACGGCCGCACGGATCGCCTCGGCGTGCCATCATGTAGACTGAACGGAAATCCGGCCGACTGCTGCAGCCGGCCGGACAGCATTGATCGAAGGGGATCAGGCGGCCTTGGCGGCCAGCGCACCCTCGGCCTGCTCGACCAGCGCCTTGAAGGCAGCCGGCTCGACATTGGCCAGTTCGGCGAGCACCTTGCGGTCCACCTCGATGCCGGCCTTGGCGAGGCCGTCGATGAAGCGGCTGTAGGTCAGCTCGGCCGAGACCTCGCGGACGGCAGCGTTGATGCGCTGGATCCACAGGCCGCGGAAGCTGCGCTTCTTGGCCTTGCGGTCACGGTAGGCGTACTGCGCGGCCTTGTCGACGGCGGCCTTGGCGGTACGGATGGTGTTCTTGCGGCGGCCATAGAAACCCTTGGCGCGCTTCAGAACCTTCTTGTGCTTGGCGTGTGCGGCTACACCGCGCTTCACTCGCGACATGACATTGTCTCCGGTTCAGGGGCTCAGCCGTTGAGGAACTGCTTGACGATCTTCGCGTCGGCATCCGAGAGCGTGGTGGTGCCACGCGCGTTGCGGATGAACTTGGCCGTACGCTTGATCATGCCGTGCCGCTTGCCGGCCTGGGCCGTCTTCACCTTGCCAGTCGCCGTGAGCTTGAAGCGCTTCTTCGCGCCGCTCTTGGTCTTCAGCTTGGGCATTTTCACATCCTTGACATTGCGCCGACAGGAACGGCCCGCCGCGCCGCGGTTCGAATGATCCGCAGTCCGTCGGTCCGCTTCGGCTTGGAAGCATTCATGAACCGCCGCGGCATGCCCTGGGACAGGTTCCCGAAGGAACAGTCCCTCGCCGGGCGGCTCGGAAACGGCGCGGTTATAGCGGCGATGCTTCGCCAGCACAAGCGCCAAAACCCATGCTTTTCGCCCTCGGAGGGCGGCCGGCACAGAAGAGCGCCGGCGGGTTGGTGCCCGCTCAGCGCGGAGCGAGCACCATGATCATCTGGCGGCCTTCGAGCTTGGGCTCGGCCTCGACCTTCGAGAGTTCGGCCGTCTCGTCGCGAACGCGCTCGAGCAGCTTCATCCCGAGATGCTGGTGCGCCATCTCGCGGCCACGGAAGCGCAGCGTCAGCTTGACCTTGTCGCCTTCCTCGAAGAAGCGCTTGATGGCCTTCATCTTGACCTCGTAATCGTGGTCATCGATGGCCGGGCGCATCTTGATTTCCTTGACCTCGACGGTCTTCTGCTTCTTGCGGGCCTCGTTGGCCTTCTTCTGCGTCTGGTATTTGAAGCGGCCGAAATCCAGGATCTTGCAGACCGGCGGCTCCGAGTTGGGGGCGATCTCGACCAGGTCGAGGCCGGCCTCGGAGGCAAGCGCAAGGGCTTCGTCGAGCGGGGTGAGGCCGACATTCTGGCCGTCCTGGTCGATCAGCTGGACCTCACGGACGCCGCGGATCTCGCGGTTGATGCGTGGGCCATCCTTGGCGGGAAGTGGCGCTTTGAAAGGGCGGCGAATGGGGGCGGACTCCTCTAGCAATGAACGATCTGTCGGGGACTGGGGGAAAAACGACAGCGACCGACGCGACTGCCCCCGGCGCTGCGCCTGGAAGCCGTGCCCGGCCTATCGGGTCCTCCGACCCTGACTTGACTGTGAAAATCGGCGAACAAAGGCGGAAAGTCAACCGAAAGTGGACTTTGACGCGGACGCTGCCTAGGTAGGATCGCTGCCGCGAACGATCAAGGAGCCGTCCATGGAGCCCGTCACGGAGTCCGCCGCCGAGCCCGCCTTCCGCGAGATCACCGTCGGCAGCGGCGACCAAGCGCGTCAGATCGCCCTGCTGGAACGGGCCGGAAAGGGTCGCGGCATCCTCTTTCTCGGCGGCTACATGTCGAACATGCGCGGCGCCAAGGGCGACGCGCTCGACGCCTATGCCGCCGCGACGGGCCGGCCGATGACCCGTTTCGACTATTCGGGCCATGGCGAATCGGGCGGCCGTTTCGAGGACGGCACCATCAGCCGCTGGCTGGAAGAGGCCTCGGCGGTTCTGGACGTCGCGGCTGGCGCGCCGCTGATCCTCGTCGGCTCCTCGATGGGCGGCTGGATCGCCCTGCTGCTCGCGCTCGCCGACCGCGCGTCGGGCCGCGGCCGCATCGCCGGCCTCGTCCTGCTGGCGCCGGCCACCGACATGACGCACAGCCTGATGCTGAAGCAGATGGACGCCGCCGCGCGGGCGGAGCTCGAGGAAAGCGGCGTGGTCCGCCGCGCCAGCGCCTATTCCGAGCAGCCCTATCTCATCACGCGGGCGCTGATCGAGGACGGCGCCCGCCACCTTATCGCCGACAAGCCGATTGCCATCGGGGCGCCGGTCCATATCATCCAGGGCGTCCTCGACGAGGATGTGCCTTTCGACCACGCGCTCGACCTCATGTCGCATCTCGCCGAGGACGATGTCGTGCTGACGCTGATCAAGGATGCCGGCCACCGCCTGTCGCGGCCCGAGGATCTCGCCAAGATCCTCTCCGCGGTCGAGGCGATGAGCTGAGCGGGCGGCCCCTTTTCGAAAAGGAACGATGCCATGGCGACCAGAGGCTTCTTCGGCAAGCGCCCGACCGAGATCGAGGCGGGGCGCCTGCCGCCCGGACAGTATCTCACCGAGGATTTCCCGGTCCTCTCGGCCGGGCCGACGCCGCGCGTCGACCTCGACAAATGGAGCTTCACGCTCAAGGACGGCGTGCGGCCGGTGGCGAAATGGACCTGGGACGAGTTTCAGAAGCTGCCGCATGTCAAGCTGACGCGCGACATCCACTGCGTCACCAAATGGTCGAAGTTCAACACCGCCTGGTCGGGCGTCATGATCGACGACATCCTCGCCGAGGCCGGCATCGAGGCGGCGACGGGCTTCACGCTCGCCCATTCCTTCGACGGATACACGACCAATGTCCCGACGGCCGATCTCGTCGGTGGCAAGGCGATGATCGCCACCGCCTATGACGGACAGCCGATCACCGCCGATCATGGCGGGCCGGCGCGGCTGCTTGTGCCGCATCTCTATTTCTGGAAATCGGCCAAGTGGGTGAGCGCGCTGCAGTTCACCGCCCGCGACGAGGCGGGGTTCTGGGAGCTGCGCGGCTATCACATGTATGGCGATCCCTGGCGCGAGCAGCGCTTCACGGGCGATTGACGCCGTGACGGCCGCAGAACCCGCCGCCGGGCTCGCGCCGGCGCACCGTCTCGCCTGGCAGGAAGCGCGGGTCGCGGCGATCCATGCCGAGACGCCGGAGGTGAAGTCCTTCGTGCTGCGGCCCGAAAGCTGGGCCGGCTTCACCGCCGGCCAGCATGTCGACATCCGCCTCACGGCGCCCGACGGCTACCAGGCGCAGCGCTCCTATTCGATCGCCTCGGCGCCCGACGACAGCGGCACGCTGGAGCTCGCGATCGAGGCGCTGCCGGAAGGCGAGGTGTCGCCCTTCTTCCATGACGTCGTCGAGGTCGGCGACACGATCGAACTGCGCGGCCCGATCGGCGGCCATTTCATCTGGGATGCGCCGCTCGGCGGGCCGCTGCTGCTGGTCGGCGGCGGCTCCGGGCTGGTGCCGCTGATGTCGATCCTGCGCCACCGCGCCCGGGTCGCGCCTGAAGTACCGGCAACGCTCGTCTATTCGGCGCGGCGCTATGACGACCTCATATTCCGCGACGAACTGTTCCGCCGCCGCGACATCGATCCCAACTTCCGGCTCGAGATCGCCCTTACCCGCGAGCAAGCCCGCGACGGCCTGCATTTTGGCCGCATCGACGCCACGCTGATGGCGCGGGCGATCGGCGCCGAGGTGCCGAGGCTCACCTATATCTGCGGCTCCAACCCCTTCGTCGAAGCGGCGGCCTCGCTGGCGCTCGCGGCCGGTCTCCCCTTCGGCAGCATCCGGACGGAACGCTACGGCGGCTAGAGCCGCCTCACCGCCCGCGCCACTCGCCGCTTTGCCATAGCGCCGTCAGGGCGTCGCGATAGGTGGGATACCGTAGCGTGACGCCGAGTTCGGCGAGGCGGGCATTTCCGACGCGCTTGTTCTCGGCATAGAAGCTCCGCGCCATCGGCGAGAGGTCGGCCGTCTCGAAGGGGATATCGGGCAGCGGGGAATAGCCGGCGAGGTTCGCGGCATAGGCGACGACGTCCTGCGGCGGCGCCGGCTCGTCGTCGGTGACGTTGAAGACGCCCGCAGCGCGGCGCGCCGCCGCCGCCTCGATCACCGCGGCGATGTCGTCGACATGAATGCGGTTGAAGATCTGGCCGGGCTTCACAAGCCGCCGGGCGCTGCCTTCCTCAAGATTGACGAAGGTGTTGCGGCCGGGACCATAGATGCCGGCGAGGCGGAGCAGCGCCACCGGAATGCCGCGCTCGGCGCCGAGCGCCACCCAGGCCGCCTCGGCCTCGACGC
>Ga0209930_1003309_pt1 | contig 16363 bp, 13 predicted proteins | sample ThiBiot_500_biof_2_FD_183948 | JGI IMG/M metagenome (GOLD analysis project Ga0209930, IMG submission 183948) | Wastewater bioreactor microbial communities from Cape Town, South Africa - Thiocy_cont_500_biof (SPAdes) | ecosystem: Engineered > Bioreactor > Thiocyanate-remediating >... | reverse complement strand
TCTCCTGAAGACGACGAAGAGGACGACTTCTTGGAGGAGGAGGAGGACTTCTTCTTGTGGCCGTCCTCCTTATCTCCCGAAGACGACGAAGAGGACGACTTCTTGGAGGAGGAGGAGGACTTCTTCTTGTCGCCGTCCTCCTTGTCTCCCGAAGACGACGACTTCTTGGATGAGGAGGACTTCTTCTTGTGCGAGTCGCTCGGCTCCGGATCAGGATCAGAGCTCTTGGTACGAGTCGAAGCGGTACTCGCGGCAGCGGCAGCGGCCTCAGCATCAGCTCGCTCCTTGGCTTCTCGAGCGGCTTGCTCCTCGCGAGCGGCTTGCTCCTTGGCTTCTCGAGCGGCTTGCTCCTTGGCCTCACGATCGGCTTGCTCCTTGGCTTCTCGAGCGGCTTGCTCCTTGGCGTCGCGATCGGCTTTCTCTTTGGCTGCACGGTCGGCCTTCTCCTTGGCTTCGCGATCGGCCTTCTCCTTGGCTGCACGGTCGGCCTTCTCCTTGGCTTCTCGATCGGCCTTCTCCTTGGCTTCGCGCTCGGCCTTTTCGCGCTCCTCGGCCTCGAGGCGCTTACGCTCAGCGAGGCGCTGGCGGTGCATCTCCTCGAACTTGCGCATCTCCTCCTCTTCGTCGTGGTCGCTCTTCTCAGAGTCCGACGAGTCCGACGAGTCCTTCTTCTTCTTGGCGGCCTTCTTCTTGCCGTCGGTGGCCTTGGAGGCGGCGGCCTTCTTCTTCTTGTTGGACTGCTTCTCGCTGTCGTCCGAGTCGCTTCCGCTCTTGTCGTCCGAACCGTCGTCACTCTCGTCCTCGTCGCTGTCGGGGTGCGCGATCGCATCGACCACGCGGAGCCGTGAGTCGTCATCCGAACCCGAGCCCGAGCCCGATTCAGAGTCGGAATCCGAGCGCTTCTTGGCAGCGCCGGCCGACTTGTTATTGCTGCCGCCGCTCTTGGAGCGCTTCTCGCTGTCGTCCGAGTCACCGTCCGAACCACTCGACCACGACTCGGAGTCCACGTCGAGCGCCTCCTTGACACGGCGCTGCTCCTCAAAAATGCGGTCCTGCTCGGCTTGGCGCAATCGCTCGGCTTCCTCGGCCGCACGACGGTCCTCTTCCTCCTGCATTCGGCGTTGATCCTCTTCGATCTGCTTCTGAGTGCCGCCGAACTGCTTGGTGATGCCTTGCGCCTTGCCGCTGTCCTTGAGCTTCTGCAACGTGACGCTCATGCGGTTCGAGGGTGGCGCCGCGCGCACCACCTCGGCTGGCACCTCCTTGGGATCCACCATCTTGACCGGAGTCGTGACGCCGCGGTTACGCACGACGCTATCGAGCGACGCTGCAACCTCGGGCCGGCGTGTGGTGGCGGTGGCGGCAGCAGACGGAGCGGCCGAGAACTCCTTGGCAGGCACGCGCTTGGCAGGAACGGGAACGGGAGCCGCATCTTGCTTTGGCTCGGAGAACATGGCCGCGAGACGCTTGGCCTTCTTCTCCTGCGTAAGCATCTCGAGCGTCTTGCTCTTGCGCGAGGATTTCTTGTCGTCCTCAGCGCCGGGAGCCGAGAGGAAGTCCTTCTTGGCTTGCGTCTTGGGCGAGTTGCCGGCGAGCGGCGACGTGCTACCACCGACTGACTTGGGTGCCGTGCTTGGTGAGGTTGGCGTGGCGGTCGCTGACTTGAGCGCCGTGCTTGGTGAGGTTGGCGTGGCGGTCGCTGACTTGGCAGTTGTGCTCGTCGAGGTCGCGGTGGTTGAAGTCGTTGCCGCCGCTTTCGCGTCAGCAGCAGCCTTGGCGTCGGCAGCAGCCTTCGCGTCGGCAGCAGCCTTGGCCTCAGCAGCAGCTTGTTCTTCAGCCGCCTTGGCATCGGCAGCAGCCTTCGCGTCAGCAGCAGCCTTCGCGTCGGCGGCAGCCTTGGCATCGGCAGCGGCCTTGGCATCGGCAGCAGCCTTCGCGTCAGCAGCAGCCTTCGCGTCAGCAGCAGCCTTCGCGTCGGCAGCAGCTCTGGCATCGGCAGCGGCCTTGGCCTCGGCAGCAGCTCTGGCATCGGCAGCAGCCTTGGCATCGGCAGCGGCCTTGGCATCGGCAGCAGCCTTCGCGTCAGCAGCAGCCTTCGCGTCGGCAGCAGCTCTGGCATCGGCAGCGGCCTTCGCGTCGGCAGCAGCCTTGGCATCGGCAGCAGCCTTCGCGTCGGCAGCGGCCTTGGCATCGGCAGCGGCCTTGGCATCGGCAGCAGCCTTGGCCTTGCGCTCCTGCTCCTCCTTCTCCTTGCGCTCCTGTAGAGCGCGGGCTTCAGCGTCGACAGCGGCCTTGCGTTCCTGCTCCTCCTTCTCGGCCTGCTGCTGCCTACGCGCCTCCTCCTCTCGCGCCTGCGCCTTGCGCTGCAGCGCCTCTCGCACCTCACGCGCCTTGATTTCGGCTTCTACAACTTGGCGCGCCTCGTCCAACTCCTCACGAAGGGTCGCCACACGCGCCTCCGCCTGCGCCAGCTCCTTCTCCAAGCGCGCTACGAGCGCCACAGCAGCTTCGGAGGCCATCGCTGTCGCCGTCTAAAACCCAACAACAACAACCACGACCTCAAATAAAACAAAAACAAGAGCCAAGAGCGGAGGCAGAATGATGCAGTGGTGCAGCTGCGCAGCCAAGCAAGCACGGAGAGGGTTGCTATTCTCAGGTCAGTCAAGCAGCCGAGCAAGCGAGCAAGCAAGGCAACAACGCATCGTGCAACCCTCGATTGAGACGCGACAGCGAGCGTAAGAAGGCACAACACGAGAGCGCACAAAAACCACGACGACACACACACACACAACGACACCGAGACACACGACGGTCAAGGCGCGTACCGAGAACGAGGCCGAGGCAGCGAGGCGGGCGCCAACCAGACGACGGACACGGACAGCAGCACCAACGAGGTGACGAGGAGGCGCAGCAGCCACGCGGCAACGAAACAACAAACGACACCGGCCACGCGCGAAGACGCGAAGACGCGAAACACCGAAACACCGAAACACCGAAATATCAAGCCCTTCTTCCTACCTCATCCAAGCATCTCATTTCATATCTATCAAGCCCTTCTTCCTACCTCATCCAAGTATCTCATTTCATATCTATCAAGCCCCTCTTCCTACCTCATCCAAGTATCTCATATCTATCGGAGCTCTCGCCATGTTTCGGCGGCACGGCTTCATTGCCGCGCTGTTGTTCGTGGTAGTATCGCTACTGCCTCTTCTCTCGCTCGCCAGCGACACGGTACTCGCAGCACACCTGATCGACGAGGCCAACGACGAGTATGGCACCTACCCGACCGATGTCTCGTTGTTCCCGCCCAACCAGCAGCGGCTCTTCGACCTTCTCGAGCTTCAGGTGCTCGCGGCAGACGAGGAGGAGAACTCGAGTACAACCACGACCTATCGGCTCAAGCTCGCGAACCTATGGAATCCTCAAAGTGCGCCATTCGGCTGGACGCATCCGCTGATACAGGTCTATGTGTTCTCGGAGCCAAGTGGCTCGTGGCGCGTGCCCAAGTCCACCGAGCAACAGCAGCCGCTCGTTGGCAATCCATCGCTGCTTCTGGACGAGCGATATCGCTGGAGCCATCTTGTACGCTGCGAAAGCGATCTCGACGTGAGCGACCTCGAATGTCAGGCCAGCTAACCTCGTTCACGCGTTGAACCAGATTGAATTGACTGGCTGGCGTGTCCGAGTGTATAATCGGTCGTCGGTGACCTTTGAATCCGAGCAACCAAGCTCAGAGCAACTCTCAGTATCAGTCGATATCATGTCATCGACAACTGAGCAGGAGCAGCAGGAACAGCAGGGCGGATGGATTACCATTCGCGTGAGCCACGCTCTGATCCCACGACCGAGCTCGGAATGGAGCTTCCTGGTGCTCGTTGGCTGTCATGCAGGCCACGACACCGATACGGGCACGGCATTGTATCGCGAGCGTGATCGCGACGCATCGCAAACTCGGTTCGGAGGTGGCGACGACAGCGTCTACGACACGAACGTGATCGATCTCTTGGCACCGAATGTGCGTCGTCGTCAACGAGACATGATCTACTCGTACTGTGCTTCGGAGCGCAAGTTCGCATCGGTGGTGCCGTATGGCGGCGTGGTGCAGAGCACGTACGGTTCGGACAACGCCATGTCCGACCTCGGTGGCAACGGCTGCTTCGCATCGCCATCCAAGGTCACTCCGACGCGGCGCTACTCGGCGTTGCGGCAGATGAAGGCGCTCCAGTATCCGGTACTGGACGAGTATCTCCTGCGGCTGCAGAATCCGAGCGACTCGTCGTTCGGTGACGACATCATGGAGCTGTCGCTCACGGTCACGCGTGTCTCGGCCCACAGCGTTCGCGTCAAGATCACCGACGCGCAACAGCAACGCTTCGAGCCACCGCACGTCCTCGTGTACGAGGAGCGCGACAATCCCGAGGTGGCGGCCGACTATCACGTCGTACTGAACGAATCGCCATTCTTTGGCATTACGGTCGTGCGCCAGAGCGACAACGCAGTGTTGTTCGATTCAATGCCGCTCTCGGTCGCCAGCGACTCGGCGGCACCACCACCGCCGGCACAATTTCGTGATCTCGTGTTCAAGGATCACTACTTGGAGCTCAGCACACGCATGAGCGACGATTACCAGATCTACGGCCTCGGCGAGCGAGTGCACGAGTTCCGTCTCTTCACCGACAACCAAGTCTACTCGCAATTCGCGATGGATCGCTTCACGCCCTACCAGCGCAACCTCTACGGTGCTCATCCGTTCTATCTTCAGATGCACCCCGACGGCACGGCACACGGCGTCTACCTCCATAACAACCACGGCCTCGATGTCGAACTTGCGCCCAACAAGCTGACCTATCGCATCATGGGCGGTGACATGGATCTCTTCTTCTTCACGGGACCGACGCCCGAGCGTGTCATCCGTCAGTACCATCAGCTCATCGGCTACCCGGCACTGCCACCGTACTGGGCACTTGGATTCCATCAGTGTCGTTGGGGTTATGAGACTATTCGAGAGCTCGAAGAGGTGGCACTACAGTATCGTAGGCATCAGCTTCCTCTTGATACTTTGTGGTCAGGTATTATCTATCATCATCTACAACTGGTATCCTTTGCTAACCTCGTCTCTCTCTCTCTCTCTCTGTCATATTGTCTCATTCTGATAGATATCGATTATATGGATGAGAAGAGATTGTTTACATTGGATCCAGTGAATTATCCTGAGACTCAGGTTCGAGAGTTTGTCGATTATTTGCACGAGCACCAACAACACTATGTGATCATCGTCGATCCGGGTGTTCGATTCGAGCCTGGCTACTCGGTGTACGAGGCGGCACTCGAGAGCAACGTATTGATTCGTGATCGCGAGCACGACGTACCGGCATTGGGCAAGGTGTGGCCCGGAGCGACGGCGTTTCCCGACTGGACGCATCCGAACGCGTCGCGATTCTGGGCCTCGCAGATCCAGGCCTTTTATGCACGAGTGCCGTTCGATGGCCTATGGATCGACATGAACGAGATTGCCAGCTTCTGTGACGGCCACTGCGTGATGGATCGTGCGAACGCCGCCGATTGGGCCGATCTCTTTACGTGCCCGTGTCAATTCGCGCACCGCGAGAGCGAGCGCGATCACCCGCCGTTCTGGGCCGGTGGACTGCCGCCCGACAGCTCGACCATCAGCATGGAGTCGCGCTGGTACAACGACACGCTCGAGTACGACTGGCACTCGTTGTACGGCCACCTCGAGTCGATCGCCACCAGCACGGCACTGCGCGAACTCACCGGCAAGAGGCCGTTCGTCATCACACGCTCGAGCTACGCCTCGACCGGTCACCATGTCGGCCACTGGCTCGGCGACAACAGCGCCACGTGGTTCGATATGCGCATGTCGATCGCCGGCATGTTGAACATGAACATGTTTGGCATACCGTTGATTGGCGCCGACATTTGTGGCTTCGTCGGCGACACCGAGGAGGAGCTGTGTGCACGCTGGATGCAACTCGGCAGCATGTATCCCTTTAGCCGCAACCACAATGGCCTCGATTTCCGATCGCAGGAGCCATACGCACTCGGAGACACGGTGCTGGCAGCGAGCGTCGCCTCGTTGCGGCTGCGCTACTCGCTCTTGCCGTACTTGTACTCGCAGCTGCACCATGTGACGCGCGTCGGTGGCATGCTCGTGCGACCGCTCATGTTCCATGCGCCGAACGACACGGTGTGCCGCAATATCGACACGCAATTCCTGCTCGGCGACTCGTTGCTCGTATCGCCGGTGCTCGAGGCCGGAGCGACCTCGGTGCGCGCCTACTTTCCGGCCGGCATCTGGTACCATCTGCTGAGTGGTGCGCCTTCTACCACCAACCGCACAAAGGCGCGCACCGGCCACTATGCCACCGTGCCGGCTCCGCTCGAGGGAGCGCCACCGGTGCATCTCGCCGGCGGCTCGATCATCGTCATGAACACCGAGCCGGCGCTCACGACGGCTGCCGCTCGGCAATTGCCCTTGCACATGGTGGTGGCGTTCTCGCTCGATCTCACTGCCAGCGGCTTCTTGGTGCTCGACGACGGCGAGAGTCTCGAGTCTCCCGAGTCGCACTTTGCCATCACGGCACTCTTGTCGCCATCGACCAAGGTGCACCGTGCATGGGAGACGACCGGCGAGTTGCAAGTCACCGTGACTCGCTTCGACTACCAACCGCCACCGCAAGTCGTGTGGAAGTCGATCGTGATTCACGGCATTCCGAGCCACCGCCCGCCCGACGTGCACATTGCTGGCTTGAAGCACGAGTACATTTCGTTCGACGAGTCGGTCGGCGCCTTGACGATCTTTGACATTAACCTGCCGCTCAGCACCAGCTTCGCGGTCACGTGGGTGAGCCTCAACGACTCGAACGAACGACCGCTCTCGCTGCCGTACGCCATTCTCATGGCCGTGGTGCTAGTGTGCGGTCTGGCAGCTCTCGCGGCCTTGGCGGTCTTTGCGTATCGTCGTCGCAACCTCTTTAATCGAAACATACCGCCTCCCTCCCGAAGACGCCAACGAGCTGCCGGTGCTCCTGGCAGCGCCAACAATGGCTTCTCGTTGGTCGACTCGGAGGGAGATGAGGAAGACGCAATCGAAGGTGATGGAACTGTTGGAGCTGTCGAGATGCAAGAAGTCACTACGGCATAGATAGACATTGTGTATCGTATCGTATCGTATCGTATCGTATCGTATCGTATCGTATCGTATCGTATCGTATCGTATCGTATCGTATCGTATCGTATCGTATCGTATCGATTGATCATTGTGTAGTTGTACTCGATTCAGAGAGAATGTGAGAGAGTGCGTGGTTTGTGTTGTACGATGAGATGAATTGAGTTTCACGTATGAAATGAACAATATGTAGGTTGTAGAATGTATTGACATGCACAGTGGCACTACAACGAGTTTGCTGGTATCGTAATCGAGCAACGAACGACTTACGAGTGGTCCTCCTTGTTCATTTGCAGCCCATCGTCCGTGAGGCCAAAGATCTTGATGCTCTCCTTGCGCATAATGTGCTTCTGCACCTTTCCCGTTACCGTGAGCGGGTACCAATCGGTAAAGTGCACATAGTGTGGCACCTGCAAATCACCGCAGACCAAGCAAGTATGATATCAGCACACGATCGACAACACAGATGCATCAGAGATGGTATAGTACCTTGTAGTGTGCCACATTCTGCTTGCAAAAGGCCTTGAATTGTTCCTCGGTAAGCGAATGGCCGTTCTTGACGCGAATCCACGCACATACTTGCTCACCAAACTGCGTGTTTTGTTCCCAATGACATGGCACACGAGCATGTGAGTGAGTGGTGTGAGTGAGGGCGAATGGCGATATATGGCGTACCTTTGCGTCTGGCACGCCGACCACATGCACGTCCTCAATATCGGGGTGCTTGAGGAAGAACTCCTCGAGCTCGCGCGGGTAAATGTTCTCACCTCCGCGAATGATCGTATCCTGACGTCGTTGTTGTTGGCGGTGGATCTCAAGAGGTGAGCGAGTCGCTTGGCGGGCACTGGCGCTTCTGCGTGTACCTTCTTGCGGCCGACGATCGAGCAGAAGCCTTCAGAATCGATGACGGCCAAGTCGCCAGTCTTCATCCAGCCCTCGTGCAAGACCTCCTTGGTCTTGTTGGCGTCATTCCAGTATCCGATCATGACGTTGTAGCCCTTGGTCCACAGCTCACCCGAGGTACCAGTTGGAACAATGGCTCCGTGTCGATCTACTACCTTGCACTTCACATTCCGTCCGGGAGCAGTTAGTTTGTGCCATGACATTGGATCGATTGATGATCAATCTCGCGATAGGTACCTCGACATGCGGATGCACACGGCCGACAGTTTCGACTCGATGTCGCTCTTGGTCATCGACATTTGTTTGGAAGCTCACAGGCGAGGTTTCCGTCATGCCATACGAGATTGTGATGTGCCTGTCGATCGGCAAGGTCAATGCCGAGCGAGAGGATGGCGTGATTGAGTGGCTCTCGTACCGCATATTCATCTTGGTGATGACCTGCCGCATGATCTCTGCAGGCACGGTTGATCCAGCTGTCGAGCCATGTTTGAATTCATGGTGAGAATGACGTCGATCTCGATCTCTCGCACACGCACGTACCCATGATACCGGTACGCAAGCGCGAAAAGTCGGTACGCGCAAAGTTCGGATGGTTGAGCATGGCGATGAACATGGTCGGTACACCGTGCAAACCCGTGCATCGCTCGTGATGAATCGCATGCAAGACCTTGGCGGCATCGAATCCAGCACTCGGATACACGATCTGGGCGCCGTGCGTCCAGGCAGCAAAGTTGCCGAGTACGAGGCCGAAGCAGTGATACAACGGCACCGGCACGCAGAGAATGTCGTCGCTCGAGAGACGCATCTCTTTGCCATTGAAGTAGCCATTGTTGAGGATGTTCTTGTGCGTGAGCGTCGCTCCCTTGGGCAGTCCCGTGGTGCCACTCGTGAACTGCATCGAGCTCGAGATTGAGAACGTGTGCGTGCGTGCGTGCTGCATTCGCACGGCAATCGCGCAATCGCGAATACCTGAATGTTGATTGGTTCATCTTCATGCTGCGTACGAACAGCATGTGAGATGATGTCGTCGAACTTGGGCATCGTGGGCAGCAGCAGATCCGAGTAGCGAATGAAGCCAGGCACATGCGAGGTGCTCGACAGCACGACGGCACGCAAGCTCGGCACGGCTTGTGTTTGCAGCTTGCCCGGTTGCGAGACGCTCAACTCTGGAAAGACCTGTTGTGCAATCTCGACGTAGTTGCTACGAGTGTGTGAGTGTGTGAGTGTGTTGCGTGTGATTGTGATTGTGGCACATCATGTCGTGGTCGATAAGCGAGAGGATCCGAGAGCAATGTCGCTGTCGCATCATGGTTGTGTCGCAGTCTCGAGATGGCACGGCCAAAATACCTTGACTTGTAGGCCTCTCCGAGGAACAATGCTTCGCAATCGACGAGCTTCAATGCATGCCTAGATCGGACGATTCGTTAATGACCCATTGTAGCGATCGAGACGCGAGAGAAGCTCACACACTCACACACACTCGAGCGAGTGTATGTCTGTGTGTGAGCCAAGCGACGCATGGATTCTCGCATGGATACGAACGCCAGCTCATGGCCACGATAGGCCGGATTGACATTGACCAGCACGGCACCGATCTTGAAGCATGCGAACGACACCACGACCCACTCGGAGCAGTTCTGCATCCAGATGCCGACGCGGCTGCCCTTCGTGATGCCGAGGCTCAAGAGCCCGCGCGCCATGGCATCGATCTGCTCGTTGAGCTCCAGCCACGACCACGAGATGTCTTGTTCGACTACGCGGAGCATACGCTGGTTCGTGTAGGTCGCCACGCTGCGTTCGAACCATCGAGCGATCGATGCATCGCTCATCAGCGGCTCGTCTTGGGAGCCGCGCACCCACGACAGCGACACTCGCGATCCATCGGACTTGATGGCAGTTCGCGGCGAACCAGGCGCGCTCCAGTGCTCGAGCGTCACTCTACCGACCGAAGGACATATCGATACGGCTCTGCGTGTTACTGCCGCACTAGCCACTCGAACAACGAGTGAGGTTCGTGGCAGCAGGAGGCGCAACATTCCGTGGCTGTGCGAGCGAGAGGGAATGAGGGAATGGAGATCGAGGTGAGGAGGGAGGAACCACAACGATGCCGCAAAATGAAAAATCCGCTGCGAGAAACCGAAAAAGCGAAACTGCAAAACCACCTCTTGATAGAGACTCGTCTCTGGATGTCGCGTTGTTGCTTCTCGTCGCGCTACTTCACACACACACGCGAACGAACGAACGTATCTATCTCGCTCGGTATCTCTACCATGGAGTCGATCGTGAAACCTATTCGTCGTACGCACTTGGTGCTGCGTATCTTGTTGAATCACGGACCGCTGCCGATCTCGTCGATTTGGACGCACCTCGAGAAGGCTGGTATGGTGCTCTCTCGCTCGCTCTCGCTCGAGATCTCTCTCACTCGCTCGCGCTCACTCTATCGCGGCGACTCCGCTCGTGTCACAGGTGGAATCAGCAAGACACACACGCGCAAGCTGCTGCAAACCCTCGTTCGCAAGCGTCTGGTGCGCGCCGTACCGTCGGCGCCACTGGTGCCTGGCCGCAAGCCGCCGACCTTCAACTTCCATCTGTGCCACACATCGAAGCTGCGCAGGGCTCTCGGAGCCGAGGCGCCCGCATCGCCGACCACCTCGACAGCCACCACAACAACGGTGTGAGCCAGTGGTAGTAGTCGTTGTTCTTGTTCCTCTCTCGCAATATACTCTCTATACTGCTGAGATCGGATGTGCGTTCGTGTGTGGTTGCTGTTCATTCGCTGCTGCCTCGCTCGTGCTTGCATCTCTCGCTTGCTCGCTCTCGCGAGGCCTCTCTTCGTCTTCACCGTCTCTCCTTCACAATGACCAAGAAGAAGAAGAGCAGCAGATCAAAGAACAAGCGACAGCAGCAGCAGCAGCAGCAGCAGCGAGGTGCCAGTGGCGAGCTTGGCTTCGTGGCAGCTGCTGCGCCTGGATGTCACGTGATACACGACGATGGCTCGGCGATGCCTGCACCGTGGATCATCGGCGCCGAGCGCTTCGATGCGGCGGTGTTCGGATGCGAGCAGGTGCCCGAGCTGTCGTTCGACTGGGAGGAGCGACTGCTCACGTTCGTCAACCAGACGCCCGAGCTGCTGAGCTTCTACGTCTCAGTGGCGCATCGGTGCCTCGACGCCTCGAACCAGCCGCTCGAGTGTGCGTACAGCTGCAACGAACACGGCGAGCGACAACTGATGACCACCTTCATCGTGGTGCTGCGGCCCAAGCGAGTGATCGACGTATGCTTCGTCGAGCTCTCCGAGCAATCGGCACTCGATGGCTCGGAGTTGCGCGTGTGGTCCGACGTGGTGCCGCTCGCACACGCGCCACCGCGCATCGAGCACCTGCTGCAAGCAACCACCGCCAGCAGCAGCACGAGTAGCAGCTCGTGTGAGAGTTCAGCGACCGTGGCAGCAGCAGCAGCAGCCGCCGATATTCGAGGCCGTGCAGCCGTGCAGCTCGGATTCCCGCTCGGCGGCGCTGGCCCGTTCCTGTGCAGCCAGGGCTTCGGCGGACGCTTCACGCACTTCTTCCCGGGCACGCTGTACGCCATCGATCTCAACTGCCCGATCGGCACACCGGTGGTGGCCGTTGGCGACGGCGTCGTGACGCAGCTGACGACCAACTCGAACCTCGCGTCCGGCATCGATATACGCAACCTCTTCCTGTGGAACAGCATCACGATTCGGCTCGATGCCAGCGGCGTCGATGAGGCCGGCGCGCAGGTGCCAGTGTTCGTCGAGTACGTGCACATTGAGGGCGGTTCGGCCGTCGTAGCAGTCGGCGAGCGTGTGGCTGCAGGCCAGCAGCTGTGCCGCAGCGGACAGGCGGGCTTCTGTCCAGTGCCGCATCTGCACCTGCAGGTTCACGACGACAGCTCGCCCAAGGCTCCCACCGTGCCGTACTGCTTTGCGTCGTGCGATCCTGCGACAGAGCCATTCGTACCGATAGCAGGACGGTGGTACTCGCGTCGTGGCGAAGAACCCGCGCCAGAGAAGAGCGAACCGAGTTAACGAATAAGACGCGCCAGCTATATTTATTGATTTGATGGAGATATATCGTCTGGTGGACTTGATTGCGTTGCGACGAGTGAGTTGCAGTTTGCTTGTCTATCGTCTGGTGGACTTGATTGATTGCCTTGCGACGAATGAGTTGCAGTTTGCTGGACAGGCGCGCGTTTCCTTCACCTAACGCTCAGCGAATCAGCCCTCCTCCAGCGCATTGTTGCTTGCTTGCCCTGCGCCACCCATACGCCTCTCTCGTTGCACCACCAGCAGCACTGGGACATGGGGCAGAAGGCATCATCGATACCCGAGCTACCCGCCACCTTCTCGGTGAGCCACGTGGCGAACCGCTGCTTCGGCGAGACGATCAGCCAATACGTCGCCGACAGGACGTTCGAGGTGTACCACTCGCAACAGGCCGTGCCTCGCTCGGTGCACACGCGAGTGGCAGAGACACTCGCTCGCTACCGCACGGAGCTCGAGGAAGCTGCGGCCGTTCGTGCTCTTTGGTACACACCAGGCTCGCTGGTCGATCCCGAGGCGTTTGCCGAGCGAGTGGAGCTGCCGAGTGTTGCGGGCGAGCCGCGGCCGCATGTACAGTGGTGCCCATGCGAGATCGAGGTCAATCTGGCGCTCTCGCGTGTGCTCGGCATGTCGCACGTCGAGCACGTCGATCACCGTGCACACAACGACGTCTACCAAGCGTTGATGAGCGTCTTCGAGGCGAGCTTGCCGGCTCTCGAGCGCGTGTTGCTCGCCAACGAGCTGCCGCTGTTGCAAGGGCAGCAGCAACACACCGAGAAACCACATCGTCGACCGAAGCTCCATCGCAGCCGTAACAGAAAGCTGCAAGTGGTCGTCAAGATCAAGGAGGCGGAGCTCGAGCCGCACTCGAACTATGAAGGCCAGTGGCATATGGAGGGCATTCCAGACGACGACATTGCCGCTGTCGTGCTGTACTACTACCGCTTCGACCCGGAGATCAAGGTGCGCGCACACTCTCTCGTCGTGATTGGGCGAGTGTGCTTGCGTGGCTGATAGATATGGAGCTCGTCATGTCGCGAGCCAGGGAGGCCAGTTGCAGTTGCGGCCGCAAATCGTGAGCTACTACTTTGCCGAGCGCACGTATGCCTTCGGAGAGGACGATGCCAAGATCTCGGTCGAGGCTGGCACGATGCTTGTCTTCTCGAACAAGAATCTCGTACATCGCGTGGCTCTCGTCGAGAACGACAGCGACAAGCGGGCAGGCCGAGGCTACATGGCCTTCTTCGTCATCGATCCCAACAAGCCCTACAAGCACTCGACCGCCAAGCGGCCGTGCTGTGACTTGTGGGCTCGAGCGCGCGAGCTCGACCGCATGTTCGGCGCTCCGTACCAGGGCATGCTGCCGATCGAGGTGCTGCACCACATCTGCGAGTTCGTCGACGAGGGCCATTCGATGCAGCGCATCGAGGAGAACAAGGCGTGGTACCAAGCGCAGCGCGAGAAGCACCAGGCCAAAGTCGCCTCTCTTTCGAAGATGCGGCCGGACGCACCACACTATCAGGATGGCTGGTGTCCGGTGGACGGCGGCTTCGCTTCCTACCGCTGAGCCAGGTTCGCTGCCGAGCATATCGGCAGCGTGCCTGACTATCCTCTCTCTCTCTCTCGCTCTCTCGCTCTCTCACCAACACATTCATATTTATCTCTCGAAAGAGCTGCCTCGTTTATGATGGAGCGAGCGTTGCGCATCTTATGCGACTCGCTTGCTGCAGCAGCAGCAAGTGAGATCACAGCCTTCGTTGGATGCGAACCAACCAAACGTGCACCAGTCAAGTCCACAGCCTGTGTCACACACAAAAGAGAGAAGGTGGAATCAATACATAGATAGTGTCATTCACAGTTCGATTCGGTTCGGTTTGTGTGAACGAACATACCAAGGACCTTTGAGCGAATGTCGGTATCGGTTGCCAAGAGCAGAAGCGAACGCCTCGGTGAGTGACTGTATGTGCCTGCCACTGCCACTGCCACTGCCCGCAGCTGTGTCGCGTACCTTGCCAGCCGAGCACACCAAGCTGGCGCACAATACGGTGGGGCCGCAGTAACAGGTGCCGTTGGCGCATCCGAAGCCGGCACCAAGAACGCCGCAGCAAAAGCCTGCGCCACAGCTGGTCCAGTCTCCGCAGCGAGCATCGCAGCCCAACACGCCGCAACAGAACGCCGTCGCACATCCTTTGAAGACGCTTGGCAGTTTCAACGCCGTGCATGCCAAGAAGCAGCAGCATGGATGGGGAATGCTCGTCTGCTGGGTCTTGAGAATCCAGTCAGGATCGACGCCAGGCATGGTTCGAAGGCGCACGCGACGCGCGCCGCCGCCACTACCGCCAAAGTCGCCTCCACCGCCGCCGCCACCGCCACCGGCAGCGGCGTTCGCAGCCGCACTCGCGGTTATCACAGCCACCGCCTCGTCCAATGTCATCGCAGGCGCAGGCGCAGCAGGAGCAGGGGTCGGTTCGTCTCGGGCATCTCCGTCCGAGTGTCGGCGTGGTGGCGCATCGCCATGCGACGACGAAGACGACGACGAGGCGGCACTGGCACTCCTCGCGGGCTCGCCAGAGTGTCGGCGTGGTGGCGCATCGCCATGCGACGACGACGACGACGAGGCGGCACTGGCGCTCCTCGAGGGCTCGCCAGAGTGTCGGCGTGGGGCATCATGGTCGTCGTTGTCGTCACTCGAAGACGACTCGGACTGGGAGCCCGCGCGAGACTTCTCACTGGAGGTCTTCTCACTGTCCGACATGGTCCAAAAAACAGACCGACACGATCGATACGAAGAGAAGAGAGTGATGCGCGAGAGAGAAGAGAACAAACTGCCGGAGCTAAATAGAGAGAACGAGGAGCAGCGGGAAAGCTGAAGCCGAAGCGTTAGCAGAAGGAGCTCTCTCGCTCTCCCGCTCGCTGCTGTTTCGCTCTCTGTGGCCGTGCCGTATCGCTCCGCGTTTTGCTGTTCCGTCGTTCGCTGTGGCGGCCGTCGCTGTTGCTATCGACGCCGGAGCTCTGGTGGTGGTGGTGGTGTGGCAAACGAACCGGAGTTCGACCACCTCACTCCCTCGCTTGGCATATCCTATCTCTGAAGGCCCGAGCAGCTGGTTGTGTGTTGCTGTTCCATCGCTGCTCATTCCTTTGCTCTCCCGCTCGTCCTTCGATCCTGCTCCTCGTCCTCTTCGTGCTTGCTGCATGCAATGTGGTCAAGTAGGACGGGTGGTACCACGACGCTCCAGGCCGATGACCTCCCGACCACCTTCCATACTGTATGGCGTGCTTCTCTGTCTGGCTCTCCAGCTCTCCAGCTTGGTGTTGACGATCGTGCTTCGCTGGCAGGTGAACGTGGCTCTCGTGGGCGACGAAGCTGCAGCGTCGCTGGTGGCAGTCGTGCCGTCGATCTCATCGCACGATGCAGCGGCGTTCGATAGCGATCTGCTCGAGGCTACGCCCAAGGGAGAGCGTGCTCGCTTCGATATCGATACTCCATCCGAGGAGGACCTCGACGAGGACGCCGAGGACTTGGATGCCGACGACGACTATGACGATGACTATGAGTACGAGGACAACGACACCGAGCACGAGGCCGACAATGTCGCTGCTGCTGGTGCTGCCCCGGTTGGTGTCGCTGGAGCAGCACAACGCAATGCAGACGATGCGCACCATCACAGACACCGTAGCAGCAGCAACAGCAGCACGAGCAGCGCCACCAAGCGCGCCACACGAGGGCACCGACGCCACGGTCATGCTCGAGCGCATCGGAGAGTGGTCGGCGTCAACGAGTCGCGTCTCGACCTCCAGTGTCTCGGCATCGTGCATCGAACGCGCACGCTGCTACTGCCCAACTGTTGGTTGCGCGTGGTGCTGAGTGCCTTCGATGACACGCTGCTGCTCGACGCGATGATCGCCAAGGAGGCGCTCGCACGCACACAGCTGGTCGTCGTGTCGTTCGTTGTCGGAGACGCGGTCTCTCTCGACCGAGCCGAGTTGCTGCTATCTCGGTGCGCCTCATCATCGCCCCACAAACGCACGAGAGCAGCTCTGACATCTTTGGACTGGAGTAGATTCGCCAGACCACCGACCGAGTGGAAGGATATCGAGCAGTGCGAGCAGCACCAGCAAGTAGACACGCACTACTCTGCAACAACAACTACAACCACAACCATCACCGCCACAACGACGACGACAGCAGCAGGAAGCAGTGGCAGTGGCGG
>Ga0209930_1003308_pt1 | contig 16370 bp, 15 predicted proteins | sample ThiBiot_500_biof_2_FD_183948 | JGI IMG/M metagenome (GOLD analysis project Ga0209930, IMG submission 183948) | Wastewater bioreactor microbial communities from Cape Town, South Africa - Thiocy_cont_500_biof (SPAdes) | ecosystem: Engineered > Bioreactor > Thiocyanate-remediating >... | reverse complement strand
CGTCGAGCCGACCGAAAGGTCGATGCCGCCGGTCAGGATGACGAAGGTCATGCCGATGGCGAGGATGCCGTTGATCGACACCTGGCGCAGCACATTGATGATGTTGCCCGTCGACAGGAAGTTCGGATGGGCGAAGGAGAGGATCACGAACAGGATCAGGAAGGAGATCAGGATCCCGTAGCGCGAGAGGAAGCGGCCGAGGGCGCGGCCGCGGGTATCGGCGGAGACGGTCGAGGCGGAGAGATCGGACATCGGCGTTTCCCGTGGCGCGTTCTTCTGGTTGTTCGGTCAGCTCGCGAGATGGACGAGCGCGTCCTGCGTCGCTTCGGCGGCCGTGAGTTCGCCGGCGATGCGGCCGCGGCGGAACACGGCGATGCGGTCGGCATTGGCGAGGATCTCGGGGATCTCGGACGAGATCAGCAGCACGGCATTGCCGGCCGCCGCGAAGGCCGAGAGGAAGGCATAGACCTCGCGCTTCGCGCCTTCGTCGATGCCGCGGGTCGGCTCGTCGCAGATGAGGATGCGCGGTTCGGTCTCGACGCAGCGCGCCAGCACCACCTTCTGCTGGTTGCCGCCGGAAAGGCTCTGGACCGGCAGGTGGCGCGAGGCGGTGCGGATGCGGAAGGCGGCGATCTCCTTCTCGACGGCGCCGGCGACCTTGCGGCCATCGACGAAGCCGAGGCGGGAGAAGCGGGCGAGCGCCGCGATGACGATATTGTCCGAGACCGAGGAGGAGAGGACGAGGCCCGTCTCCTTGCGGTCCTCGGTGACGATGGCGATGCCGTTCCGGAGCGCGTCCGACGGGGCGCGGATCTCGACCGGCCGGCTGTCGATCAGCACCTCGCCGGTGTCCTTCGGCTGGTTGCCATAAACGGCATTGGCGAATTCGCTGCGCCCGGCGCCCATCAGACCGTAGAGGCCGAGGATCTCGCCGCGCGCGATCTTGAGCGAGATGTCGGCGAACTGGCCGGCGCGCGAGAAGCCGCGCATCTCGATCATCGGCTCCGCGCGCGCGGTGCTGGCACGCTGGTCGGCATCGCGGAGATCGCGGCCGACGATGAGCGCGATCAGCCGCTGGCGGTCGATATCGGCAAGCGCGCCGCTCTCGACGAAGCGGCCGTCGCGGAAGACGGTGTAGCTGTCGGCGATCTGGAAGATGTCGGTCAGGCGGTGCGAGACATAGATGATGCCGACGCCCGACGCCGAGAGGCCGCGGATCGCCTTGAAGAAGGTCGCCGTCTCCTTCTCGCCGATCGCCGAGGTCGGCTCGTCCATGATGAGGATCTCGGCGTCGCGGCTGATCGCCTTGGCGATCTCGACGAGCTGGATGCGCGCGACGGAGAGTTCGCGCATGCGGAGCTTCGGATCGATGTCGAAGCCGAGGCGCGCGAAGAGAGCGGCGGCGTCGCTCTCCATCTTCGCACGGTCGACGAACCAGCCGCCGCGGCGCACCGTCATGTCGAGGACGGGCGAGAGTTCCTGCGTGATGATCGCGATGCCGTCGGCCAGCGCCTCGGCGGCCGAGCCGTAGTGCACGAGCCGGCCCTTGACGAGGATCGAGCCGGAATCGGCGCGCTGCAGGCCCATGAGGATGGAGAGGAAGGTCGACTTGCCGGCGCCGTTGCCACCGCAGAGCGCATGCACGCTGCCGCGCCTTAGCTGGATGCGGCCATCGGTCAGCGCCGGCACGCCGGCATAGGACTTGGCGACGCTGGTCGCCGCGAGCAGCAGGTCGCCCGCCCCGTCCGCCGCCGGAGGAGGGAGATGCGGCGAACGGGGCGCGGGCGATGGCGCATGGGGAGATGCGCCGGTCGCGGATCGGGGCGGAGCGGGATTGTTGTCGGGCATCGCGAACCTCCCTCTGGTCCGATTATTTCGGACTCTGTAAATTAGTTCGTTGCGACAGCAAACATAATTGCTGCGGTGCAGCGCCCGGCAGCACCCCTTCTCGGGGGATGCCGGGCGTCGCGCGTCGATCAGGGGGTGCGGTTGGCGATCGCCTTGCGCTCGGCTTCGCCCTGCTTGGCCTCGATGAAGGCCTTGGCGAGACGGGCGACCTCGACATTGTCGGTCCAGGTGTTGCGCCAGATCGCGCAGGTCACCGACAGGTCTTCGTCGACGACTTCCGAGGAGAAGCTCTCGAAGGTGATCCAGTCGTCATAGCCGATCGCGTGCAGCGCATCGAAGGCGGCGGTGAAGTTGATCACGCCCGAGCCGAGATAGCCGCGATTGCTCTCGCCGATATGGAAATAGCCGAGCTTGTCGCCGGCGAGCCGGATCGCGGCGGCCGGGTCGGCCTCCTCGATGTTCATGTGGAACGTGTCGAGATGCAGGAAGATATTGTCCGAGCCCGACTGCTCGATATAGGCGAGGCCCTGCGCCGTCGTGTTGAGCAGATTGGTCTCGAAGCGGTTGACCAGCTCGAGATTGAGCGAGACGCCGGAGGCCTTGGCGCGATCGGCGACCTTGGCGAGCGTCGCGACCGAATTGTCCCAGCCCTTCCGCGTCGGCAGGCTGCGATACTTGTTGTGCGCCGAGAAGATGATGCCGCCGAGCTTCGAGCCGCCGAGATCGCGGGTGATGGCAACCGCGTCGTCGAGGATCGCCTCGCCGCGCTTCACGCTCGCCGCGTCCTCGCTGGAGACATCGGCGTCCGCCGGCAGGCCCATCGTGACGACGACCTTCAGCCCGTAATTCTCGAGACGCTTGGCCAGCCAGGCGACATCGAACTTCTTCGGGTCGAGGCGCGGGAACTCGATCAGCCCGTAGCCGAGCCGATGCGTCTTCTCCATGGCGCCCTCGAGCGCCTCGGCGGTGCTGCCGCCGGTCCAGACGAAGGAGTGAATGCCGAGCTTGGACTCGGGAGGCTTGGTCATGGGAGCGTTTCCGGTTTCGTCGTCGAGCCACGGCTTGCCGCCGCTTGTTTGTTGTGAGTAGCAGCAAACTAACTTGCCTTCAAGAGGGTGTCCGGCTAGCTTCGCCTCGTGAGGAATGAGCCCCCGCCGAGGGGCGCTGGCCGCGCGAGCGACGCGGCATCGGGAGGAATTCATGACGGATACAGGCGGCGCGCCTGCCGGGGCTTCCGGCGGCGCTTCTGGCGCCCCTCTTGCGCCCTTCGACCTGACGGGCCGCGTGGCCATCATCACCGGCGCGGCGGGCGGCATCGGCTCGGCCATGAGCCGGCGCTTCGCCGAGGCCGGTGCGCGGCTGGCCCTTCGCGGCCGCCGAGGCGCTCGGCCCGCAGCATCGCGGCTATGTCGGCGACGTCACCGACGAAGCCGCCATCGTGGCGCAGGTGGCGGCGGTCGCGAAGGATTTCGGCGGCATCGACATCCTCGTCAACAATGCCGGCATCGGGACCCTGCATCCGGCCGAGGAGAAGCCGACCGACGATTTCGATCTCACTATCGCCGTCAATCTCCGCGCCCCCTTCCTCTATGCGCGCGAAGCCGCCCGCCACATGCTGGCCAGGGGCTGGGGCCGCGTCGTCACCATCGCCTCGCAGGCGGCCATCATCGGCATCGAGGGCCATGTCGCCTATTCCGCCTCCAAGGCCGGCCTCATCGGCATGACCAACTGCATGGCGCTCGAATGGGGCCCGCGCGGCGTCACCGCCAACTGCATCTCGCCGACCGTCGTCGAGACGGCGATGGCGAAGATCGGCTGGGCCGGCGAGAAGGGCGTCCGCGCTCGCGCCGAGATCCCGACCCGCCGCTTCGCGCAGCCGGACGAGATCGCGCTCGCCGCGATCTATCTGGCCTCCGACGCCGCCGCGATGGTGAACGGCGCCAATCTCATGGTCGATGGCGGCTACACGATCCGCTGAATTCGGGAGGAAGAACGACAATGACGGGGATCGCCCGCAGCCAATCCATCGCCGGCAAGGTGATGGTCGTCACCGGCGCCAGCTCCGGCATCGGCCGCGCCGTGGCGCGCCGCTTCGCCGAGGAGGGCGTGAAGCTCGTTCTCGCCGCGCGCTCCGCCGACCGCCTCGCCGCGGTCGCGGCGGAGATCGGCGGCGATGCGCTCGCCGTGCCGGTCGATATCACCAGGGCCGAGGACATCGCCCGCCTCTATGACGCTGCGCGGCAGCGCTTCGGCGGCATCGACATCCTGTTCGCCAATGCAGGCAGCTATGTCTCCGGCGACGTGGTCGACGGCGATCCGGACGAGTTCGACAAGATCATCGCCATCAATGTGAACAGCGTCGTACGCATGGTGCATGCCGCGCTGCCGGAGATGATCGCGCGCCGCTCGGGCGACGTCATCGTCACCTCCTCGATCTCCGGCCATCAGGCGATCCACTGGGAGCCGGTCTATTCGGCGACCAAGCATGCGGTGCAGTCCTTCGTGCATGGCGTCCGCCGCCAGGTCTCGCGCCATAATGTGCGGGTCGGGGCGCTGGCGCCTGGCATGGTGCTGAACGAGCTCTGGGGCATCGACGACCCGGCCGAGATCGAGCGGCGCGCCAGCGCGCATGAGGGCCTCGTCTCGGAAGACGTTGCCGAGGCGCTGCTCTTCATGCTGACGCGCCCCGCCCATGTCACGATCCGCGACCTCGTGATGCTGCCGCAGAACCAGGATCTCTGACGAGACGCCAAACCCGGTCTTGCCGGTGGCGGGTTCCTAGCCCGTCGCCTGCGCCACAGGCACCATGCCGCGGCCTCGCTGCGGCAGCGAAGTCAGGCGGATCGACCAGATCACCGCCACGGCCAGCAGGCCGCCCCGCGCCGCGACGATGCCGAGACTGACGCCGACAGACCCGAACAGAAAGATGCCCGCCAGCGCCACCGCCATGAAGACGGCGGCGAGGGCGACGCCCGTCGCAGCAAGGAGCCTGGTCGCGCGATAATAGAAGAGGGCATAGGAAAACGGGAAATAGACCGACTGCAGGATTGCGGCGAAACCGAGCAGGTAGAAATATTCCAGGAACCCGTGAAAACGGGGATTGATGAAGCGTTCGGCGAACAGGAACACGAGCACCATATAGACGAGTGCCATCGTCACGATCATCGCGGTGAGCCACAGCGCGATTTTCCCGAGCCTTCGGCGCTGCGCTTCCGTCTTGGCCGCCGCGATCATCCGCATCGCGGTCGGCTGGATGGCGCCGTGAATGGCCATGCCGATGAACAACAGTCCGGACGCCATTTGCGAGGCGGCTGCGTAGATGCCGACGACGGCATCGGAGAAAAAGAAGCTCAGCAGGAAGCGGTCGCCCACCGTCATGGCGGTGTTGAGCAGGGTATGCGGAAGCGTCGAACCGCCGAGTTTCAGCGCGTCGACGACATGACGCCGACGTGGCAGACCGATGTCCCGGCGCGCCAGCATGACGCCGAGCGAGACCAGGCTCATCACGAGATAGGTCGCCGCAATGGCCGCCGATCGTCCCTGCCATCCCTTGTCGAGACCGACGACGAGCACAAGCGTCAGACAGAGATTCAGAACGGCAGTCGCGATCTGTACGATCGCGAAGGCGAAGGCCTCGTGTCGCGCTTGCAGGACGACTGGAAAGATCTGGTTGAATGACATGAAACCGCCGGTCGCGATGGCCAGGACGAACCAGCCATCCGAGAAGCCGGCCGCTGGCCCGAGCACCAGTCCAAGTGGCCAACTCGCCAGTGTCGCGGCGCTCGCGCACACGCCGATCACCACCAGCGCCGAGGCGAGATAATCGCGCCTTTCCCCTTCGGGACCGACGGTCAAGCTACGCATCACCGTGCTGGCCATGCCGCAATGGGTCAGCACGCTCGCCAGAAGCGCGATGGCCTGGAAGAGCGCGACGGTGCCGTAGTCGGCCGGCGTCAGGTGCGTTGTCAGCAGCGGCAGCAAGAGCAGGGGAAGGACGGCATTGACGGCGGAGGTCCCGAAATAGACGAGGGCAGCCCGCGCCGAGCGAATGACGCCCGGCGGCAGCGTCTGAAGCCGTCTCAGCAATGGGGCAATCCCTTTCGCAGATCGCGGGCGAGCCCGCCCTCGCTCATGGCGCATCCTAGCGAGGCCTGGCCGACCGGCAAGCAAAATGCCCTCTATGCGGGACGCGCCTTATTGACACACTTGACAGTTGTGACGTCGGTCTACAGTCTTGGGTCGCATTTCGGGGAAGTCTGATGGATTCAGCACAAGCGTTGCGGATTGCCGAAGCCGTCCAGCAGGCCTTGCGCCCGGCTGACGATACGCAGAGGAGCATGGACTTGGCTTTGGCTGCATCGCTGTGGGCGCTGACCGCCGATGCGCTCCGCGAGGCCGAGGCGCAGGAGGCCGAGGCTCGGGTCCTCAATGGCGCCGCGCCGCCGCAGGATGCCGGCCTCGAACAGACATCCCTGTAGCCAAACATCTGGATCATCGACGAAACGCCCTTCGGGGAACCCTCGACGAAGGCGAGGTCGTTCCGTACGCCGCGACCAGCGCGCTCAACGATCACGGCGTCGTCTGCTCCATCTCGTCGAACAACGTCCCCCCGAAAGGCATTGGACTGCGGGGCGTCGGCATCGACGCATGGCGCGGGAGATCGCGCTGCGTATCGAGGGCACAGCCTTTCGGCGCGACCTTGCGCGCAGCCGCCTTGCTCGCCGCTCCGGCCGCGCCGCGCGCCAGGATGTGGCTCAGCGGAAGGGCATGGGCCTGCGCGCCGCCTGATGCTCCCCGGCAGCCTCTGACTGCGACTGTGACGGCGGCCGATCCCCGCCTTGCGGGCTTGACCCTCCGGCGGACGGATTGACATATGGCGGTCCCGTCCTCGCGCTCCCCCAAGAGGCCCACCGATGCTCGATATTCCCGCCATCCGCTCGGAATGGCAGGCGCTGCGGCCCGAGATCGAGGCGCTGTTTTCGGCGCTGTGGCAGGTGCCGGAGTTGCCGGGCCTCGAGGTCAGGAGCGCGGCGCTGCTCGCCGACTTCCTCGAGCGGCACGGCTTCGAGGTCGAGCGCGGCAGCGGCGGCGTGCCGACGGCCTTCGTCGCCCGCAAGGGAACCGGCGACGGTCCGCGGATCGGCATCCTCGCGGAATATGATGCGCTGGCCAGCCTCGACAACGAGGCGGTGCCCTATCGCAAGGGCAGCGGCCGCAAGGCGGGCCATGGCTGCGGCCACAACCATATCGGCCCGGCCAATAGCGGCGCCGGCATCGCCGCGGCGCTGGCCGCCGCCAAGCTCGGCATCGCCGGCGAGATCGTCGTCATCGGCTGCCCGGCGGAGGAGATCTGCTGGGGCAAGATCGCCCTGCAGCAGGCCGGCATCTTCGACGACCTCGACATCATCCTGACCTCGCATGGCGACTACCAGAACGGCGCCCTGTCGCGGCCCTGCCATGCCTTCGTCTCGTCCGAGTTCATCTTCCGCGGCGACAGCGCCCATGCAGGCATGGGCACGGTACGCGACGCGCTGAAGACGGCCGAGGCGGCGATGGCCGCCTTCAATGCCGAGCTTCCGGAGCGCTTTCCCGGCATTGGCGAGAAGCACATCTTCCGCTCGGCCGGCGTCATGCCCGGCGTGATGCCGGAGGAGGTGCGGCTCTGGTGCTCGCTGCATCATCGCGATCTCGCGCCGATGATGGCGGCCTATGACGCGATGAAGGAGATCTTCACGCGGGTCGCCGCCACAACGAATGTCGGGCTCGAGGAGAAGTTCATCGCCGCCTGCCGCGGCTATCTGCCGAACGACGTCGCCGGCCGCGTTCTCGACGGGGCCCTGCGCGAAATCGGGCCGCCGCGCTGGAGCGAGGCCGATATCGACTGGATGAAGCAGCTTTCCGCCGCCGCCAGCCCCGGCAAGCCCTTCGCCCTCCATCGCGAGATCGAATTCCATGGCGAGGGCATCGACTATTACGGCCAGGACGACGGCGATGCGAGCTGGATCGTGCCGCTCGCGAGGCTCAACTGGGCCTATCCGACCACGGTGCCGATCCATCACTGGGCCTGGACGGCGCTTTCCGGCCACAAGGCCAGCAGCGCCGGCCCGCTGATGGCCTCCGAGGCGATCGCGCTCGCCGCCGTGACCTTCCTGAGCCGGCCCGATCTCGTCGCCGAAGCGAAGGCCGAACTCCGCCGGCGGGTCGGCGACGAGGTGATCACGGTCATCTCGCCCGGCATCAACGAGATCATGGCGCGCGATCCGGAAGCCTTCTGGGAGGCGCGCTGGTAGGCCGCGTTCAGCGAAGATGGCGGCGCATGAAGGCGCCCGCCTCGGCGAGCGCCGCGCGGCCTTCGGCGAGATGCGCGTTCCAGAGCGGGAAGGCGTGGATCATCTTCGGATAGATCGAGAGCGTCACCGCGACATCCGCCGCGCCGGCCCTTGCGGCGAGGCGGGTCGCATCGGAGAGGAGCGTCTCGTCCGAGCCGACCGCGACGAGAAGCGGCGGAAAGCCGCCGAGATCGGCGAAGAGGGGCGAGACGCGCGGATCGCGTGCGTCGAAGCCCACCGGCAAATAGGCTGCGGCGAGTTCTTCGAGATAGCCGCGGTGGATCAGCGGATCGGCGGCGTCCTTGGTCGCGAGGGTCTCGCCGCCAAGCGTCAGGTCGGTCCAGGGCGAGATGAGCCAGGCACAGGCGGGCAGCGCCTCGCCCTCGGCGATGAGCGCCTGCAGCAGCGCCAGCGTCAGCCCGCCGCCGGCACTGTCGCCGCCGACCGCGATCTTCCCGGCCGGAATGCCGAGACCGCGCAGGAAGGCGAAGGCGCGGCGGGCATCCTCGAGCGCGGCCGGAAAGGGATGTTCGGGCGCGAGGCGATAGGCGATGGCGAGGGTGCGGATGCCGGCGGCGCGGCCCGCTTCTGTGACCAGCGTGCGGTGGCTGGCGATCGAGCCCGAGCAGTAGCCGCCGCCATGGAAATAGAGCAGCACGCGCGCCGCGTCGCTGCCGGGCGCCAGCGACCATTCGCCGGGGACGCCGTCGCAGTCGACGGGCTCCAGCACGATGTCGTCCGCGAGCGGAAAGGCGCCGCCGACCTCCTCGATCCGCCGGCGCCGCTCGTCCCAGCCAACCGGCCGCGGCTTGGCGCCGAGCAGCGCGCGGATGGCGCCGATTTCCGTCTGGTCCGTCATGCCCGCTCCTCCCCGATCGCGGCGAGCATGACAAGGAGAGGGCGCGGCGGCTAGCCCCGGCGCGGCGGGTCGTCGTCGAGGATGCGCTCGCTGGCGCCCTTGAGGTCGTCATACTGCCCCGAGCGCAGCGACCACAGGAAGGTGAAGAGCGCGACGAGGCCGAGGCCGATCGCCGATGGAATCAGGATCACGAGGCCGTTCATCACAAGGCTCCCTGAAGAGGCTGCGCCGTGGCCGCCGTATCGGCCGCCGCCGGCCTGGCGACAAGATCGGGGCCGAGCGAGAGGCGCAGCGCATTGGCGACGACGAGGATCGACGAGCTCGACATCGCCACCGCCGCGACGAGCGGCGTCACATGGCCGGCGACGGCGAGCGGCAGAGCGAGCGCGTTGTAGCCGATGGCGAGCGCGAGGTTCTGGAGCACGAGACGATCGGCCCGGCGGGCGAGATCGAGCGTGAAGGGGACGCTCGCCAGCCGCTCGTTCATGAACACGAAGTCGGCGGCGCTGCGGCCGATATCGGAGGCCGAGGCCGGCGCCATGGAGACCGTCGCGGCGCGCAGCGCCGGCGCGTCATTGATGCCGTCGCCGACCATCATGACGGCGCGGCCCTCGCGCGCGGCCTCCGCGAGGCGCGCCATCTTCGCTTCCGGCGACAGGCGGGCGGCGAAGCGCGCGATGCCGAGGCGGCGGGCGACGCGCGCGACCGCGGATGCGCCGTCGCCGGAGAGGATCTCGACGCCGCGGCCCGCTGCGACAAGGCTGGCGACTGCCTCGGCGGCGTCGGGGCGGATCACGTCCTCGAAGGCGAAGACGGCGATGACGCGGCCGTCGCGGCCGAGACAGACCTCGGTGCCGCCGCTCTCGCCCTCGGCCCCGCCACAGAAGGGCGCGCTGCCGAGGCGGAGCATGCCGCCGCCGACAAGGCTGGCCTCGAGCCCCTCGCCCGGCACCTCGCGCACGGTGGCGACCAGCGCCGGCGCGTCGGGCGCCGCCGCGACGAGGGCGCGCGACAGCGGATGCTGGCTGTGCCGCGCCAGCGCCGCGGCCAGCGCGAGGTCGTCCGCGCGGCCGGAAAGCTGGCCGGCGAAGCGCAGCTTGCCCAGCGTCAGCGTGCCGGTCTTGTCGAAGGCGACATCGGTCACCTTGGCGGCGCGCTCCAGCCCGGTGCCGTCGCGCATCATGATGCCGCTGCGGAAGAGGCGCCCGGCCGCGACCGCCTGCACGATCGGCACCGCGAGCGCCAGCGCGCAGGGGCAGGTGATGATGAGCACGGCCACGGCGTTCATCAGCGCGGTGTGCCAGTCGGCGGTCAGCACCACCCAGCCGATGAAGGTCGCGAGCGCGGCGAGATGGATGACCGGCGCATAGATGGAGGCGGCGCGGTCGGCGATGCGGCGATGGGCGGTGCGGCCGCTCTCGGCCGATTCCATCAGTTCCGCCATCTGCGCCAGGAAGGACTGCGACGCCGGCCGCAATGCGGCGACGGTCAGAGGGCCGGAGAGATTGACGGCGCCGGCGGCGATCTCGCTGCCGGGGTGGACCGCGACGGCCATGGATTCGCCGGTCACGATCGAGCAATCGACATCGCCGCTTCCGGAAGTGACGCGGCAATCGACGGGCAGCCGCTCGCCGGCGCGTAGCAGCAGCGCCATGCCGGGCTCGATTGCCTCGGCGGCGACGAAGGCGGTCGTGCCGTCGGGCAGAAGGCGATGGGCGCCGCGCGGCATCAGCCGGGCGAGATTGGCGACGGCGCCGCGCGCCCGCTCGCGCATCAGATGATCGAAGCTCCGCCCGACCAGCAGGAAGAAGAGGAGCATGGTCGAGGCGTCGAAATAGGCATGCGCGCCCGAGGTGAAGGTCTCGTAGAGGCTGAGCGCCGTGGCGAGCAGCACGCCGATCGTGATCGGCACGTCCATATTGGTGCGCCCGACGCGCAGCGCCGCGAAGGCGGAGCGGAAGAAGGGTCGGCCGGCATAGGCGATGGCCGGAATCGCGATCAGCGCCGACAGCCAGTGGAACATGTCGCGCGTCGTCGGATCGGCGCCCGACCAGACGGAGACCGAGAACAACATGATATTGCCGGCCGCGAAGCCGGCAACCGCCGTCGCGCGGATGAGTTCGCTCATCACGCCGTCGCGCTGGCCATCGGCGACGGGGTCGAGCGCATGCGTGCGATAGCCGCTGCGCCGGATCGCCTCGGGGATCGCCAGCACGTCGCCATCCGATGCGAAGACGACGCGCACCCAGCGCTGCGAGAGATTGACGCGCGCGCTCTTCACCTGCGGCAGCTTCGCCAGGCTGCCCTCGATGGCGTTGATGCAGGTGACGCAATAGGCGTCGGGCACCGCGAACTCGATCTGACGGCAATCCGTCCCGGCGGCGCGGCTGAGCGCGATCAGCCCGTCGGCGTCCTCGCATTCGCGGGCCGCCGGCATTGCCTGAGGGCCAAGATCGGGGACGACGCCCGCTGCGGACACGGCTTGCCTCCTCAGGGCGCCATCAGGCGGCTGTGCTGCTCGAAGGCGCCATGCGGCGTCTCGGCGGCACGGGTGAAGGCGTTCCAGACACCATGCGGCAGCTCGACATCGGCGGAATAGGTGCCGTCGGCCGCGGGAAGCAGCGTCACGGTGCGATCCTCGCGATCACCGAGCGGCCGCGTCAGGTCGACGGAAACGGCGCCGAGCGGGACGGGACGGCCGGAGCGGTCGCGGAGATCGAGGGCGAGGCGGCCGGGGCGATAGGTGAGCACGGCATGCCAGCCGAGCGCCGCCTGCTCGCGGGCCAGCCGCTCCTTGCCGTTGAATTCCTGGCTCGCGACATAGGAATTGGCGACGACGAGGCCCGTCCAGGTGCGGCTTGCCGAGACGGCCAGCCACAGATTGACGCCGACCACGACGCCGAAGAAGGCGATCATGCCGGCGAGGACATGCCAGCCGGTGATGGCGCGCCCCGACGCGGGCTTGCCCGGCGCCTCGATGTTCAGCGATGCGGTCATGGCCGCTGCTCCTTCGGCTTCTCGAACTTGGCATGGGTGGAGGCGGTCGCCTCGCCGGAGACGGCGCGGACCGCGAAATCGAAATCGGTGACCGTGCTTTCGAGCGCGGAGGGATCGGCGCGGACGAAGACGCGCGTCTCCATCACGGCGTCGGGCTGCAGCTTGAAGAGCAGCGAGGAGGACGGCGGCTCGACGGTGTCGGCGCGGGTCATCAGGCCGCCCGGCAGGCCCTCCAGCGTCAGCGTCACCGTGCGCGGCTCGGCGCGCATGTTGCTGATCTTGATCTTGAAGCCGTTGCGGATCGATCCGTCGGAGAGCAGCACATATTGCGGGTTGCGGTCATGCAGCGCGCTGATCTCGAGCGTCGAGCGCAGGGAGAGCGCCACCAGCATGGCGATGCCGATGCCGGCCCAGACGAGGAAATAGACGATCGTCCGCGGCCGGATGATCGAGCGCCAGGTGGTGTGGCGAAGACCGGGCACCAGCTTGCCGGTCGCGCCGTCACGGATGCGCGCCGGGTCGACGGCGGTCGTCTCGGAGGCGCCGGCCAAAGCCATATTGGCGTTGTAGTCGTTCAGCGTCGCATAGGAGATGAGGCCCCGCTCGCGGCCGATCTTGTCCATGACGCCATCGCAGGCATCGATGCACAGCGCGCAGGTGATGCATTCGAGCTGCTGGCCGTCGCGGATGTCGATGCCCATCGGGCAGACGGCGACGCAGGCGCTGCAATCGATGCAGTCGCCGACCTTGCGGCCCTCGGCGACGGCCTTCTTGGCGTGGCGCGACCGCGGCTCGCCGCGCCAGTCGTTATAGGTGACGGTGAGCGAGTTCTCGTCGAGCATCGCCGCCTGGATGCGCGGCCAGGGGCACATATAGGTGCAGACCTGCTCGCGCATGAGGCCGCCGAAGACATAGGTCGTCGCGGTCAGGATGCCGACGGTGAAATAGGCGACCGAGGCCGCGTGCAGCGTGAAGAAGTCATGCAGGAGCGTCGGCGCATCGGCGAAATAGAGGATCCAGGCGCCGCCGGTCAAAAAGCCGATGACGAGCCAGATGCCGTGCTTGGTGACGCGCTTCACGATCTTGCCGAGCGACCAGGGCGCCGCGTTCAGCTTGATGCGGGCGTTGCGATCGCCCTCAACCGCCTGCTCGACGGCGAGGAAGAGGTCGACCCAGACGGTCTGCGGGCAGGTATAGCCGCACCAGGCGCGGCCGATGGTCGAGGTGACGAGGAAGAGGCCGACGCCCGCCATCACGAGCAGGCCGGCGACATAGTAGAATTCCTGCGGCCAGATCTCGATGAAGAAGAAATAGAAGCGCCGGTTGGCGAGATCGACCAGCACCGCCTGGTTGGGCGAGAACGGCCCGCGATCGAAGCGGAGGAACGGCGTCAGGTAATAGATGCCGAGCGTGATCGCCATGATCAGCCACTTGAAGCGGCGGAAGGTGCCGGTGGCGCGCTTCGGGAAGATCTTCTTGCGCGGCGCGTAGAGCGGCTGGCGGATCTTCTGCGAGTTCACCGCCTCGACGTTGAAGCGCTCCGTCGCGCCATTCGCGTCGATCTCGGGGGCGTCGATACTGGTCACTGCCGGTCTCCGTAGGGGTGCCGGAGCTTTCGCATGTGCCGTTACAGACGGCGTTGACCTCGATCAAGCGCCCGGGCAGCGGTGGCTGTCCGGGCGCTTGATGTGGCGCAAGGGATGGGTAGCAGAAGCCTACTGGCCGCCGCCGAGCCCATGCACATAGACGGCGAGTTCCTTGACAGTCGTGTCGCCGAGCTTCGCGCCCCAGGCCGGCATCATGCCGAGACGGGGATGATTGACCTGCGCGATGATGCCGTCGACCGAGCCGCCATAGAGCCAGATCGCATTGGTCAGATTGGGCGCGCCGAGCTGCGGATTGCCCTTGGCCTCGGGACCGTGGCAGGCGGCGCAGTTCTGCGCATAGATCGCGGCGCCGGCCTCCGTCTTCTCGCCGCCCGGCAGGCCGGAGAGCGCGGCGACATAGGTCGCGACGGAGCGGATCTGGTCGCGGTTCAGGATGCCGTCGGTGCCGAAATTCGGCATCGGGTTGTCATGCGTGTCCGCGTCGAGCTGCGAGCGGGCGCCATGGGTGATCGTCTTGTGGATGTCGTCGATCGTGCCGCCCCAGATCCATTCGTCGTCGTTGAGGTTCGGATAGCCGAAGCCGCCGGCGGCGCCGGAGCCGTGGCACTGCGAGCAATAGACCTTGAAGGCAGAGGCGCCGCCGGCCGAGGCGAAGGCGGCGAGCGCCGGGTCTGCGGCGATGGCCGCGACCGGCATCGCCGCGATCTTGGCCAGCATCTCGGCCTGCCCGGCCTGCGCCGCGCTCACCTCCTGCTGCAATTGTTCGCGGGCCGTGTAGCCGAGAACGCCCTTCGTGCCGCCCGAGACGATCGGCCAGGCCGGATAGAGCACCGTATAGACCGCCGCGAAGGCGATGCAGGCATAGAAGGTCCACAGCCACCAGCGCGGCAGCGGATTGTTGAGCTCCTTGATGCCGTCCCATTCATGGCCGGTCGTCTCGATGCCGCTGAGCTCGTCGATGTCGCGCTGCTTCATGGCGTCTGGTCCTTGCCGGTCTCGTCGCGGAAGGGAATGAGCGCGGCGTCACGGGCCGCCTGGCGGGCACGGGGCCGGAGCACCCAGAACACGGCGGCGAGGAAGATCGCCACCATGTAGACGAGCCCCCAGCTGTCGGCGAAATGCCGCATGGTTTCGTAGTCCATCATCGATCCCCCTTAGCCGGCTCAGCGGATGTTGGACGTTTCGTCATAGCTGCTGAAATCGACCAGCGTGCCGAGCACCTGGAGATAGGCGATGAGCGCGTCCATCTCGGTGATCCGCTTCGGGTCGCCGTCGAAATCCTCGACGCGGGCCTTCGGATAGCGCGCGAGCAGCGCCGTGGTGTCGCTGTCGGGCGAGGCCTGCGCGAAGAGATCGGCGCGGGCGTTGTCGATCATCGCCTGGTCGTAGGGAACGCCGACCCGCGCATTCGCCACCAGTTCCGGGCCGATCATGCTGGTATCGAGCAGCGTGCGGCCGAGGAAGGCGTAGCTCGGCATGATCGATTCCGGCACGACCGCGCGCGGATCGTTGAGGTGATCGACATGCCACTGGCTGGAATAGCGGTCGCCGACGCGGGCAAGATCGGGCCCGGTGCGGGTGGAACCCCACTGGAAGGGATGGTCGTACATCGATTCCGCGGCGAGCGAATAATGGCCGTAGCGCTCGACCTCGTCGCGGAACGGACGGATCATCTGCGAATGGCAGGTATAGCAGCCCTCGCGGATGTAGATGTTGCGGCCGGCGAGCTCGAGCGGCGTATAGGGCCGCATGCCGTCGACCTTCTCGATCGTGTTGTGGAAGAAGAACAGCGGCGCGATCTCGACGATGCCGCCGATCGCGACGACGACGAGAGAGAGCACCAGGAGCAGCGTGACATTGCGCTCGATGGTGTCGTGTTTGACGAGGATGCTCACCCTGGCGCTCCTAGACTGCGGGTTTGGCCTGCGCGAGCGCCCCGACCAGCGGGCGTTCGCTGCGCACCTTGCCGAGGATGGTCATGGTGACGTTGACCGCCATCACGATGCCGCCGGCGAGGTAGAGCACGCCGCCAAGGGCGCGCAGGACATAGTAGGGATGCATGGCGGCCACGACCTCGGCGAAGGAATAGACGAGGAAGCCCTGGTCGTTGTACTCGCGCCACATTAGGCCCTGCGTGATGCCGGCGACCCACATGACGGCGGCGTAGATGACGATGCCGAGCGTCGCCAGCCAGAAGTGCCAGTTGACCATGCGCAGCGAATAGAGCCGCTCGCGGTTCCAGAGGCGCGGCGTCAGGAAGTAGACGGCGCCGAAGGAGATCATGCCGACCCAGCCAAGCGCGCCGGAATGCACGTGGCCGATGGTCCAGTTGGTGTAGTGGGACAGCGCATTGACCGAGCGGATGGACATCATCGGCCCCTCGAAGGTCGACATGCCGTAGAAGGCGACCGCGATGACCATCATGCGGATGATCGGATCGGTGCGGATCTTGTCCCAGGCGCCGCGCAGCGTCAGCAGGCCGTTGATCATGCCGCCCCAGGAGGGCATCCACAGCATGATCGAGAACACCATGCCGAGGGTCTGCGCCCAGTCCGGCAGCGCCGTGTAGAAGAGGTGGTGTGGGCCGGCCCAGATATAGAGGAAGATCAGCGACCAGAAGTGGATGATCGACAGGCGGTAGGAATAGACCGGCCGGTTGGCCTGCTTCGGCAGGAAGTAATACATCATGCCGAGGAAGCCGGCGGTCAGGAAGAAGCCGACCGCGTTATG
>Ga0209930_1003301_pt1 | contig 16382 bp, 14 predicted proteins | sample ThiBiot_500_biof_2_FD_183948 | JGI IMG/M metagenome (GOLD analysis project Ga0209930, IMG submission 183948) | Wastewater bioreactor microbial communities from Cape Town, South Africa - Thiocy_cont_500_biof (SPAdes) | ecosystem: Engineered > Bioreactor > Thiocyanate-remediating >... | reverse complement strand
GGCGATTTTCGGGGATCAGCCCGTGCATGGAGACCTGCACCATCAGCGTCACCAGCCAGATGATGCCGAAGGTGACGTGGAGGCCATGGGTGCCGACCAGCGTGAAGAAGGCCGAGAGAAAGGCGCTGCGGGTGGGACCGGCGCCCTCATGGATCAGGTGGTTGAACTCGTAGAGTTCGAGCCCGAGGAAGGCGGCGCCGAACAGGCCGGTGACCGCCAGCCAGAACAGCGTCTCGGCCTTGGCGCCGCGCTCCATCTGCAGCATGGCGAAACCGTAAGTGATCGACGAGAACAGCAGCATGGCGGTGTTGACCGCCACCAGCGGCAGGTCGAACAGGTCGGCCGGCGAGGGGCCGGCCGCATAGTTGCGGCCGACGACGGCGTAAGTTGCGAACAAGGTTGCGAAGATCAGGCAGTCGCTCATCAGGTAGAGCCAGAAGCCGAGGCTGGTGCTGCTCTCGGGATGATGGTCTTCGGTGAGATAGAACTGCGGCGCTTCGTCGCCGATGGTCTGGACGGTCGGTTCGCTCATCATTGCGCTCCCTGCTGGGCGGCGAGGCGCGCGGTGCGGCTGTCCTCGGTCGCGGCGACGACATCGGCGGGAATGTAGAAGTCGCGCTTGTAGTTGAAGGTATGGGCGATCGAGACGACGATGATGCCGACGAAGGCAAGCGCGACCAGCCACCACATGTACCAGATCAGGCCGAAGGCAAGGCCGATGCTGAGCACGCTGAGGATAAAGCCGGTGCCGGTGTTCTTCGGCATGTGGATGGGGCGGAAGCCTTCGAGAGGGCGCACATGGCCGCGCTTCTTCATGTCGTACCAGCTGTCATTGTCGTGGACGACGGGCGTGAAGGCGAAGTTGTAGTCCGGCGGCGGCGAGGAGGTCGCCCATTCCAGCGTGCGCCCGTCCCAGGGATCGCCGGTATCGTCGCGCAATGCCTCGCGATTGCGGAAGCTGACGAAAAGCTGCACCAGGAAGGAGCCGATGCCGAGCGCGATCAGGAAGGCGCCGAAGGCGGCGATGATGAACCAGATCTGCAGCGAGGGATCCTCGAACTGGCTGAGGCGGCGGGTGACGCCCATCAGGCCGAGCACGTAGAGCGGCCCGAAGGCGAACCAGAAGCCGATCTGCCAGAACCAGAAGGACAGCTTGCCCCAGAACGGATCCAGCTTGAAGCCGAAGGCCTTGGGGAACCAGTAGTTGATGCCGGCGAACAGGCCGAACAGCACGCCGCCGATGATGACATTGTGGAAGTGGGCGATCAGGAACAGCGAGTTGTGCAGCACGAAGTCGGCCGGCGGCACCGCGAGCATGACGCCGGTCATGCCGCCGATGACGAAGGTGAACATGAAGCCCACCGTCCACAGCATCGGCACCTCGTAGCGGATGCGGCCGCGGAACATGGTGAACAGCCAGTTGAAGATCTTCGCTCCCGTGGGAATCGAGATCACCATGGTGGTGATGCCGAAGAAGGCGTTGACGCTGGCGCCCGAACCCATGGTGAAGAAGTGGTGCAGCCAGACGATATAGGAGAGAATCATGATCACGCAGGTGGCGTAGACCATCGAGGCATAGCCGAACAGGCGCTTGCCGCAGAAGGTGGCGACGACCTCGGAGAAGATGCCGAAGGCAGGCAGCACCAGGATGTAGACCTCCGGGTGGCCCCAGATCCAGATGAGGTTGATATACATCATCGGATTGCCGCCGAGGTCGTTGGTGAAGAAATGCGTGCCGACGTAGCGGTCGAGCGACAAAAGCGCCAGGACACCGGTCAGGATCGGGAAGGTGGCGACGATCAGCACGTTGGTGCAGAACGAGGTCCAGGTGAAGACCGGCATCTTCATCATCGTCATGCCGGGCGCGCGCATCTTCAGGATAGTGGCGATCAGGTTGATGCCTGACAAAGTCGTGCCGACGCCGGCCACCTGCAGGCCCCAGATGTAATAATCCACCCCGACGCCCGGACTGTAGTCGGCCCCCGACAGCGGCGGATAGGCCAGCCAGCCGGTGCGGGCGAATTCGCCGATGAACAGCGAGATCATCACCACGATGGCGCCGGCGGTGGTCATCCAGAAGGAGAAGTTGTTGAGGAAGGGAAAGGAAACGTCGCGGGCGCCGATCTGCAGCGGCACGACGAAGTTCATCAGGCCGGTGACCAGCGGCATGGCCACGAAGAAGATCATGATGACGCCGTGGGCGGTGAAGATCTGGTCGTAGTGGTGCGGCGGCAGGTAGCCTTCGGAGCCGCCGAAGGCGATGGCCTGCTGGATGCGCATCAGGATGGCGTCGGAGAAGCCGCGCAGCAGCATGATCAGCGCCAGGATCACATACATGATGCCGATCTTCTTGTGGTCGACGCTGGTGATCCATTCGCGCCAGAGATAGCCCCAGACCTTGAAATAGGTCAGCGCGGCAAGCAGCGCGAGGCCGCCGACGGCGACCGCGAGGAAGGTCACCACCAGGATCGGCTCGTGATAGGGGATCGCCTCCAGCGTCAACCGGCCGAAGATGAACTTCACGAGGTCAGGATTGGAAAACATCGGGTCAACCTGTTCATTGATGTCGTCTCGACGCGTGCCGCGCCACGAAGTCTGCGGTCATTCGGCATTGAGCTGGGCCGGGGCCGGATCGCCGCCATGATCCATGCCGGGCATCGAATGGCCCTCGTGCCCGCCGGACTGGGTGCCGGTGCCCTCCGGCTTCTCGTCGCTGAAGGCGGGCTGGCCGGTCGCCGGGAAGGTGGCGGCGGGGGCTTTCTCGCCCTGCTCGGCATGGCGGTTGTCGTATTGCAGCCTCTCGCGGTTTTCGGCGCTTTCCTTGCCTGCGCCGCCCTTCATGTCGATATGCATCATCTCGTTCATGCACATCTTGCCGGGTTGGGCGCAGAGATTGAGGATGGCGTCGAAGAGGCCGTTCTCGACGCTGGCATAGTAGCGCACCGGCTCGCGTTCGCTCGGTTTTTCGAGCTTGAGGTAGGTGTCGCGATTGAGCGCGGTGCCTTGCGATTTGGCGCGGGCCACCCAGTCGTCGAAACCCTTGGCGTCGAACCCGTGGAACTTGAAGCGCATATGGGTAAAGCCTTCGCCGCTGTAATTGGCGGAGAAGCCGTCGAATTCGCCGGGCTGGTTGATGACGGCGTGCAGCTTGGTCTGCATGCCGGGCATGGCGTAGATCTGGCCGGCGAGCGCGGGAATGTAGAAGGAGTTCATCACCGAGGAGGCGGTGATCTTGAAATCGATCGGCCTGTCGACGGGGGCGGCCATCTCGTTGACGGTGGCGATGCCGAACTCGGGATAGACGAACAGCCATTTCCAGTCGAGCGCCACGACCTCCACCGTCAGCGGCTTGACGCCGGCGGGGACGGGGCGCTCGGCATCGATGCGGTCGAGCGGCCGGTAGGGATCGAGCTTGTGGGTGCTGATCCAGGTAACGGCGCCGAGCGCGATGATGATGACCAGCGGCGCCGACCAGATGACCACTTCCAGCGCCGTGGAATGGTGCCAGTCGGGATCGTAATGCGCCTCGGTGTTCGTATGGCGGTAATGCCAGGCGAACAGCATGATCAGCGCCATGACCGGCACGATGATCAGCAGCATCAGGACGACCGAGACCAGGATCAGGTCCCGCTGTTGCGCGGCGATGTCGCCGGAGGGCGCCATCACCACCAGATTGCAGCCGGCCAGCATCAGCAGCGGCAGGAGGAGGGCAAAGCGGTAAATCTTCGACAGGCTTCTCACGGGTCCAAGCTCTTCTTCAATCGGTCAGACCGCGACTAATGCATCGTCGCGGCGAGGGATATGAGGTCTTTGGTCGCAGTGCAGCATCGCTGTCGCAATGCGAAATCGTCTCTCGGAACGCTTGGATCCGGAGTTCTGGCCACGCCGCGCCCGGGTTCGCGGCTTGACGAAAGCCAATATATCGGGAATCGCGCAGATCGCCAGAGAGTCACGCCATAATCGGGCAAATTGCCGCGCGCATGAATTTGATGAACTATTTGACGCAAGCGGGCTTGATATGCTTTCCGCTTTGTTGAACCATCGTGGCTGCGATGCTTTGACGCTGGCATTGCTGAATGAGGAGGCGTTTGTCGATATGACCGCTGCAACGAATCTGAGGCCGACGTCGTCCGCTCTCGAACGCGACGCCCGCCGCATGCATGCCGGAGAGCATGTCTCGCCGGGCAATATCGCGCTCGGCGTCATCATCGGGCGCATGTCGGAATTCTTCGACTTCTTCGTCTACGGACTCGCCTCGGTGCTGGTCTTCCCGCAGGTGATGTTTCCCTTCGCGCCGGACCGGCTGACGGCGACGCTCTATTCCTTCGCGATCTTTTCGCTGGCCTTCATCGCCCGTCCGATCGGCTCGGTGGTGTTCATGGAGATCGACCGCCGCCACGGACGCGGCACCAAGCTGACGATCGCGCTGTTCGTTCTCGGCGGCTCGACGGCTGCGATCAGCTTCCTGCCCGGTTACGAGACGCTCGGCATGTGGTCGGTGGCGCTGCTGGCGCTGTTCCGGCTTGGCCAGGGTTTCGCGCTGGGCGGCGCCTGGGACGGGCTCGCCTCGCTGCTGGCCCTCAATGCGCCGCACAAACGCCGCGGCTGGTATGCAATGATCCCGCAACTCGGCGCGCCGATCGGCTTCGCGCTGGCCAGCATCCTGTTCGCCTATCTGGTCGCCAGCCTGTCGAGCGAGGATTTTTTGAGCTGGGGCTGGCGCTATCCCTTCTTCGTCGCCTTTGCCATCAACGTCGTGGCGCTCTTTGCCCGGTTGCGCCTGGTCATGACCCAGGAATTCGGCACGCTGCTCGAGCAGCACGAGCTCGAGGCGCGCTCGGTCGTCGATGTCGTCAGCGTTCATGGCCGCGATATCCTGATCGGCGCCTTCGTGCCGCTCGCCAGCTTCGCCATGTTCCATCTGGTCACCATCTTCCCGCTGGGGTGGATGACCCTGTTCGGCAACCAGTCGACCAGCACCTTCCTTTTGGTGCAGGTCGCAGGTGCTGCGGTCGGCATCGCCGCCATCGTCGTCTCCGGGCCGATCGCCGACATGATCGGCCGCCGGGCGCAACTTTTCGTTTCGGCGATCCTCATCGCGGCGTTCAGCTTCCTGGCGCCGTGGCTGATCGGCTCCGGCAATGGCGGGCAGGACGCCTTCGTCATCATGGGCTTCGGCGTGCTCGGCCTGTCCTTCGGCCAGGCGGCCGGCTCGGTCTCCTCGCGCTTCAGCCTCGGCTATCGCTACAGCGGCGCGGCGCTGACCTCGGATTTGTCCTGGCTGATCGGCGCCGGCTTCGCGCCGCTGGTGGCGCTGACGCTGTCCAGCAAATTCGGCCTGCCCTTCGTCGGCTATTATCTGCTGTCGGGTGCGATCTGCACCATCCTGGCGCTGTTCGTCAGCGAACGCCTGCCGGTACGGCGCAAGGACAATTGATCCGGTCAATCAGCGATCAATAACAAGGGAGCCTCCGGGCTCCCTTTTTGTTTCCGCCGCTGTGCGGCATCCATTGGCTGCGTCAATCTGGCCTATCGACGCCGATTTGCGGAATTCCTATTTGATTGACTGCAATCATTCATGTAATTGTATGCATGATACGCCGTCAATGACAGGAGAAGCCGTCATGGAAAGCCAGTGGCCCCCTCTACCCCCGATGCAGACCGGCATCCGTGGACGCTGCCCGCGCTGTGGTCAGGGCCATATCTTCAAGGGTTTCCTGTCGATGCGGCCGTCCTGCGAGGTCTGCGGGCTGGATTACGGTTTCGCCGATCCGGCCGATGGCCCGGCCTTCTTCGTCATCTGCTTCGCCTGCGTGCCTTCGGTGCTGCTCGGGGTCTGGCTGGAAGTGGCGTTCTCGGCGCCGCTCTGGGCGCATCTGGTCATCACCCTGCCGTTCATGCTTGCGACCTGTATTCCGCCGCTGCGGCCATTGAAGGGATGGCTGGTGGCCAGCCAGTATTTCTACAAGGCCGAAGAGGGCAAGCTGGCGCGCTGAAAATCCGCCTGAGGGGAATCGATTTTCGCGCCGAATTTGTATAGGTTACGAACATTTGGAGGAACCATCATGGCAAATGTCCGCGCCCTCGTTCTCGAACGTCAAAACGAACTTTCCCTTCGCGATATCGACCTGCCGCTCGACACCGGTCCGGGCCAGGTGAAGATCAAGATCCACACCGTCGGCGTCTGCGGCTCTGACGTGCATTATTATACGCATGGCAGGATCGGCCCGTTCGTCGTCGAGGCGCCGATGGTGCTCGGCCATGAGGCGGCCGGCACAGTGGTCGAGGTCGGCGAAGGCGTCACGCATCTCAAGGTCGGCGACCGCGTCTGCATGGAGCCCGGCATTCCCGATCCGAACTCCAAGGCGAGCCGGCTGGGCATGTACAATGTCGATCCGGCCGTGACCTTCTGGGCGACGCCGCCGATCCATGGCGTGCTGACGGCGCATGTGGTGCATCCGGCCAATTACACCTTCAAGCTGCCCGACAATGTCAGCTTTGCCGAGGGCGCGATGGTCGAGCCCTTCGCGGTGGGCATGCAGGCGGCGACCAAGGCGAAGATCACCCCCGGCGACACCGCCGTGGTGCTCGGCGCCGGGCCGATCGGCACCATGGTGGCGATTGCCGCACTCGCCGGCGGCTGCGCACGCGTCGTCATCGCCGATCTCGCCCAGCCGAAGCTGGACATCGCCGCGCGCTACCAGGGCGTGATCCCCGTCAACATCCGCGAGAAGAACCTTGCCGGGGAAATCTCCCGCCTGACCGACGGCTGGGGCGCCGACGTCGTCTTCGAATGCTCCGGCGCGCCGAATGCCTGGGAAACAATCATGGAACTGCCGCGTCCGGGCGGCGTCATCGTCGTGGTCGGCATGCCGGTGCAGCCGATCGCCTTCGATGTCTCGACCATGTCGACCAAGGAACTGCGCGTCGAATCGGTCTTCCGCTATGCCCATCAATACGAGCGGGCGATCGCGCTCATCGGCTCGGGCCGCGTCGATCTCAAGCCGCTGATTTCGGAAACCTTCTCCTTCGAGGAGTCGATCAAGGCTTTCGAGCGGGCGGTGGAAGGCCGGCCAGACGACGTCAAGCTGCAGATCGTGCTCGACTGAAAAGGCCATTGTCCCATTTCGATATCGATCTCCCCGCGGCAACAACCGTCTTGCCGCGGGCCATTTTGCATTTCTTAAGACGCCCGGTCTACGGTGGCAGTGCAGCATGGCTCGCATCGAGCCGCCGACGAGCCGGGACGACCGATGGAAGCCGCCGATAATTTCGCCTTTCTGCTGCCTTTCATTCTCCTGACCTTCGGGAGCGCCTTCCTGTTGGTGGCGCGCTACGAGCGAAGGCCGGCGCTTTCCTGGGGCATCGGCTACGGGCTGGCGGCGGCGGCCTTCGCCGGTCCGTCTCTGCGCTTTTGGCTGCCGATCCCGGCGGTGGCGCTGATCTGCGATGCGCTGTTCATCGGCGCCTTCTATTTCTATGGCCAGGCGATGCTGGAGCATTTCCGGCGCCCGACTTACCGGCTGCTGCGCGGCGGGCTGGCGCTGGCCGGGCTTGCCGCCGCCGTCTATGCCGATCTCGTCGCTGGCGATCTCGAACTCGAACTGCTGTTCAACGATTTCGTCACCGTGCTGCTGCTGTTCGTGCCGCTGGTGCTCAGCGTCCGCCATCCACGCCGCTGGCTGGATGTCGTGTTGCTGGGGCTGGCGGGCATGGTGATCCTCGAAACCGTGCTACGCAACATCTTCCTGCTCCTGGCGCGGGTGCCGGCGGACATGGCGGACTTTGCGACATCCGACTATGCGGCGATCATGCAGACAACGGCGAGCGCCATAAGCCTGCTGCTGGCGCTGACGGCGCTCGCCACCGTTGCGCTCGACGTGCTGGCGCGCTATCGCCATGCGGCGGAGCGCGATGCGCTGACCGGCATGCTCAACCGGCGCGGCTTCGAGCAGGCGCTGGCCGACCGAAGCGGGCGGGGCGGATTTTCCGGCGCGGTCATCGTTTGCGATATCGACCGTTTCAAGCAGATCAACGATGCTTTCGGCCATCCGCAGGGCGACAAGGTGCTGGTCGCCATCGCCGCCATCCTGACCCGTTATTTGCCGGCGCAGGCGCTGGCGGCGCGTTTCGGCGGCGAGGAATTCGTCATCTGCCTGCCGGGCTATGCGCTGACGGAGGCGGGCGTGCTCGCCGACATGCTGCGGCTGGCCGTCGCCTCGCATGGCTGGCCGGCGATCGGCATCGACCGGCAGGTAACGGCGAGCTTCGGCTGTGCAGTCGCCGAACCCGGCGACCGCAGCGTCCATGACGCGATCGTCCGCGCCGACGCCAATCTCTATGCGGCCAAGACCGAAGGGCGCAACCGGGTGGTGTCGCTGGTCGGCGCCGAGCGGGGGGCCGGTGCGGCCGGCAAGGGCGTCAGCTTTTCGCCGGTTCGTTCATGCTCCAGATGACGCCGAACGGATCGCGCACCTGCCCGAAGCGGTCGCCCCAGAACATCTTTTCGACCGGCATCAGCGGCTCGGCGCCCGCCTCGACGGCGCGCTCCCACCATGCGTCGATATCGTCGACGATGACGTTCAGCGCGAAGGATTGCGGAGCGGTGAGCGGATGGCCGTATTCGGGAAAGGCGTCGCTCAGCATGATCGAGCTGCCGTTGACGTAGAGATGCACATGCATGGTGCGTCCCTTGTCGTCGTCCGGATAGGCGTAGACCAGCTCGGCGCCGAAGGCCTTCCGGTAGAATTCCGCCGCCTTGCGGGCGCCGTCGACGGTGAGGTAAGGCACGACGCCGCCGAGCACCTTGGGGTTCGGATAGGGCGCGGTTTTCGGATCGGTGGTCTCGGTCATGTTCGTCTCCTGGTGTCCAGGGGCGGCAATCCTCGCCGTCCTGATCACTTGAAGACGTCCCGGTGGCCGCGTTTCCGACAGGCGCGTCAAAAAATTTTCAGCTTTTCGAGAAGACGTAATCCGTCTCCTGGCGCAAGGTTTCGCCGGGTCGCAGGATCGAGGGCGGGAAATCCGCATGGTTGACGGCATCCGGCCAGACCTGGGTCTCCAGGCAGAAGCCGGCAAACGGCCCGTAACGCCGGCCGTCGAGGCCGGGCACGGGGGCGTTGACCTTGAAGCCGGCATAGAACTGCACGCCGGGTTCGCTGGTGCGCACCTCCAGGGTCACGCCGGAATTGAGGCTGCGGGCCAGCGCCACCGGGCGCTTCGGCATGCGGGCGCGCGACAGGCAGAAATTATGATCGAACAGCACCTGCTCGCCGTTCTCGACCCGCTTCATCGGGCTCATCTGGCGGAAATCGAAGGGCGTGCCGACGACCGGGCGCAGTTCGCCGGTCGGCACCTGCGCCTCGTTGGTCGGCAGGTAATGGTCGGCGGCGATCATCAGGTCGTGGCCGAGCGCATCGTCGCGGCCGTCGAGATTGAAATAGGAATGCTGGCAGACATTGACCGGGGTCGGCGCATCGGTGGTCCGGCGGGGTCGACGATGCGCAGCACCACCCGGTCTTCGGAGAGATCGGCGATCGACCAGTTGCTCTTGCCGATATTGCCGGTGCCGCCATGCAGGTGGGTGACGCCGCGCTCGTTGCGGTCAAGCTGGACTTCGTGGCCGTCGAGCATGAAGCGGCCATTGGCGATGCGGTTGGCGTTGCGGCCGGGGCTGGCGCCGAAATAGGGAGAATGGAGCGGATAGGGCTCGAAACTCTCGAAACCGAGCACCAGCGGCGGCGCGTGGCCGTCGAGGCGCAGATCCTGGATGACCGAGCCCCAGGTCAAGACCTTGGCCCGCAGGCCGCCGCCGCGCAGCTCCACCCGGTAGACCGTTTCGCCGCTCGCCGTCGTGCCGAAAATTTCCCGTTCGCTGCTCATGGATCGCCTGCTATCGACTCTTTCCTGAAGCGCCTCGCGCTTCTTTACCGGGGCGCAAGATGCGTCGCTTTGGCCGCGACTGCAACCGGCTTTATTTCGACAAGGCGCGCATCGCCCGGTCGAGGCCGCCGAGCGTCAGCGGATACATCTGTCCCCCCATCAGCGCGCGGATCATGCCGGTCGAGGTGGTATAACCCCAATGCTCCTGCCGCATCGGGTTCAGCCAGATGCATTTGCGGAAATGGCCGGTGATGCGGGAAAGCCAGACGGCGCCGGCTTCCGGGTTCCAATGCTCGACCGAGCCGCCGGAATGGCTGATCTCGTAGGGGCTCATGGCGGCGTCGCCGACGAATACGACGTGGTAATCCGGGCCGAAAGTGCGGATGATGTCCAAGGTCGGGGTGATCTCGGCACGGCGGCGGCGATTGTCCTTCCACACGCCCTCGTAGAGGCAATTGTGGAAATAGAAAGAGTCCATATGGCGGAACTCGGCCTTCGCCGCTGAAAACAGCTCCTCGACGCCGCGGACGTGGTCGTCCATCGAGCCGCCGACATCGAAGAACATCAGGAGCTTGACGGCGTTGCGGCGCTCGCGCCGGGTCTGGACGTCGAGATAACCGTGCTCGGCGGTGGCGCGGATGGTGCCGGCAAGGTCGAGCTCGTCGGCGGCGCCGTCGCGCACCCAGCGGCGCAGGCGCTTCAGCGCCACCTTGATGTTGCGGGTGCCGAGTTCGACCGTGTCGTCGAAATTGCGGAATTCGCGCCGATCCCAGACCTTGACCGCCCGGCGGTGGCGGGAACCGTCCTGGCCGATGCGCACGCCCTCGGGGTTATAGCCATAGGCGCCGAAGGGCGAGGTGCCGGCGGCCCTTCTGCTCGGCCAGCCGCTGGCGCAGGGTTTCCATCAACTTGTCGAAACCGCCGAGGCTCTCGACCAACGCCTTGTCCTCGGCGCTCAGGTGCTTTTCCGCCAGCCGCCGCAGCCATTCCTCCGGCAGGTCGCGCGGGGAAGGGCCGGCCTCGCCGGGCGTTCCTGCGAGTGCCTCCAGTCCTTTGAAACTCTCGGAAAAGACGCGGTCGAAGCGGTCGATGAAACGCTCGTCCTTCACCAGCGCCGTGCGGGCGAGGTAATAGAACGCCTCGATGTCGAAATCGGCGATGCCCGTCTTCATCGCTTCGAGAAGCAGCAGGAATTCCCGGAGCGTGACCGGCACGCCCACTGCTTTCAGCCGCAGGAAGAAGGGCAGGAACATCAGAAATTCCGCTGATAGACGAGGAAGGGCGTCTTTTCGGCGATTCGGTCGTAGAGCCTGCGCGCCGTGGCGTTGAATTCCTGCGTCATCCAGTAGACCTCCTTCGACCCTTCAGCCTGCGCCGCGCCATAGACCGCCTCGATCAGCGCCCGGCCGACACCCTTGCCGCGCACGTCCGGATCGGCGAACAGATCCTGGAGATAGCAGACATTGTCGATATGCCAGCAGGAGCGGTGAAACAGGTAATGCGCCAGCCCCACGGCGCGGCCGTTATCGAAAGCGATGAAGCCGCGATATTCGTTCGGCGCGCCGCTGAGCAGCCGCGCGAAGGTCGAGACGTAGATCTCCTCCGGCAGCACGGTTTCGTAAAAGGCGAGGTATGCGGTCCAGAGGCGGCGCCAGTCCGCCTCGTCCTTCGCCTCGATGGAGCGGATGTGAAGTTCGCTCATGCTCTCACCTGTCATTGCCGATCTCCTCGAGATCGTAGGGGGTCGTCTGGTAGATCTCGTTGATCCAGTTGCCGAAGAACAGATGCGCATGGCTGCGCCAGCGGTTGAGCGGCGGCAGGCTGGCATCATTGTGCGGGAAATAGTCGTGCGGCATCTTGATCGGCACGCCGGCATCGACGTCGCGGAAATATTCGTCGGCAAGCGAGGTCGAATCATATTCGACATGATTGAACATATAGAGGCGGTTGCCGGCATTCTCATGGATCAGGCAGATGCCCATTTCCTTCGATTCCATCAGGATTTCCAGACCCGGCACCTTGGCGACATCGGCGCGGCGCACCTCCGTCCAGCGCGAGACCGGCACGCCGAAATCATCGGAGAAGCCGGTGAGATAGACCGAGGAAGGCTTCAGGTTTACATGGCGATAGACGCCGAACGCCTTTTCCTTGAGCAGATGCTTGGGCACGCCGTGGAAATGATAGATGGCGGCCATGGCGCCCCAGCAGACGTTCAGCGTCGAATGGACATTGGTAACAGTCCAGTCGAAGATGCGTTGCATCTCGTTCCAGTAGGTCACGTCCTCGTAGTCGAGGGTTTCCACCGGCGCGCCGGTGATGATGAAACCGTCGAACTTGCGGTGGCGTACCTCCTCCCAGGTCTCGTAGAAGGAGAGAAGATGGTCTTCGGAGGTGTTCTTGGCCTTGTGGCCGCCGACGCGGATCAGCGACAATTCGACCTGCAGCGGGCTGGCGCCGACCAGGCGCGCCATCTGGATCTCGGTCTTGATCTTGTTCGGCATGAGGTTCAGCAGGCCGATCTGGAGCGGGCGGATGTCCTGGCGGACGGCCACGGTCTCGGTCATCACCCGCACGCCCTCGTTCACGAGGGTCTGGAAGGCGGGCAAGGTATCGGGGATCTTGATGGGCATCGTGCTGTCACTCGTTCAAAACAAGAAAAACCGGCCGCGCGAATAAAAACGCTAACCGGTCCGTGACGCACGGCCCTTTAGCGACTTATTTAACGTGGCTGCAAGCCGGCCGGCCAAATCACCACGATGTTCTAGATACGCTCCGGCGCGGCAAGAATCAAGGATCAGTCGCGGCGCGCCATGAAGGCGAGGCGCTCGAACAGGTGCACGTCCTGTTCGTTCTTCAACAGCGCCCCGTGCAGGCGCGGCAGTGCATTTTTCGCCGAGCCGCGCAGGTCGGCCGGATCGACCTCGTCGGCGACCAGCAGGCGGATCCAGTCGAGCGCCTCCGAGGTGGACGGCTTCTTCTTCAGCCCCTGCGTGTCGCGGATCTCGTAGAAGGCGGTCAGCGCGCTGGAGAGCAGCTGCTGGCGGATGCCGGGATAATGCACCTCGACGATACGGGCCAGCGTATCCGGGTCGGGAAAGCGGATGTAATGGAAGAAGCAGCGGCGCAGGAAGGCGTCCGGCAGTTCCTTCTCGTTGTTGGAGGTGATGATGACGATCGGCCGCTGGCGGGCGCGGATCGTCTCGCCGGTCTCGTAGACATGGAATTCCATGCGGTCGAGTTCCTGCAAAAGGTCGTTGGGGAATTCGATGTCGGCCTTGTCGATCTCGTCGATCAGCAGCACGCATTTCCTGTCCGTCTCGAAGGCCTGCCAGAGCTTGCCCCTGCGGATGTAGTTGGCGACGTCGTTGACGCGTTCGTCGCCGAGCTGGCTGTCGCGCAGGCGCGAGACGGCATCGTATTCGTAAAGCCCCTGCTGCGCCTTGGTCGTCGACTTGACGTTCCATTCGAGCAGGTCGAGGCCGAGGGCCGCGGCCACCTGTCGCGCCAGCTCGGTCTTGCCGGTGCCGGGCTCGCCCTTGACCAGAAGCGGCCGCTCCAGCTTGATGGCGGCATTGACCGCGACCATCAGATCCTTGTCGGCGATATAGGCATCCGTACCCTGAAACTGCATGTGACCCCTTGGGCGATACGATAAAGCAAAATCGGCGGCACCCTAGCGCATAAGCCCTGAAACCGGAAATCTCGGCCCTTAAAAAATTTCCGCCGCCGCAATGAAACCACCTTCACACAAGATGCCTGTCCTATACATGAGGGATTCAGGCGGAAGACAACGAACTCCATGGCGAATGACGAAGCAGCATCCGAGCGCCACAACGCCGATACCGGCGAGCCGGCCATCGGTTTCATGTCGCAGATCCGCATGATGCTGCGGGCCTTGTGGGGTTCGCCGGTTCGCAGCCGCCTTATCTTCTTCTGGACGCTCATCCTCGCCATCATCCTCGCCACCGCCTTCGTGCAGGTGCTGCTCCTGCATCAACTCCGGATCTTCGCCGTCATCGCCGGCGTCCTGCTGCTGCTCAATGTCGGGCAGACCTGGGTGAACCAGATCCTGGCGATCCGCATGCGCGACGGGCTGACGCGCGACCTGCTCGGCCAATGGCTCTATCCGCGCCGGGCGCTCCGGCTCTCGGCCGCCGGCATCCTCGGCGTCAATCCGGACCAGCGCCTGCACGAGGATTCGGCGCATCTGTCCGATATCACCACCAGCCTGGCGATCGGGCTGACGCAATCGACGATCATGCTGGTCAGCTTCGTCGGGGTGCTCTGGGATCTGTCCTCGGGATTCTCGGTCACCTTTCACGGACAGCCGCTCGCCATTCCCGGCTATATGGTCTGGGCCGTCTTCCTCTATGCCGGCTCGGCTTCGCTGCTCAGCACCGTCGTCGGGCGCAGCCTGCCGGCGCTGACCGCCGAGCGCTACGCCAAGGAAGCGCAATTGCGCACCTCGCTGATGCGCGCCAACGAGAACCTGACGGCGATCACTCTGCAACAGGGCGAGGAGACCGAGCGCCGGCGCATCGACGGCGATATCTCCGCCATCCTGAAGACCATGGGCAAGCTGGCCATGGCCACCACCAACCTGCGCTGGGTTTCGGCCGGTTATGGCTGGCTGACGATCATCGCGCCGATCCTGATCGCCGCGCCCGTCTATTTCTCCGGGGATCTGACCTTTGGCGGGCTGATGATGGCGGTCGGTGCCTTCAACCAGGTCTATACGGCGCTGCGCTGGTATGTCGACAATTTCAGCACCATCGCCGACTGGAAGGCGTCGCTGATGCGCGTCGCCAATTTCCGCCAGGCGCTGGTGCTGATGGAAACCCATCCGCCGGCCGCCGATTGCAAGCATCCGGCCCAGGCGGACGGGGACGCCGTGGTGCTGCGCAATGTCGCGGTCTCGGCCGGGCAGGCCTCGGGCAGCTTTCGCCTCAAGGAGACCGATATCGTCATCCACCCCGGTGAACGTATCGTCGTCAACGGCGATCCCGGCGCCAACCGCCGCCTGCTGTTTGCGGCGCTGGCCGGCTGGTGGGCGGACTGGACGGGGACGATCGTGCTGCCGGAAAAGGCACATATGCTGTTCGTGCCCTATGTGTCCTATCTGCCGCAGGCGCCGTTGCGCGATGCCATCGCCTTTCCTGTCCAGGCCGATGCCTATGGCGACGAACGCATCGCGGCGGCGCTGGAGCGGGTGGGGCTTGCCGAGCTCATCCCGCGCCTCGATGTCGCCGCGCGCTGGGACCGCCAGCTCGACCGCGAGCAGCAGGTGGCGTTGGCGGTCGCCCGCATTCTGCTGACGCCGGCCGACTGGATCGTTTTCGAGGATACGCTGGAAGGGCTGGAACCGGAGGTCGCCGAGCGGCTGTCCTCGGCGCTTGCCAGCCTCGACCGGGTCGGCATCATCTATATCGGCCGCTCCGAAGCCTTCATCGCCGCCACGCGGCCGCGTATCCTGCATCTGGAAGTGACCAACGGCGCCGAGCCGGTGCCGCAGCCGGCATAAAAGGAATTATCCCTCCAATTCCTCGCGCAGCATTTCCAGTTCCAGCCATTCCTCTTCCATGCGGGTCAGGTCGTCGCGCAGCTTTTCAAGCTCTGCGGCGAGCTTGTTGAAGGCGGCGGGATCCTTGGAGAACAGGTTCGGATCGGCCATGCGCTCTTCGCGTTTGGCGATCTCGGCTTCGCTCTTCGCCATCTCCTTCGGCAGGTTTTCGAGCGCGAATTTCTGCTTGTAGGACAGTTTGCCCTTGGATTTCGCGCCGTCGGCGGATGCGGCCGGGGCGCTGTCTGCGGCTTTCGCCTTCTCGGCTTTTTCCGCCTTGCGCCGTTCCTCGGCTGCACCCCTGCGCTGCGCCAGCATGTCGGAATAGCCGCCGGCATATTCGATCCAGCGTCCATCCGGGCTTTCCGGGTCGGCGGGGGCGATGGTCGAGGTCACGGTGCGGTCGAGGAAATCGCGGTCGTGGCTGACGAGGATGACGGTGCCGGCATAGCCCGAGACCAGTTCCTGCAACAGGTCGAGCGTCTCGATGTCGAGGTCGTTGGTCGGCTCGTCGAGGATCAGCAGGTTGGAGGGCCGGGCGAGGATGCGGGCCAGCATCAGCCTCGCGCGCTCGCCGCCGGAGAGGCTGGAGATCGGCGTGCGCGCCTGTTCCGGCTGGAACAGGAAATCCTTCATATAGCCGGTCACATGGCGCTGCTCGCCATTGACCAGCAGGTTTTCGCCGCGGCCGTCAGTCAGATAATGGGCGAGCGTGTCGTCGAGGTTCAGATCCTCGCGCTTCTGGTCGAGGGTGGCGATGTCGAGATTGGTGCCGAGGCGGATGGTGCCGCTATCGGGTTCGAGCTGGCTGGTCAGCATTTTCAGCAGCGTCGTCTTGCCAGCGCCGTTGGGGCCGACGAGGCCGATGCAATCGCCGCGATGGACGCGGATCGAAAACGGCGCGACGATGGTGCGTTCGCCATAGGTCTTGGTGATCTTG
>Ga0209930_1003299_pt1 | contig 16389 bp, 7 predicted proteins | sample ThiBiot_500_biof_2_FD_183948 | JGI IMG/M metagenome (GOLD analysis project Ga0209930, IMG submission 183948) | Wastewater bioreactor microbial communities from Cape Town, South Africa - Thiocy_cont_500_biof (SPAdes) | ecosystem: Engineered > Bioreactor > Thiocyanate-remediating >... | reverse complement strand
AAAATCTACGAATATATTTATTTTCTTCGACACAATCGTCTTCGTGGAATCAGCTCAATAATGAATTTACTGATACATTCCTTGCGAATACCATGGCAAATATCAAAGAACAAATGGAGAAAACTAAAGAAGAACAAACGGCTCGTCTCAAATTTTTATCTCAACTCGAAACAACAATCAAAGCAAAATTGGCAGCAAATGATAAATCGCTTCTTTCTATATTTGAACAACCTCAAGATCAAGATCAACTATCATTTTTTGCTATTCAATCATTGATTTCCATTCTATTGATTCTTATTAAATCAGCAGAAAAAAATGATCCAACAATTATCGAACAAATTCTTTTACTAACTCGACAATTAACTCAACAATTACCAGTACGATCTCTTTCGTCAACCAATCAAATGTTATTCAAATCGATCGAACCATTGACAAACTACATCATTCAACTATCGATAAATTCACTTTATACAACACAAACAATTGAAATTCTTTTACATTTTGCTCTTGCTAAAGGTTCATTCAAAGAGATTTTAAATTTATTAAAAAATCTTATTTTTAATACAACCAATGAATTTCATCTGCAAGATCTTTGTCGAAAAATGAACAATCATATATCAAAATATGTGGAAAACAATCAAGATTTTCAATCAACTTCATTTGATTATTTGAAAACTCGTCAAATCTTTCCAACAACCGATCTAACTCAAAACAGTTTCACTGGACAATTGATTTCTTCGATTATTTTCTCCTATCTCGACATAGAAATTAAACTTAATTCTGAAGCGTCAGATTCGATTGCATTAGAAGTTCACTTACAAACATTCGAAACTCTATTTGATCTAATCAAACAATTGACATCGTCAACTACAAATCCACCGCTGGCTCATGTTTTATCAATTTGTCTTCGATTATTTCGTGTTCATTTACAACTTACTTCAACGATTAAATTAACTCTTTTCAGTGAAGTTCAACTTCAAACATGGTCTGCATTTTTCACAAATATGATTTCGAAACCATTTGCTGAAAAAATCATTCGTGAATCATCAAAAGTTCTCATTAATATCCTCAATTTTCAAGAATTATCATTTGATAAAAAATTAGAATTTATACAAAAAACTCAAAATACAATTCTTCTAAAAGAATTATTCATCGAATTGAATAAAAACGAATTTTTAACAAGCTGGATCGAATCATTACGTCACGATACACATCAACTGACCGGATTGTATGCTTTAATTGATATTTCATTTTCCAAGTCGAATTCATCAATCGATTCAATTTTATCCTTATTTCAATTTCATCTTCTCTCGATTTTAATCGATCAATGTGAAAAAAAGACAGTCGATCAAAATTTATCACATCTTATTGCACGATATCTTACGTATCTTTTGCAAAAACATTTTCAAAGCAAATCTGTGATGACTGATCAACTTCAATCGATCTTCATCGGCATTGCATTGCTAACCGATACTAATGTCTTTCTTTATGATGCTATTCAATCAATATTTCTTTCGATTTTACCACTATTAATTGATTTTTATTTTTCCAACTTTAAATCAGATTTTCTCTTGTGTTTAATTGGTCGAATAAGTCAATTATTAATTATTGGATCGTCACCTGATTCACTTGAACTCAAACATTCAAATCAATTGAATAAACAAACAATCTTCACTGGTGGTTATATTCTTGATAAAACCGATGAATTATTTCAAACAAATCTTGCTAAATCAGTCGAATTGAAATTCGAAGATGAATTCAACGATGACAAGACATTTCTTTTCTCAATTTTCAATCAAACAGATTCAGGTGCCAAGCTACTGTCGAAGTTGAGATCTGTTAATAAAGCGAAACAACGATTTATTCAAAAATCGATTGAAGAACAAGTGAATAGTGCAATTGCTTGTTTGTTTGCTGTTTATTTGAAATTTTATCGTCGAATGAATTTAGCTCGTGAGGAATTGAATCGAAGTGATGAGATGAAACCAATTGATCATTTATTATCACTTTATAATCATGCGAGTCGAGTTCAAAATTTATTTTCAACAATCAAAGGTCAAGATGGAGATTGTGATGAATTATTAAAACAAATTCAAAGTCGAACATTATTTCTCCTGTTATCAATTAATGAAAATGATTCGATTCCAATGGAAAATCCTGCTATTGAATCGGTAAAAGTTCCTGAGAAAGAAGTTACTCGTTTTCGACGTCAACATTCTGGTTGGTCGAAAGCAAGAACAGTTCTGAAATTATTACAAAATCTATTTCAAGCTTGTATAAGATTTAAGAAATTCTTCTTGGAAAGAAAAGAGAAGAACGATGTTGAAAGTTTATTAAATCGTTCGATTGATAATTTTGTTTACTTGGATTTTTATAAATCAAATGATTATAATGAAAAACAAACTGAACTTGATGAATTAAAAATTTGTTTAACAAAACAATATCAACGAAGTTTAATTCGATTGATGGCTTATCAATTGATGAAAGTATTTATCGAAAAATTAGATCGAATTGAAATTATTTTACCATATTTACGAAAAGAAGATGTTGACTGGTCGTATTTTGAATATATTCAAAGTTCGAACTATCAAATTAAAAAACAAATTAGTGAAAATTATTATTCTATTATTAAATTTTTAATTCCATCAGTATCAAAATCTTCGGAAATCAATCGAAATCTGTTTTCACTTTTGAATCAGTCCTATCAATACTTGGATATTCTTCATATTTCTCAAAATGAATTACTTCAAAATATCTGTGAACATTGCGAATCAAATGAATTAAGATTGAATTGGCTTGAATTATATTCATTGAAATTATGTGAATATGCTGATAATGATCGAACTGTGTTTCAAACTGAATCAAAGTTGATATTCAATGAATTGAAGAAATTCATTGAAGTCGAATCAGATGATATGGATGAGCCGGAAAATCTGAGTGAAATCAAAAACAAAGAATATTTTGTTTTTCTTCTTCGACTGATGTATTTTCATCGAAATGTTATTTCAATTTGTGCAACAAATGATTATTTCGAAGAATTACTCAAGATCTATCGGAAGAATCTATCGATTATGACTCGAATATTTGTGATTCGATTATTGAGATATATTGTTCCTGTTCTTGTGGATAGTTCTGATGGAAAAACTAAGAGTGATATTGAATTATTTCTTAATGAAATTTTAAATTCAATTGGTGACAAAAGTACATCGACTACAATCGTTTCAGAATTAATCGATTTCTATCGAACAATTATATCGATTCCATCTGCTTGGCAGTCGATTGCAACTGATTTAATCTATAATTCAATTAAAAGTCATTTGAATTCATCAGTATCGACAATTGAGAAAATATTATTTGCATCGTTGAATATTCTTGGTGGTTATATTGAACCATATCGATTAGGTTCGATTGTTCAACTGAAAAGTTCAAATGATCATTCATTAGGTATCATTATTGAAATTAAAAAACAAGAAGAAACATATTTAGTTGAATTATTCGATAACAAAGAACAAACATCAGTATCAATCGATAAATTAGAATTACAAAGTGAAATTTTTCCATTGAATGTGGACGAATCGATTATTGATTTATTTGGTGAATTTATTTCGATAGAAAGTTCATCATTGATCGTACTTGAATTGAAACGTCGAATAATGAAAATATTTAGTTGTTTATTGAATAATTCGAAAATAATCGAAAAGTTTATGAATAAAACATATGCAAATACGGTAGCAAAATTATCTCGAATGGAAATCGAAGAACAAAGTTGCAAAACATTGAAAGATTTGCGAGTATTTAATCGAGACCATTTGGAACAATATTATCTAAGTTTAAATCAATGTGAAATTGATGAAGAAAAAGTCGAAGAGAAAACCAATGAATGGAAAGCAACGATTTCAGATGAATCGATTCTCAAGGCACTATCAATTCCAGTTCAAGGTTGGAAACCCTATATGTCATCCAGTGAAAGAGAAAATTTCAAGAAAGGTCGGCTTGGGCGTGAAGATATCTGTATTGTTCCTTTACCGAGAAATTGTGTGAAAGCAGAAGTTATTGAAGAATGTGGAGTTAATCATCGTTATCATGGACGTGTTGCACCCAATTATACGACAACTGATGTAGCATTTCCAACTTTTATTGTTGATAATTTACAGTTAACTGAAGGTAAATGGTATTATTGTGTTCGATTGCCACTTGCTGGTGTCGTTCAAATTGGTTGGGCAACGAATGGTTTTGCACCATCGGGTGGTTCTGGTGTTGGTGATGATCGATATTCATGGTCATACGATGGTTCACGAGATGTTCTCTTTTATGAACAAGGTTTTTACGGTGCATTTGATGATATTCGTTGGAAAGAGAATGATGTTTGTGGTTGTGGAATTGAAATTAATGGAGGAAAAACAAATATTAAATATTGGTTAAATGGTAAATTCTTAGGTACAGCTTTCGAACATAATAAACCAGTACTATCATCATTAATTACATGTGACTTGCTGCCGAATGGTCCTGCAACGTCATTCTTTCCTAGTGTAACAATACAATGGACAGGTGATCCAGTTAAATCATTTGAACTGATTGTTAGTCCTGAAGATATGCAAAAATGTCCGTTACCTGACGGTTACAAACCATTACTCTTACCAAAATGTATTGAAACAGAAAATTCCATTGTCGATCATCCATCACATGCGTATTTAATTGGAGACAATGAAGATGATTATCTGCTTACGAAACGAAAGAATTCAAAATTAAATTTACTTCAAGATTTTGTTAACAATAAACATTTACCAATGATATTCAATATTGATGATCAACATCTTGTTCTACCTGATAAAAGTCAAGGTTTTCCATTAGCAATTAATACACAAGCAAATTCTTCGGTTACAATCAGTTTTGATTATGAAATTCTTTCGTCTGATGAACAATCGGAATTTTCATTGTTGAAATTTAATTCAACAAAGATCTCATGGAAAGTAACCGATCAAAAACAATCCTGTATTATTATTTTTCATTGTCAAAAACGACAACTCAAAGTCTATACAAACGATGAATCTGAAATTTTCGATGTTAAAGAATCAATTGATCTGTCACAACTTTATCTCTTACCTGATCTTCATATACGTATGAAAAACGTAGCTATTTGGAATTATGCTCTTTCAGAAAATCAAATTTCTCGTCTGTTAACTTATGGTTTATTTTATATTGCAAATGAATTTCAACAATTAAAACAATATCGAAAACGAGTTAATCAAATCTCGTTTGAACACAATCAACAGGAATTTATCGATGAATCCTTATTACCATTCAATGAGTCGTTTTTAGAAGAAAGTTGGCAAAGGAAAAAAGAAGAAGTAGACATTGAAGACGAATCTCAATACTTTAAAAATCCATACATGGTTCAATTAGTTGGTAATGAAACCTATCTTGTTTTGAATAAATCCAATGAAGATTGGACAACTTATTCATTCATTTTGGAATTCTCTATTCCACACTATCCAAAAGCAAATGAAGTTATTACTTTGATAACATTGAATTCGAATTATGATATTTATTTAAATGATGAAGGTCAAATTTGTTTTGATAATTGTCATGGTTCATTAAATATAAATCGAAATGAAATTATTCGTTTATTTGTTACAGTTGATGAACATAATTTACGACTTTATTTGAGCAGTAGATTAGAAATTGAATTGATCAACAACGATAATCAGTATCGAATTGAATCAGATCATTTATTTTTATTCAAAGAAAATAATCTTCGAACAAATACGACGAATGAAGATACAGTTCGTATTTCATTAAAATCGATTACGTATCTCAATCGATCAGTGACACTTGATGAATCGAATGCACCTGGAATTATATCACCATCATTTGAAATTGTTGGGCCAAGTCTAATTGCAATGGGTCATAAGAAATATTGGATTGAAAAAGTATTGAAAGAATATCCGTGGAAAGATGTACCGAGAATATTACATGAACAAACGGAAATATTCAAAAAAATTGATAATGAAAATGACCAAATGAGATATTACAAAATATTTTCCAAATTAAATCTTTCAATGAAACAAATCGATCTACAAAAGTTGATTATATCATCAAAATTCGATACTTATGAACACATCTTAGAATTTGTTCAACATATTTGTCCATATTTAAATTCTTCTTCGGATGTTTCGTCTTTGAAAATAGAGCTGCACGAAAATTGGTTTACTCAATCTGTTCAAGATTTTGATGTTCCTCAACAGCTCACCGATTGGTTTCGTCAAGGATCATCAAAAACTGAAACTGATGATGAAGATACCATCTATCAATTGTACGACATTTCCCATTCATCAGCAAAGAAGAACTTCAAATCAGTTAAATATTCTCCTCCCAATCTCACTGATAAACAATTCGTTGAAGTGAAATATGCATGTGAATCAGGATTAATTTGTGTTTATGCTCGTTCGACGATACTAAAAATGTTAACGATTTGGTCGAATGAAGAGAAATCTTTGTTTCCAATAGAAAAATTCAATGATTATTCAGTGATTCGATTGCTCTCTCAAAGTCAAACTATGAATCCAATTGATTTATTGATTGAATCTATTCTAAAACGTGAATTAACCGCTGATCGAAATGAAAGATCACTATTCAATTATCTTCGAACTGAACTCATGACTCAATCGATTCAATTCTTCATTCAACCATCACAAATCAATGAGAACAATGCAAATTTTATCTTGAAAATTGTGAATTGTTTTGTCAAACTATTGAATGAAGAAAGTCAATTGATCGATCTTCTATTTCCTTCAACATTGATCAATTTACTCTTTGATCTATTTATTCTCATTCCATTTCATTCAGTGAAAATTGAAATTTTACGATTATTTACCAAGTAGGTTTTTCATTTATTTGTTTATAAGGATGTTTTTTTTCTCTAACGTTTGTGTTTATAGTTTAAGTCGAATCAGTGAAAAAAATATATTAAATCATCAAATTGAAGAATTCTTGTTTCAATTTTTAATTCAACTTTCATCGGAATCATTAGGAGTAAATGAAATATCACGAAGGAAATTTGAAACAACTGTTGCTGATCTTATCTTTATTTTAATGAAGAAAAATCGAATAGATTTAGTTGATGTTCAATCGAAACTTCCTGGTAAAATTCAAGATTTATTTCTTCTGATGGAAGTTATCGATGCTTGGCTTGATCTAACAAAAGAGAAAGAATTTCCAGAAGCACTTCTTCGAAGAAGTAATGAATTAACTGAACAAGAATACGATTTGAAACAAGAAGATTTCCATAAATCAAATCGATATTTTAATAGTAATATTGATAAAGAATTAATTCGTTATATTAATACAAATCGATCATTGATTGATTCAATGGCTGAATTGATTGCTAATCTTCCAAATGAATCAGAACCAAATCCAACATTTTACAAGAATTATGTTGCTCTTTCATTGATTCCAGCTGATTGTATTCAATTGCGTACAAAATTTATTTATTTATTTAATATCTTTCTTCAATCGAGTCTTTCAATTATTGATTTGACTTTATCACCTGAACAAAGTTATTTGACAGATCGAATTCGAACAATGAAATATTGTATTTTATCAACGATAAAATCTTTCTTTTTCAGTCTATCTCTTGACAAAACAGAAGCAAGTTATGCAAGTGAATGGACAACAGTAAATTTCGATACAGTAAAAGCAAGTGTTGAAGCCAATGATAATAGTGAAAACACGTGGTTTTATCAAGCATTTCATCAGTTACATTCAAATGCTCATCGAATCTTTCGACAAGGCAATGATCAATTATGGCATTCACAATTTGTTGGTATGCATAGTACAGATCAAGGCGGACCCTATCGTGATTCAATCACTCGAATCTGTTCGGATCTATGTTCGACACGTTTGTCTCTATTTATTCTTTGTCCAAATGGTCGAATGAATAATGGTTTGAATCGTGATTGTTGGATGCCGAATGTTTATTCACCGGAGAAAACAATTGAAAAGAAAATTCAACAACAATATCGTTTTGTTGGACAATTATTAGGCATGGCTGTGAGAAAGAAACATTATTTAGAATTGAAATTTGCACCATTAGTCTGGAAGAAATTACTCAATGAAACGATAACAGTAGAAGATATTGAATCGATCGATATGCAAAGTTTTCGAATGATTAATGAAATGGAAAAACAAATTGAACAAGTTGAATCAAGTGGTGGTGTAAATGATGATTTTGAATCGATTTTTAGCAGTATTATGAGTGATTTACATTTCGATGTTGCAAGTTCATCTGGTGAAACATTCGAATTGATTCCAGGCGGTTCACAAATTCCGATTACAGCTCAAAATTTTAAAAAATATTGCTCGGCTTATCGAACATATCGATTGAATGAATTTAATCGACAAATTGAATTGATGCAACAAGGTCTATTTAGTGTTGTTCCATCGTATTATTTAAGTTTATTTACATATAACGAACTTGAGGAAGCAGTTTGTGGTAAAGGACAAATCGATATTGAACTTTTAAAACGAAACACAAGCTATGGAGGTGATTATACTGAAGAATCACAAGTAATTGAACGATTTTGGAGAGTGATGAGTGAGATGTTTACTGATGAGCAGAGAAAGTTATTTTTACTTTTTGTTTGGGGTCGAAGTACGTTACCAACCAGTGATAATGATTTTCAAACACGATTTACCATTAGTCGATTAGACGGTTATGGAGCTGATCTTGATCAAATACTTCCAAGAGCTCATACTTGTTTTTTCACGATTGATTTGCCAAACTATACAACAGCTGAAATTATGTGTGAACGTCTAAACTATGCAATTACAAATTGTTCTAGTATCGATGGAGATGGCAATATGAATGAAGATGCTACTCGAACCCTTTTTGATGCAGAAGAGGGTGATGGTGATGATGACATTGATTGGTTTTCGTGAATTCTATGTGTTTTTTTTTTAAAATAATATAAAAGATATTTCACATATAAGGAACATGAATCTTTATTATGTAATAGGAAAAAAAAATTGTAGCTTCATCATCATCTGTTTAAAAGTTGTATCCAAGTTTACTCAAACGTAAGACAGCTTCAGTTAAATAATAATCACCAAAAACTGTTGCAACATCATAATGAGCACTTGGATAAGGACCTTGAGTACCGTTGGCCATGACAGCACGTAAGATATAATCTTTGTTACCTAAGATTAAGTAAGATGGTGTCGTCAATTGATCGATGATTGCTTTAGCACTTGAAAGAAATTTATCTTTCAGAGTAGCATCACTGACATATTGTGATAATTCAACAAGACCACTAGTAAAAATAGCAGCAGCTGATGTATCTCGAGGTTGATAGGGAATAGTCGAATTGCCTGGTGCATCAAAATCCCAATAGGGAACTAAATCAGTAGCACTTGTAAGACGTGAAAGAAAGTAATTAGCAGCACCAATAGCTTTGTCTAAAAAGGGTTGATATTTGGTGTATCGATAAGCAGTAGTAAAGCCATGGACTGACCATGCTTGTCCACGAGACCATGTAGACCAATCGGCATAACCTTGAGCAGTATACTTTCGAATGACACTTCCATCCGTTTCATTATATTCGATTACATGAAAGGTACTATTATCAGCTCGAAAATGTTCGTACATCGTTCGATTAGTATGTTGCCATGCCATATTATACAATGTTTGATTGTTAGTTTGATTAGCAGCTTCGAATAAGACTTCTAAGTTCATCATATTATCAATGATAACGAGGAAACCTTCTTTACTATCCCACGATCGTGTACATCGAACAATAGGCGAGTAACGTTCTGATAATGTTATTGCAGTATTAACAATGATTTCTAAATATTCTGGTTTGTGAAGTAAACGATAGGCATGACCGAAACTCGACATAATGACAAATCCAATGTCATGTGAACCAGTAACAAAGGCAACAGGTGCTAATGGTAACATTAAATTAGTGGCCGTTTGTAGAAGTTTGTATGTTGCATTGTTTTCAAAAATATTCCAGAATATTCCCGAAAAGAAACCATTCGTAAAACTATGAAGAGGATTTAAATTGATCCATTCGGATTGTAATGGATATCCTAAAAAAGGATATGAACTGAAGTTTTGATTAAGATATTCGTTATAAAGAATCGAATATTGAACATTTGCATAGCCCAAAACATTGAAAGCCGTCGCACCCGACGACACTAGTAGCAAGGTGGTTAGAAAGAGCAAAGTATTCATTGTTAAATGATAACAACTCCGAAACCAAAATGAATATTAAAACAGATAAAAAAAAACACTGCGAACTTTATATATATTTCATGAGATAAGATTTTATTTAAAAGAAAAAAGCTGTTTTCATCTATTCTTCTTATCAGAAAAAAAAAGAGAAAGAAAAAACATATATTCAATTTGAAATCTTTTTTGATATTTTTATTCTTATAAATCAAAACATTATGCGTGTTAACAGTCTTCTACTATGAGACTTTGCATGTACAGGTTGACAGAATATCCCTGATTTTATTAAACCAACGTCCATGCCATTTCATTTCATATTGACGACAAATTTTAGGACATCTTTCTTGAGCATCTTCTTCATCTACGATTGGATCGGTGTCTACATCTTCACTAATAAATGTACCTGTGGACTGTTCACCATATCGGTTACCAGTCCATCTAATCAAATCGTCTTGAAATGGATCTCCGAGTATATTGCCAGTTGGTCTATAATTTTTCCAATCGTCTTTATGTGTAACATCATCGGGAAATATGTATTTACCGAGGCCACTTTGTTTATCATCTTGATATTTTACTTTGTATTGGTCACCGTTTGACCATGAAAATATACCTTGACCATTTTTCTTGTCGTTCGCCCAATTACCTACATATTTGCGGCCATCAGCAAATGTATATGTTCCGTTTCCATGTCGCACATCATTTTTGAATTCTCCTTCATATTTATTCCCGTTTGGCCATGAAAATATACCATGACCACTTTTCTTATCCTTAATCCAATGGCCTACGTATCGACGACGATCAGCAAACGTGTATGTTCCATGTTTGTGTCTTTTGTCACTTTTGAATGTTCCTTTATATTGATTACCACTCGGCCATGAAAACGTACCTCGACCACTTTTCTTGTCTTTAATCCAACTGCCTACATATTTACGACCATCAGCAAATGTATACGTTCCACGTCCGTGTTTCATACACTCTTTATATTGACCTTCATATTTGTCTCCTTGTGGTAGATTAGGAAGAGTACAATCCTTTGTAGAATTCGAAGTTGTGTTTGTGACCGTGACCGTTTTTGGGCCATATAAATTTTGAATTGCATTTTGATCCTAAAATATATCCGAAGGTTTCATCGGCAAAGATATCGAAAAATCGTTTACTAACATATATTGGCAAGATATTGCTTGGCTGTATCAGCTGATAGAGTGGATGCATAATTGAATCATTTTGATGTGAATGTTCAAGTCCAAGACTATGACCAATTTCGTGTGTAGCTACTAATCTCAAATTGAAGCCATCAAGATCATATCTTAATTGTTCCAAAGAATAAATCGAATAATAATATTGATTCAATCATCGCAACAACTCACTTGTCAGTCCAGTTTTCAGTTGCATGAAAATGAATCTCTCCGCGGTTTCTCTGCCAAGGGAAAAACGCATGACCGAGTTGTCCACTCTTTGTATCATCAAATGGAGCGCCGTCACCATGTTCACCAAATACGAAAGTTAAATTGAAATCTGCAGTTTCAGTACCAATTACTTCACGAAAACGTAAATCCGTATATTTAGTCCAATCATTAAATGATTCTCGAATCTGTTGAAGCATAATCGTTCTATCATACGAGGAATTACCATGATCTAATTTCCATAGAAGTGTTCGATTCAGTGACCTATGACAATGTACGTATATAATTATACATCATTATAAAAATATTTAAAAAAATGAATAAAAAGACTCTACCAAAGTTTAGTTCGATCCATGATGCCTAGTGGATAATCGGGCAAAGTGCATCGTGGGGCATTCATTAATTTCAATGTATCTGTATCTAATTGTTTGGTTACAGGTAAATGATATGCAATTTGAAAGGATTTTAACATTGACTCAAGAGTCGATTGACAACGTGGTGCATTTGAATTAGTTGTTCTTTTACATGGATCATAACCGTATTGAGTAAGAAAATTGATTGCGTCGTTTGCGGTTACATATTCTGTTTTATGTTTAGCAATTGGATAAGTATAAGCGACTTCAATAAACAAAGCGATATTGATAAATAAAAACAAAGATTTTTGCATGTTTGTGTTCGTGATGAGAGATAGAGAATAGAATATAGTATATGTATAGAGTTTCGACATTTATATATAAAAGAGAAATGATAACCTTTAATTTCGTTTCGATAGTTGAAATCATGACACATGAGAAAATGATGGGATTTTTATGATGTCGTCATTGGGAAATAAATTCGATAAAATGATAAGATTTCGTTTTTATTAAAAATATAATTTTTCACATGTTCTGTTCGATTTTTTCATGGTAAATTATGGACAAATGTTTAGGAAAACAGAAATATCGTTAGATCCGTGGTTGACGACCGCCAGATCAGGTTTGCTGTCATGATTGAAATCACCTGATATAATCGATGCAGGCCAAATACCAGTCGAGTATGTCGTCCTATTTTGAAATGTTCCATCTCCATTGCCGAGTAACACATTCATAGAGCCGGTCTCATCGTTCACCACCGCGAGATCTACTTTATTATCGTTGTTAAAATCGCCGGATACTATAGAAACAGGTGATTCATTCGATGAATACGTTGTTTGGTTCTCAAACGATCCATCACCTCTACCAATCAACACACTGATATTACTGTCCTGATGATTGGCGACAATGAGATCTAATTGATGATCATTGTTTATATCGGAAGCTATTATGTATTGTGGTATAGTGCCAGTTCGGTACGTCGTCTGATTTTGAAATGTCCCATCACCATTACCAAAAAACACACTAACAACATTTTGAATATGATAACCCACAGCTAAATCGAGTTTATTATCATTATTGAAATCACCGGATACTACACAAGCTGGATTTGTATTTACATGATGTACTATTTCCTTTTGAAAATTTCCATTCCCATCACCCAACAGGATACTAATAGTATTGACGTTAGCATTTACCACAGCAAGATCCAGTTTACTATCATTGTTGAAATCACCTGATGCCACGAATATCGGCGATTGTCCAGCTGGAAAGATCTTCTCTGTTGGAAATACTCCATCTATATTACCAAGAAACACACTCAGCGTGTTATTCTTACTATTGGCAACAACTAAATCCGTGTTGTTATCATTGTTAAAATCAGCTGATATTACAGCTTGTGGCAAGTTACCAGTTGGATATATCATTTCCGTTTCAAATGTCCCATCTCCATAACCAATTAGAACACGAATATCGTTATCATAAAAATTCGCCGTTGCCAAATCCACTTTAGAATCATTGTTCAAATCATCCGCAACCACTGACATTGGACCAGAACCTGTCGAATATGAAACTGCAGCTTGAAATGTTCCATCTCCATTGCCAAGTAATATCGTTACTAAGCCTTCAATACCATAATTTGTAACAACGAGATCCAATTGTTCATCGTTGTTCACATCAGTTGAGATTACACATTGCGCCGACATGTTACCAGCTTGATAATCTGTACGTGTTCCGAACGTTCCATCTCCGTTACCAAGAAGCACACTAACAGTATGATCGTCTGAATTTGCCAAAACTAGATCTAATTGTGTGTCGTTGTTGAAGTCGTACGATATCACATAAGATGGACTCGAACCGGTGGCAAACGTTTTTTGAGTTTTAAACGTTCCATCACCATTACCAAGTAGCACACGTACGTTATTATCGTCTTTATTTGCGACAGCTAGATCTAGTTGATTATCTTGGTTGAAATCAGCTGCTGTCAGAGATACTGGCAAATTACCAGTTAAATAAGTTGCATGAAGTCGAAATTCTCCTTTGCCATTACCCAATAAGATGCTTACGCTGTTGTTAGCGCTATTGGCAACGGCTAGGTCCAAGTTGCTGTCATTATTGAAATCTCTTGACACCAAAAAACTTGGTTCGTAATCTGTTGGATACATCATTTGAGATCGAAATGTTCCATCGCCATTACCAAGCAACACACTAATTGTATTATTTCTATAATTAGTCACAGCCAGATCAAGTTTATCATCGTTATTCAGGTCGGCTGTTATGATACAGGACGGATTTTCACCTGTTGGATACGATACTTGCATACCAAATGTACGATCTCCATGTCCAAGCAGAACACTAATAGTACCATTATCTGAGTTAACGACTGCAAGATCTACTTTTTTATCATTGTTGAAATCACCTGATACTAGAAACATCGGCCCAAAGCCTGTTGAATAAGTAAGTCCAGTCTGAAATTTTCCATTTCCTTTTCCGAAATGCAAGTGGATATTGTTTTCACTTGTGCTAGTCACTACTAGATACGGTTGTGTAACATTTACTGTGTCTTTAAAATGTCCGAGTGCGACGAACGACGGTTTTTTGCCTGTTGGATAACGTGTGCGTGACTCCTGTGAATAAGGGGTTTTACATACATTACTTGTTGCTAGAAGGAAACAATATGAAACGACCTTATATAACTATGAAAAATCATACGTGAACTTGCTGGGTTAGGCTTAAGTACGAAGAAATAGACGAGAACCATTGTTGCGCTAAGTAGAGTTGTTAGTGAACTGATTGGTATGATAAATCGTTTCTTTTGATACCAAGATCTATGAAGAGAACAACTGTATAATTAGATGAGAAGAAAATACAATAACTAACCGCTGTTTCGAATAAAGATATGCACCTAATTAATAAAATAGTTTTTTTTTATTCAAATGGATACCCAAAAAATAGTTCGTTACCTTTAAAAGGAGGCTCGAGTAATGTTTCTTTGGGTACGACCTGTTTCAAATGAATAATATGAAGATCAGGTGCTGGATTCAATTTCGATTGAACAATCATACGAGTACCAGGCAAAAGAAGAACTTCATTTTCTCTTTTATAATGTGAATGATTACGGATAACTCGACCATTGATAGCTTCAATAGAAAAGAGTGTTCGGGGACCTCGATTACCAAGATATGCACTTGTATCAAGTACATTCATGGTAGTTGTACATGATGAAAACGACCACCATGTCTCGACAGCTTCAGCTGAATAATTTACACTTAAATCTATAGTCACACCCCGCCAAACAGTTTGAGCTGGAGCACAAGGTAGTTTACTCACAGCAGTTAAAAATAGTTTCATGTACTTGAAATACGGACGGAGATCTTCCGGAGTGCCCGTTTTAAGAGTTTCATTGAGCATCGAATAAAGACTTCGATGCGATTCTTGCCATTCCATTGTATAGAGAAAAATAGCAGCACTTTCATCCACTGTCAATCCATCGGATGGTACTTCTGGAGTGTGGCTAATTGCAAATTGAACGTAAGCCAATATATTATAAACAATGTTGACCAGTGGCATACATGCTTTGGCAAGAGGCAATAAAGGTTCTTTCGCATATCCCACAATAGTATAAGAATCCGTTTTACTATCGACACTAGCTGTTCTACTCGTTCGGCGTTGCTCTAGGTTAATATCATCTATGAATCGATGATTTTGTGTCATAGGGATATCATTCGTATCATTGATATCCAAAGTACCATAGGTTAGTTCTACAGAACAAAATTAAAGTATTAAGTTGTTCAATTAAAAAAAACTAGGGTCTTACGATTGTCGTTTATAAAAGACATAATTTTTTTTTTCTATTGTAAAATATTAAATTTAGTTTTCGTTTTTAAACAAAAAAAAGGAGGGTTTATAGTGATTACAAGTTGATACGTTCTTATCTTCTCTTTTATCTAAATATATAATAAGATGAAAAATATATGACCTAGTTTATCAACTCTTTGTAGAATTTATTCACAACAGATGAATCATAAAGAAGTCAACGGAGAGGTTTCTAGTTAAGAAGAACAAACATTTAAAAAAACAGAAATATCATTCGATTGTTCGTTGATAATTGCTAAATCAGGTTTATTATCATTATTAAAATCACCTGATATTATGCATGTGGGCGAAGTACCAGTCGGGTATACTGTCATATTTTGAAATGTCCCATCTCCATTACCAAATAACACACTTATAGTATCATCATTATAGTTAGCGACTGATAGATCTATTTTCTTATCCTTATTAAAATCATCCGACGTGATAGATGTTGGCTTATTGCCTGTTGCATATGTTCTTTGACTTTGAAATGTACCATCTCCATTACCCAATAGTATACTGACTGTATTATCCTCACCATTGGCAATAGCTA
>Ga0209930_1003298_pt1 | contig 16391 bp, 14 predicted proteins | sample ThiBiot_500_biof_2_FD_183948 | JGI IMG/M metagenome (GOLD analysis project Ga0209930, IMG submission 183948) | Wastewater bioreactor microbial communities from Cape Town, South Africa - Thiocy_cont_500_biof (SPAdes) | ecosystem: Engineered > Bioreactor > Thiocyanate-remediating >... | reverse complement strand
TCGCGCGCATGATGACCAAGAACGACCGCTATCCGCGCGGCTTCGCGGCGACGACCTCCGTCGTGTCGGCGACGCTCGGCCCGCTGATGCCGACGTCGATCCCGATGATCTTCTATGCGCTGATCGCGAACGCCTCGGTCGGCGCGATGTTTCTCGGCGGCCTGGTGCCGGCGGGGATCATGGCGATCGCCTTGATGATCGTGATCGCGATCATCGCGCGCCGCCGGAAATTCCCCCGCGAGGCCCGCGTGAGCTGGGCGGAGACGCCGGCGATCTTCGGCCGCGCGATCCTTCCGCTCGCGCTTCCGGGCATTCTGCTTGGCCTGATCTATTCCGGCGTCACGACGCCGACCGAGGCGGCCGCGATCGCCGCGAGCTACGCGCTCATCCTCGCCTTCGTCGTGTTCCAGACGATGCGGCCGTCGCAGCTTCTGACCGTCATGTCGGACACGGTGCGCGCCACCTCGATGATCGTGCTAATCATGGCGGGCGCCTTCGTGTTCAACTATGCGGTCGCCAACGAGGGCGTGCCGCAGCTCATCCAGTCCACCTTCATGAGCTGGAATCTCTCGGCGACGGGTTTCCTCGTCTGCGTCAATATCCTGATGCTGACGCTGACCATCGTGCTCGACGAGGTGACGCTGCTTCTGGTCATCGTGCCGCTGTTGGTGCCGATCGCGCAGAGCCTCGGCGTCGATCTCGTGCATTTCGGCATCGTCGTCGTGCTCAACATGATGGTCGGGCTGACGCTCCCGCCGCACGGCCTCTTGTTGTTCGTCATGAGCGGGCTGACCGGCACGCCGCTGGCGGAGATCTTCCGGGAGGTGCCGCCTTTCATCGCGGCGATGCTCGGCATCGTTTTTCTCGTCACCTTCTTTCCCGATCTCGCGCTGTGGCTGCCGCGCCTCGCCGGGCTCGTGCAGCCGTAAGGAAGCTCGTCATGATCATCCGCTCAGCCTACCTCGAGGGCGACGTGCCCGAGAGCGACCGCGCCGAGTTCGGCCGCCGCATGACCGAATCGGTCATGCCGGCGATCCGGACCTATCCGGGCATCCGCGACGTGACGCTGCGCCGGATCGCGGAGAGGGATGAGGGCGCGCCGCCGGTCTATATGATCTTCGATCTTTATTTCGACAGTCTCGACGACATGCGCGCCGCGCTGGCGAGTGAGACGCGCCAGCTCGTCCGGGCCAAGATCGGCGAGGCGATGACCCTGTTCAGGGGCCGCGTCTATCACCTCGTCTTCGCGCAGGACTGAGCGGACGCCGCTGCTCCTCCGGCGATTTTGCGGGGAGGCTTCGCGGCCAAGACGAGCACGCCGTCGCCTTTTCTCCGCTGCGTTGAAGCGCGCTCGCCTCGGCGCTTGGCCGCAGGCTAGGCGAGGATCTGCGACAGGCCGCCGATCAGCTTCACGGCGGCTGTCGTGAGCAAGGACGCCGTCTCCCACGCGATCCAGCCGAGGCCGAACAGCCACAGCGGCATGATGACAAGAGCCGCCGCGATCAGACCGCACCAGGCCAGCGTTCTCAGCCAGGAGGAGTTGGGCGTCGGCATTTGAACGTCGCTCATGACCTCTCTCTGAAGCCTTAAATGCGCAGGGCAATAGAAACCTGGCGTTAACCTAAACGGCGGGCGTGATCGAAGTGTGACGCAGCGCACAGCGCGCGCCGCGGCCTTCAGCGGGCGGCCGCGCAAGCGCGTCCGCCGCTCACTCGCGCCGCGCGCAGCGTCGCCACCAAATCGTCCAACGCCTTCAATTTGAATGAACTTTATCAGCGTTCCTTAGACGGGGACTGCGATCAGAAGGCGTTCGGCATGTGAGACTTTCCGTGATCTACGCAGGCATCGTTGTTCTTATGAGCGTTCTCGCCGTCATCGAGTCGGTGGCCCAGGCGCCGGAACTGCCCTGGCATGAATGAGCGGGGAGCGGTTCGCCCCTCCAAGAAGTCCTCGCGCGCCTGGATGATCGCTCTTCTTCCTGAGCGGGCCGCCGGAGGCTGCGCGACGCCTTGTCAGCGCACGATGTTTGTTCGGATTTAACCAGACCCCGGAAATCTTTCGTCAACCAAGTTTACGCCGCGGCGACGATCATGCTATGCGTTGCACAAGCGAGGCGGACATCGCTGATGATTGATTGAACAGGGGATTCCGCCTTTGCGTAACCGTTCCATTTTGGGCCGCTCCGGCGGATTTCTGGCCAGCGCCTGCTGCGCCGCCCTGTTGGCCGCCACCGGCGCAGCGCAGGCCGGCGTCGTGCCTTACGCCGCTCCGGGCGTTGAGAACGCCACGCAATACAGCTTCACCGCCAGCGCGACCGGCAATCTGATGGCCTATTTCTACGCCTCGGACGCGGCCTACGACCAGACGATCGGCGTCACCGTCAACGGGGTTTCGACGGGCGTCACCGGCCTCCTGAACCATAGCTCCTCCTTCGGCGACATGATCAATCTCGGCCATGTCAACATCGGCGACGCGCTGGTCTTCACCCTGCAGGTGCTGTCGACCGGGAACGTCTTCCACAGTCAGAAGTCTTTGAACGCCGATGGCTTCAATCACGTCTATTCGACCGATTTCGGCGGCGGCGGCATCATTCCGGCCGGCGTCTATGTCGGTTTCGAGGACATCTTTGGCGGCGGCGATCGCGACTACAACGACATGGAATTCGTGTTCAAGGTCGCGGCCGGCGTTCCGGAGCCGTCCACATGGGCGATGATGCTGATCGGCTTCGCGGGCCTCGGCTTCGCGGCGCGTCGTCGCGGCAAAATGGCTGCGGCCGCCGCCTGAGGTCATTCCAGACGAAATAAAAAAGCCCCGCTCTGCGGGGCTTTTTTTTCGCCGGCGCGAGAGCCTGGCCGGTTTCCATGGAAATGGAGAAAGGCTCCGGGTTTCCTGGCTTCGATCGCGGTTGCTGATGCGAAGCGGCGTCAGCGTCGCTCGCAGACGCCCGATGCGGGCGGCGTCGACCCCGCCCTTCGTCTCAGCTTTTTGACGCGGCGGCGGCGGTCTTTTCGGCCGATGGTTCTCCGCGCGTCCGGGCGAAGGCGCTGCTGCGGATGGCTTCGCTGCCGACGAAGTATTTGAGCTGGCTGTCGGGAACGGTTTTCAGCAGATCGGCGAGGAACTTCGTCTGGAGCTGGTCGGCGGTCTGCGCATCCACATTGATGGTCGAGACCCGGACGAGAACGCCGTCGGGAATGAGCCCCTGGAGACCGTAGCGCAGCTTCGACACCTGGCGATCGAGAAGGGTCGACACCACGTCGTCGCCGACGCGCATCCAGTAGGTGATCCGCTCGACGCGGTTCTCGCGCTGCGCCACCAGCTTGCGGACGTCCAGCATTTGCCCGCCTTCGCCGAGATCGATCTTGGTCGGCGTCGAGTTAGAGACCCGGAAGCCTTCGGCGACGTAGCAGATTTCCGGCATGTGGAGCTGGAGCTTGTCGCTCTGACGCGGCCCATAGGCGACCAGCAGCATGACAATATTGCCGGCGCTGTCGGTATAACCGCGGCCGATCATCTGGGAATAGATCCGGTTGGCCAGCGCGTCCGGCTCCGTGGGCGTCACGAGCCGCAGGGACGGGACCAGCTTCCAGTCGCCGAACTGCTCCGGAACCAGATCGGCGTAGGGCGGCTGCCCGTCGCGCTCCGCGATCACCGTCTTCACGGTCAAGGCCTGCGCGCCGACCACCGCGCAGAGAATGGCGACGGCGGCGAGGGCGGAATGGACGGTCAGCTTCAACGGACATCTCCCTGCCGGCTCAACCCGGCGACGCTAACATTGCCGACAAGCGCAATCATTTCACGAATTAGAGGGCGTTCTTTTGATTGAAAGCGACGAGGACAGTCTTGAAAAGAATGTAGATGTCGAGACTGACGCTCCAGTTCGTGATGTACCAGAGGTCGAGATCGACGCGCGCCCGCACCGACTCGACCGTCGGCGTCGGCCCGCGCTCGCCCTTGCACTGCGCCCAGCCGGTGATGCCTGGCTTCATGTGGCGACGGAAAGCGTAGTCCGCCAGCTCGCTGGCGAATTCGTTGTCATGCACGATGGCGTGCGGCCGGGGGCCGACCAGGGACATGTCGCCGCGCAGAACGTTGAAGAGCTGCGGCAGCTCGTCGATGCTGCTGGCGCGCAGGAAGCGGCCGAGCCGCGTGATCCGGGCGTCGCCGCGCGTCGCCTGGCGGACGGCCGACCCGTCCTCCTGCACCCGCATCGTGCGGAACTTGTAGATGGTGAACTCGGTGCGATTAAAGCCGATGCGCCGCTGGCGGAAAATCGCCGGGCCGGGCGATTCCAGCCGGATCATCAAGGCGACGATCGTCAGGAGAGGCGACAGCAGGATCAGGCCGATCCCCGACAGGACGATGTCCATCGCCCGTTTCACGCCTTGCTCGAAGGAGGTGAGGGGCGCGCGCTGCAGCTCGACCTGGAAGGTCTGTTCCGAATTGAGGGTCGGGAACGCGGTCAGCTTGCGGATCTGCCGGTCGGGCAGAAGCCGGGCCGAGATCGGCAGGATGCGCAGCGCTTCGCGAAGCTGATTGAGGCGCTTCGTGTTGCTCCAGCTCGCGATCACCAGCGCTTCCTCGCTGGCCATCTCCCGCGCATGGGCGACGGCGCGGTCGATGACCCGCTGGTCCTCCGGCGAGAGCGCGCCGTCGCTCCCCCCGGCGATCGGGAACCGCGCCACGTTCGCGACGCCGAAATGGTCGAGAACGAGGTCGAGATCGCGCGCCTGCAATTCGTCGGTCTCGCCGATGAGAAGAACGTTGCGCCGGCCGACCGCGTTGCGATCCACGGCGTAGCGCAATCCAACCTTCACCATGGCGCGCCAGCCGATCAGCGCGACGAACGCGAGCAGGATGAAGGCGATGAAGGTGCGCCGGGTGTTCAACTGCCCGAGCTTGAACATATAGATCAGCGTCAGCAGGACGAGCACGCTCGCCGCCCAGGTCTGCGCCATCTGCTTGAATTCGATTCCCCCGGCCCGCGCGACATGCGCCTCGTAATGATCGAGGTCGCGCATGCGGAACACGTAAAGAGCGCTCGCGACCAGTCCGAGCCCGTACAGCGACGTGATGCTCGCCGAGGTCGACGGCGCGTAGAACGTCGCGACCAGGACGGTCGCGAGGACGCTCGACGCGAGAATAATGGCGAGATCGATGATCGGCAGCAGGACGGTGATCGTCTCATAGGACATGATCGGCCGTTTGGCCGGCGGCGAAACGGCGCGGCGGTCGAACGCCGGCGTTTCGGACGCTGTCATCTCCGTCTTTCGCGATGCGATTTCAGTCGACATGGCGCTACACAGTCACACGGATGAAGCGGTCGCCACCGCTATTTCGCAAGCGCCGCGCCGCCCGTGGCGGCGGGCCGGCGCATGCGATGAAAAGCGGCTGCGATGATCGCGAGCAAGCCGTCGAAAAGAAGGACGAGAACGAAGGAGACGGCGAAGAGAGCGATGCCCGTCATTTCGTGGAGGAAGCCTTCCACGGCGGCCGTTCCGAAGTGATAGGCGATCAGCACGAGCGCCGCGACGCGGACGAAGTTCGCGAGCACCGTGATCGGAAAGATCGCGAGAAGGATCACGATGTTCCTGAGCTTCGACGTATGCTCCATGATGTAGACATAGACGACGCCGATCGCCGACAGCGCGAAGATGGAGTTCAGGCCGGCGCAGGCGTCCTTCACCAGAAGCTGGTACGGCCCGATCATGATCACGACGCCGTTCTGCGCGATCGGATAGCCCGCCCAGTACAGCATGCGGGTGACCGCGTTCGAGATCATCGCCTTGAGCGGCAACGTCATGCTGTCCATGAGCCATTGCGGCGGCGGCACCGCGAAGAACAGGACGGCGATCGGAAACCAGAGGATGCGCAGCACCCCCCAGCCGCTCGTCAGGAGCACCACGCCCGTGAGGATCGGCAGGGCGGAGAAGGTCTCCACCGCCAGGATGTTCTGCGACCGGCCGACAAACAGGAGCGCCAGCCCGCCGAGAAGGGCAATCCAGCCGGAAACGGGGGCGGATGAATAGACCGCAGACTGCAGCTGGGCGCGCTTGGTCCACACGATCCAGGCCGCGATTCCGAGAATGAAGGGTCCGTGGCCTTCCTGCTCCGTCTGCCAGGGGCCGGCGTTCAGCGTGATCCCTGTAGGAATGAAGGCGGCTAGAACGGCGACCGACAGCGCGATCAGCGCGATCATGTGCTGCTTCTGCGCGTCGACGTTCGCCGTGAGGCGCGGAAGGGACAGATCGGTCACGGACGCAATTCCTTCGCGCGACGAAAATCGTTAAAAAACAGTATCATTTTTAGCCTTCTCCGGCAACTTCCCGCGGCTTTCCGGAAGGCCGGACTGCCGTTAGCGTTAATCCGCCGGAGCTTGCCGGCCCGCGCGGCGAGAGCTCCATCTCAGGGCCGTTAAAAGCGAAAACCGCCGTTCTTGTGACCGATCGTCAACGCGCCGCAGCCCGCCGCAAGAGGCGCAAATGAAAACGCCGCCTTTCGGCGGCGTTCGGGGAAGTCAGGTTGAGGACCGTTCAGGCCAGCGCCACGGCGGTCTTGCGCCGGCGGCCGGTCACGAAGGCGAGGCCGGCGAAGCCGACCAGCATCATCGCCCAAGTCTCCGGCTCGGGAACCGCCGAGGCGACCGTGATCGTGCCGGCGAAGCCGACGCTGCCCGACGGAGCGACGCCCGTCAGCTTGAGGAAATACTCGGCCGCGACCAGCAGATCGGGGCCGAAGCCGCCGAAGCGGAGCGCGCCCAGCGAAACGAGGGGCGCTGAATCGATCAGCGTTCCGAGCGGGAGGAGCGACACGCTCTCGCCCGCGCAATTCGAAAGACAGGCGTAAAGCGCGAGCTGGCCGCCGACGATTTTGCCGGCGCCGGCGGAGTCCGAATAAGACACCGTGAAGGCTCCCGCGAACGGAAGCTGGAACTTGATGTAATCGGTGAACGATCCCGCACCGGTCACGCCCGTGAACGCGGTGTCCCCGGCGGGCAGAGAGCCGAGATCATAGGTATGCACGGCGGCCTGGGCGGCCGAGGCCGCCATCACGGCGCCGGTGACGGCTCCCAGGATAGTCCGGAACAGATTGCGCATAAAATGTCCTGAGAGCTGGATGGCTATATTGCGTTGCAGCAATGTTTACGGGAGCTGGCGACGGTCCGTCAACCAAGATCAATCCACATGTCGTTACGCGCGCAACGGTTGGTTAATCTTGCGCCGCCGGCAAAAGAGCCGCGCTACACTGTCCGGGCGCGCCGCAGCGGCGGCGATTTGCCGCGCAGTTTCCGATAAACTGCTAAAATTAGCCACATCAGCGGCTTCGATGCTGTAATTCTCTGGAAATCCCGTAAGGAAAGACGCCGCGCGGCGGATCATTGTCGGGGAGCGCCATGAAGGGAATCGTTTTGGCCGGAGGATCGGGCACCCGGCTCCATCCGGCGACGCTGGCCGTCAACAAGCAGCTCCTGCCTGTCTACGACAAGCCGATGATCTATTATCCCCTGTCCGTGCTCATGATGGCGGGCGTCAGGGACATCCTGATCATTTCGTCCCCGGAATATCTTGAGCGCTATGAGCGCCTGTTCGGCGACGGCGGGGAGCTGGGCCTGTCGATGTCCTACGCGCTCCAGGAGCGGCCGGAAGGCATCGCACAAGCGTTCCTCATCGGCGAGGATTTCATCGGCGACGACCAGTCGATGCTGATCCTCGGCGACAACATCTTCTTCGGCGCCGGGCTGAAGGCGCTCCTGCGCAGCGCCCGCGCGCGAACGACGGGCGCGACCGTCTTCGCGACCGTCGTCACCAATGCGCGCGACTATGGCGTCGTCGAGCTCGACGGGTCGAGCAGGGCGATCTCGCTCGAAGAGAAGCCGCAGCAGCCGCGGTCCAACCTCGCCGTGACCGGCCTTTACGCCTATGACCGCCGCGTCGTCGATTTTGCGAAGAAGCTGAAGCCGTCGGCGCGCGGCGAGCTCGAGATCACCGACCTGAACCGCGTCTATATGGAGCTCGGCGAGCTGCATGTAGAACAGCTCGGGCGCGGCTACGCCTGGCTCGACACCGGCACCCATGACAGCCTGCTCGAAGCGAGCGAATTCGTGCGCACGCTGCAGAAGCGGCAGGGCGTGCAGATCGCCTGTCTCGAGGAGATCGCCTATCTGGAAGGCTTCATCGACCGCGAACAGCTCCGCGCCCGCGGACGGCTTTTCAGCAAGACGGCCTATGGTCAGGCGCTGCTGGCGCTGGCGGACGGACCATGACGCGAGCCCCGCAAAGCTGACGCCGGTTTCGCCCTAGCAGAGGGCAAGCGCCGATTCCGCCGCTCAAAACAAAAACCCGGGCGCGGGGGCCCGGGCTTCAAGCGTTATAAGCGCTTCCGTTACGCCGCAGCGACGGCGCTTCTCCGGCGATACGCCCAGCCGAGGCCGGCGAATCCGATCAGCATCATCGCCCAGGTCGACGGCTCGGGCACGCCCGAGGCGACGTTGGTGAAGACGTAGGTCAGGTCCTCATAGTCGCGGTCGCCGCCGCCCTTGATGTCTTCGAAGCCGACATAAGTGCCTGTCGGAACGCTCGCCGGGAAAATGCCGCCCTGCGTATAGTTCGCAACATAGATGTGGTTCAGGCCGTCGGAGTTCAGCGACGGATCGGAATAGTAGGTGTTTCCGCCATCGCCGTTCGAAACGATGAAGAAGATCAGGTTGGTGCCGGCGGCGAACGAGCCGAAGTTGAAGCTGTCGCCGGGCGTCGAGGTCTGGTTGTTCAGCGTCGACATATAATCCGTGGCGCCGACCCGCAGACCGAGGATGTTGGTGTAGCTGCCGCCGTTGCTGGTGAAGTAGGCGACCACGTCGCCGCCGGTGGCTGTGAACGAATAAGTGACCGGATTCACCGTGCCGGGATCCGGATAGGGAATGACCCCGGCTTCAGCCGTCGCCGTGGCGAGCGTGAAAGCAGCGCCAGCCGCAAACGCAAGACTACGAAAATTCATATCGAGAATACCCTGGAAAGCCCTCTTTAAGCATTAACAATCCGTAACCCTGCGTCAAGCGAGGCGGCGGTCAGTTCCGGAAGCCGGTGTCGATGGCCTCGGCCAGCGGCGAGACCAGATAGCTCAGCGCGGTGCGTTCGCCGGTCGCGATCAGCACGTCGGCCGGCATGCCGGCGAGAAGGCGCGAGCGATAGGGCTCGGCGACCCCGACGGAATCGACCGTGACCACGCCGAGATAATAGGGCTGCTGGGTCTTCTCCTCGACAAGACGGTCGCGCGAAATGGAGCGCAGCGTTCCCTCGAACAGCGGCGTGCGGCGCGAATGGAAGCCCGGAAACTTGATCTCCGCCCGCTGGCCGAGCCGCACATTCTCGATGTCCTGCACCGGGAGATGGACATGGATGACAAGGCGCGCGTCGTCGGGCGCGACTTCCATCAGCGGCTCGCCCGGCTTGATCACCTGGCCGATGGTTGCGACCTTCAGATTCTGCACGGTGCCCGACACCGGGCTGCGGATGTCGAGGCGGGTCATGATGTCGCGGGCGACGGCGAATTTCTCCTGAAGCTCGGCGAGCCGCTTGCGGCAATCCGCCAGCGCGGAGGAGGCGTCCTCCTGGAATTTCTGCCGGAGTTGCGAAAGCTGCAGCCGGGCCTCGGCGGTCGCGGAGGCGAGCTTGGCCGCGTCGGCGGCGGCGCGGCCGATCACGCCTTCGAGCCGCGTCCGCTCGCGCTCCATGGTCAGCAGCCGATTGAGCGAAGCCAGGCCCTTCGCGTTCAGTTCGCGCAGGCCCACGAGTTCCTGATTGATGAAGGCAAGCTGGCGGCTGGCCGACGTCTTGTCGGCTTCGAGGCCGGCGGCCTCCGCAAGCGATTGCTCGATGCGCGCTTCCAGCAGCTTGCGCTGCACCGCCTGCGTCGCCGCCCGCTCGCGGAACTGGGTGTTCTGATCGTTGATCGCGCTGCGCACCGCGCTCGCGTCGGAGCGCAGCTCCAGCTCGACCGGATAGGCCACGGTGTCCGCCTGGTTCATTTCGGCGACGAGCCGCGCCTCCAGCGCCTGCTCGGCGATGAGCTGGCTGCGGACGATTTCGAGGCTGGATTGCGCCTGCGTCGGCGAGAGCCGGACCACGACCTGATCCTTGTCGACGCGCTGGCCTTCCGAGACGGCGATGGTCGCGACCGTGCCGCCTTCCAGATGCTGGATCGACTTGCGCGCGTCCTCGACCACAACGGAGCCGGTGGCGACCACGGCGCGGTCGAGCGGCGCGACCGCCGCCCAGCCGCCCATCACCCCGAATGTGAGGATGATCAGCGCATAGCCGATGCGCGCGGGATGGCGCCAGGGAGAGGGGCCCGGGTCGACCGCGGGAGTGGAAGTCGGAGCGACGGAATCGGTCATGCGGCGATCGCGGGAAGCGTGGGCGTGATTTTAGCGAGCACCTCGTCGCGCTCGCCGAACAGGCGCGGCCGCCCCTCGGCCAGCACTAGCACCTTGTCGACGCCGGCCAGCATGCTCGGCCGGTGGGTGATGACGACGATGGTGGTTCCCGCATTGCGGAAGCGGCGCATGGCGGCCAGCAGGGAGGCTTCTCCCTCGGCGTCGAGATTGGCGTTCGGCTCGTCCAGCACCACCAGCGCCGGCATGCCGAAAAAGGCGCGCGCGAGCCCGATGCGCTGACGCTGGCCGCCGGAGAGCGCCGCCCCGCCCTCGCCGATCTGGGTGTTGTAGCCTTCGGGCAGACGCTGGATCATGTCGTGGCAGCCGGCGAGCCGGGCGATCTCGATGATCGCCGCGTCGTCGGCGTCGGGGCGGAAGCGGGCGATGTTCTGCGCCACGCTGCCGGCGAACAGCTCGACGTCCTGTGGCAGATAGCCGATGTGATCCCCGAGCGCCTCGGGGTCCCAATGCTTCAGTTCGGCGCCGTCCAGCCTGAGCGCGCCGGCGACCGGGCTCCAGACGCCGCACAATACGCGCGCCAGGCACGACTTGCCGGCCGAACTCGGCCCGACCACGCCGAGGCTTTCCCCGGCCTCCAAGGTGAATGTCACGCCCTGAAGCACGATCTGGCGGCCGCCCGGCGGCGCGATCGCGACCTGTTCGAGTTCGAGCCGGCCCTGAGGGCGGGGCAGGGCGACGCGCGCCGGCTCGGCGCCGTAAGCGTCGAGCAGGCCCGACAGCCTGCGATAGGCGCCGCGCGCATTCGTGAAATGTTTCCAATGGCCTATGATAACTTCAACCGGCGCCAGCATGCGGCCGATGATGATCGAGGCGGCGATCATGGTTCCCGGCGAGATCTCCCGCTGGATCGCCAGATAGGCGCCGAAGCCCAGAATGGCGGTCTGAAGCGCGAGGCGCACGAACTTGGTGGCGGCCGCGATCTGTCCGCCCTTCTCGCCCGCGGCGATCCCGTGCTGCAACGCGTCGTCGTGAAACCGCGCCCAGCCCGCGCGGATGGGCGCGAGCATGTTCATGGCCTGCAGCGCCTCGCCATTGCGCAGGCCGGCTTCGGCGTAGGCGCTGGCGCGGGCGGAGGCCTGGTTGGCCGCGCGCAGGCTCGCCGTCGTCCGCATTTCGCTCAGCAGCGTCAGGCCGACGAGGAGGCACGCGGCGACGATGCCGAGAACGCCGAACCAGGGATGCATCATGAAGCAGACGCCGATGAAAAGCGGCGTCCAGGGCGCATCGGCGATGGCTGTCAGGCCGGGCCCCGCGACGAGGTCGCGCAGGGTGTCGACGTCGCGCAGGGTCTGGCCGCGATCGACTCCGGGCTGGGCGAGCTGGCTGCGGTGGAGCGCGGTGAAGACTTTTCGGCCGACCGACTTGTCGAAGGCGACGGAGGCGCGCGACATGATGCGTCCGCGCAGCATTTCAAGCGCGGCGTAGATCGCGATCAGATAGAGCGCGATCACGGTCAGGCCGATGAGCGTCGTCGAATTGCGGCTCGGAATGACGCGATCATAGATCTGCAGCATGTAGAGCGGGCTGACGAACAGCAGGAGGTTGATGAAAAATCCGAACGCGAACGCGGTGCGCGCGGCGGGAAAAATCGTCATCAGCGCCTTGTTCAGAGGCGCGCCCCGATCGAATTTCGCAAACGGCTTCATCCGCGCCCCATGGTCCGACGGACGCGACGCTCCCACAGAGTGGTTAAGAAAAATCGGGAAAAGCGGCTTATCCCGATGCGATGGCGTGGAGAACGTCGCGCTTGACGAAACACGCCGCGTTTATGGTTAACATCTCGAATGCTTTGCGTTGGACGCTGGAAAGGGTATGCGGTGCCGAGAGCCTGCGAGCGATTGGACGCCGGCGGGAGATATTGATGGCGGATGACTATTACACCCATGTGCGTCGGGAGATTACGCCGCTGCTGCCAGCCTCTCTTGGCAGCGTGCTCGATGTCGGCTGCGGTTCAGGAGCGACCCTTCGCTGGCTGAAAGAATCCCATCCGGAGATCAAGACGACGGGCGTCGAATACAATCCGGCGATGCGGGAGGCGCTCACACGCAATGTCGATCATGCTCACATCGGCGCCATAGCCGATGTGATGCCCGAGCTTTCGACTTACGATACGATTTTTTGTCTTGATGTGCTCGAGCATGTGCCGGACAGCGACGCGGCGCTGGCCGGGCTCGCGGCGAAACTCAATCCCGGCGGCGCATTCATCATCTCGCTGCCCAACATCGCCCATTATTCAGTATCGCTGCCGTTGCTCCTGCGACGACGTTTTCCATATGCGGGCGCCGGCATTCTCGATCGCACCCATCTCCGCTTTTTTGTCGAGGAGTCGATCGTCGCATTCGTCAACGGCGCCGGGCTTCGCATTGACGAGGGGCGTTTGAGCGGCCTGCAGGGACCGCGCACGAAATTATTGAACGCAGCTTCGCTTGGGCTGCTGCGGCGCTATTTCACGAAACAATACATTTTCCGTGCGCAAAACCGCCCAGCCGCCGGTAGACAAATAGTTATTGTGCTCGCGGCGAGAAGAATGTCAGGCCTCGAGGGTTGGCGTCGGACCGAGCCGAGCGAGGGCGTCCAATGTCCGCGCATCGTCAGCAGGCGCGAGAAAAGCTTGTTTGACCTCTCGCAAATCATGTGGCGATCGCTCCCACCATCGCGAACGCAGAATCGCTTCCTGAACTTTCTCACTGAAACGGAAACGCAGAATGCGCGCTGGTGCGCCGACCACGATTGCAAAGTCCGGCACATCGCGTGTCACGACTGCTCCCGCACCTACAGCGGCGCCCACTCCAATTCGCGAGCAGGTGGCGACTATGACAACAAGGGAGCCCACCCAGGCGTCTGGGGCAATATTCAAAGCGGGTCGCGCAATCTCCCACTGATCTGTGAATCCCTGTCCGGGTTCGTAAAATATACGCGACATCCCGATCCGGTCTGTAGGATGATTGTTTCCCCAACGGGCGTCGCGCGAGACAGAGGCGTAGCGGCCGACAGTCAGACCCGGTTCCGCCGCTCCCGGCTCGTGAAACGCGCCATAGGAGAACGCCTCCGCCTTTACGCCGTAGCGCCGCCACAAAATGCGGCGCAAAGTGCGGCTGCGCATATCCCCGCCCTCCAGTCGGCGGGCGAGGCGCGCGAGAAAGCGCGGGTTAAGTTGAGAACCCAGATGATCATAAAGCCGCCGCAGGAAAGGCGATTCGATCAGGTCAGGGTCGGCTAGGAAGGAGGAATCGGACATGATAGCCAACGGTATAGGCGTTAGAACGGCGTGGCGGAAAACGCAAGCGATCGCTTGGTGATGTCGCCTCAACCTTTCCGTTTCTCACGACGGGCGTTTCTGGCGGCGTCCGCGGGACCGTTAGCGTCGCCCGGCGTCGTGGCGGCCGCGCCTGTGACGCCTGCGGCCGCTCTGCCGCAGACCGGCCCGGTCCGTTACGTTTCGCCGGAGCGGAGTGGAAAGCCTTTTGGCCGGGTGATGCTCATGGGCGAAGGCGCGTCGCTTGAAGGCATCGACTGCTCAGACTGCTATGTCAGCATCCACGCCAGCAATGTCGCGCTAAGAAATTGCCGCTTCACGGCGACCGAGGGCGTCGCGGTTGCGGTTGACGGGCTCGACGGCGTCACCAACGTCACTGTCGAGAATTGTCAGTTTGATGGGTTGAAGAAGAATATTCCGGCGCAGCCTATGTTGCGCGTTCGCGCCGGCGTGATGCATGTGCGCGGGTGCGTGTTCGAGAACCTTCCGAGCGACGCGATTACGATGGTTGGCGGCATCGTTGAAAAATGCCTTTTCCGTGGTTCCGGCTATCTCGACGAAGCACACGCGGACGCAATCTGGGTGCCGCGCACGGTTGCGCCGGTGATCATCCGGGACAACGAGGTTGAGTGGCGCAAGCCGGTTGATGCGAGAGTGATCCCCAATACAGCATTTCAGATCGTGCCCACGACGGGCGACATCTATGACGTGCTGATTGAACGCAACCGTTGCCGCGGCGGCAGCTATACGATTCAGGTGAGTGAACATCCATCTCGTCTTGGAAAATTCAAAATGGGCCGCGTGATTGTCCGAAATAATATGCTGTCGGATTGGCTGTATGGCCCTTTGTATCCGAAATATGTCCCAGCGGATCTTGTATTCGAAGAAAATCGCCATCTCGAAAGGGGCTCGCTGCTCTCCCGCGCTCCGCAGATCGCGAGGTGAGCATCATGCGCGCAACGGCTCTTCAAAATTCGATGGCCTTCAACAGAAGGCGCCTGCTGAGAGCTGGAATGACGGCGACGAAGTCGCTCTTCTGGCTCGGCCTGATGACTTTGATCGGGCTTGTTGTCGGCGTCATGGTCGTCATTATGCCGCCGCTCGCATGGATTGCCGTTGTTGCTCTGTCCATCGGGATGTTGCTTTGGGTGATGCCGGACTTGAATTTAGTGCCAGAGGACGTGATGCGAAGATTGTTTTTTTTCGCGGTCGCGGTGCAGTTCGCGGTTCCCCTATACTACGCCTTCGCAGTTCCTGGGCTGCCGTGGATTTCCATCAGGCGATTGACATGGTTTCCGATGATTTCCGTCGCCGCGCTAACACTGGCCAGCTCGCATCTTTCACGACATCGGATCGCTGAGATTGTTGGTGAAACAAAACTGATCTCAATTCCAGCAATCGGATTCTTAGTAAGTATTTTCCTTTCCGTGCTTACATCTAAGGCTTGGACTGACAGCCTGAGAGACGCGTCTGACGCATTCCTATACTGGTATATGGCGTTCTTCGGATGCCTGCTGTGCATCCGAAATGAAAAAGATGTTCGCATTGTTTTGAAAATAATCTGCTTTCTGGCCCTACTGGCAGGATTCGCGGGTATAACCGAATATGTGTTGCAACGTCATTTTATCGCGCAGTTCTGGCCAGAAGCGATGATCGAAAGGCTTTTTGCAGACAATCCATATCTTTTCGACAATATTGTGCGCAACGTGATAAGAAACGGACAATTTAGAGCAAATTATATCTATAACGTGTCTCTATCTTACGGTGAGTTTTTAGCCGTATGCGCTCCGATCTGCTTATATTTTTCTCTTCACAGCCGGTCGTGGTGGGAGTTTGCGCTGGGATGTTTGGGAACCCTGGCATGTGTTTTAGGGATTTTTGCAAGCGGATCCCGAGGCGCATACTTTGGCGCTTCAGTCGCTATGCCGCTTGTGGTTTCTCTCTGGATCATCAGATATATGAAAGAGAATCCGAGCAGCCTTGTTGGGATGATCGCAACCGCGACCCTCGTATCTTTCGTTAGCGGTTTTGCCACACTTGCAATTTTTTGGGCGAGGCTCCGCGTGCTGTTTACGGGGGGGTATGAAGGGGCCGGAAGTACCGACACGAGGTTTGCGCAATGGGAGCTGGCGAAGCCATGGATAATCTCCAACCCCATTACAGGTCATGGGGCCGGCCTCGGGGGGGGGCTCGTGGGATTCTACAATCCGGGCAGCCCTATTCCTTCGTTAGACAGTTATATTATCTCTCTGCTGGTAGAGGTCGGCATACCAGGATTTCTGTTTTTCTTTCTTATGATTGGTTTTTCGGCAATTTTATTGCTACGCGTTTATATTTTAGATAGCGAAGAGGCATCGAGCAGCGCGGGAGCGATCGCATGCGCGCTTGTAAGCTTCGGGCTGTATCGAATAGCCCTATCTCAGCGGGAAAATCACGTTCTGCTTTTCCTGCTGGTCGGCATGGGAATGGTGGTGGTTTTCGCAAGCGCTAGAAGATCACTTCGCCCCGCCGTTCATTCACCGAGATCGGCCGTTGACGCTTCATATAGGGCCATGTCCACGGCCTAATCGAGTATTCTGAATTGCCTATCGCGGACAACTATTTGAAACTGTCGGGAAGAGCTCGCGATTTTTATCGAGGATGTCTCGATCTTTGGCTGATTCTTATAGGAGCTATATTGGT
>Ga0209930_1003296_pt1 | contig 16402 bp, 18 predicted proteins | sample ThiBiot_500_biof_2_FD_183948 | JGI IMG/M metagenome (GOLD analysis project Ga0209930, IMG submission 183948) | Wastewater bioreactor microbial communities from Cape Town, South Africa - Thiocy_cont_500_biof (SPAdes) | ecosystem: Engineered > Bioreactor > Thiocyanate-remediating >... | reverse complement strand
GGTTTTTCGCGCGGCGCCGTGGCGCACGGTGATGGCGGGCCCTACCATTCGCTGGCCAGGCGCGATCGGCGGCAACGCGGTGGTCGGGATGGCCGAGTCGACGCCGTACGCGTCGAGGATGTCGGCGATCGAGGAGGTGAGGTCAGGCAGAGCGCGATAGCGCGCGACGATGTCGGCCGACGGGCGCTCGAATTCCACGGCGCGAATGCGATCGACAGGAATCGTTCCGAGAAGCTCGCCTTTGTAAGGCTCAAGCTGCTTCTCCACGCTCGACATCATCGCCAGATATTCCTTCCGTCCATCGCTTTAGCCCGCGTCCGCTGATATTGAAAGTGAATTAAGTTCCCTGCCTTTAATCGCTTTGCTTCATGAGAAAATGTAGTCACTTTTCGGCGCATGTCCGGAAAAATGGCCACCTGGCCGCCGGTCAGCAAGAAGCCTCTCTTTGGCCGATCGGACGACCGGCTATCAGGATTGACTGCATCGATCGCTTTTTCTATTCGTTGATCCCGTGTCCCGCCGGTCCGCATGCTGACCCTCAAACAGATCGAAGCCGTCTATTGGATCAGTAAGCTCGGCAGCTTTCACGCCGCCGCCAAGCGCCTCAACGCGACGCAGTCGACGATTTCCAAGCGCATCGCCGAGCTTGAAAAATATCTCGCGATCGAGATTTTCGACCGGACTGGCAAGGCGACACAGCTTACCATCAAGGGCCGCGAACTGATCGACGATTTCGTGCAGATGCTCGACCTGCAGCAGAACGTCGTCCGGCGCGTGGGCAGCGACGCTTCCTACGCCGGCCGGTTCAGGCTCGGCGTCACGGAAATGGTGGCGCTGACATGGCTTCCGGCGCTCATCGCCGAGATCAAGAACCAGTATCCCGACATCATTCTTGAGCCGAAGATCGATCTCACGGTCAATCTCTGGCAGCAGATGGCGACGCATCGCCTCGATCTGGTGATCGGCCCGACGCCTCATGCGGAAACCGCTTTTCCCGTGCTCCCGCTCGGCTTTCTCGAATCGGAATGGATGTGCAGTCCGCTCCTGTTCAAAGAGCGAAAAGGCGTTGTCTCGATTCAGAAATTGCTTGAGCTGCCGCTCCTGACTTACGCCGAGGGATCGCTGCTTCATCTGAATATGCTGAAGGCGCTGGCGTCGATTGGCGTCAAGCCGCAGAACACGATCACCTGCAACAGCATGATCGCGCTGGCGGAGATGGCGAGCGCGGGGCTCGGCGTCACATTTCTGCCGAGCGCCTATTTTTCCAGCTATCGCGCGCAGGGCTATCTCACGCCGATCAAGACCAGCCTCGCGCTGCCGCCCCTTGAATATGTCGCCCTTCATCGCAACGACGCCATCAGCCGGCGCGTCGCCGAACTGGCGCGGGAGACCTGCGACTTCGGGCCTCCGCGCTGGCGCGGGAGCGGTCAGCCGCCGCGCCGCCGGGCCTGACACGGCCGGTCTCGCGGGAGCGCTTCAGCGAACCTTGTATTTCAGCACGGAGTCCTTCAGCGACGCTCCGGTTTGCATGAAAGCCTGCATCTCCTCCTCGACCTTCAGGAGCGCGCGCGCTTTCGCGACGATCGCGTCGAGGTCTTCCGGCCGGATGACGATCACGCCATCCCTGTCGCCGACGATGATGTCGTTCGGCCGAATGAGCACGCCGGCGCACAGCACCGGCTCGTTCTTGACCGCCGTCGCGAAACGATGCTGTCCGGCGCGCGGCGATGCGCCCTGCGCGAAGATGGTCATGCCCATGGGCTCCATCTCTTCGAGGTCGCGCACCGCGCCGTCGGTCACGAGGCCAAGGGCGCCCACGGCCTTCGCGCGGGTGGCCATGTTGCCGCCCCAGTTGGCGTGAGTCGCAATGCCTTGCGCCGCGATGACGATGATGGAATTCGGGCCGCAACCGTCGATGACTTCCTGGATCGCGAGGCCGAAGCCGGGATTGATATCCTGTTGTCCCCCGTTCGAAGGAAGCGGCACGCGGCCGATCGTATGGGCGCGGCCGAGAATCCGTTTGCCGGCCAGCAGGCGCACCTCCGGCCCGAGCGCGCTGTCCTTCAAGCCCAGCGCAAACATCGCGTCCGAAAGGATGGCGACCTGAAGGGATTCGAGCTGCGCGAGTTCGGCGTCCGCAGCAGGCGTGGTTTTGTCGGCGGTCATGTCAGATCTCCTTTCGAGGCGCGCGCGACATCCATGCGGCGCGCTGTGTCGATGCTATTGCGCGGTAAGGCCGGCGCCTTCCGCGGCCGTCTTCCATTTCCTGATCTCGGACTGGACATGCGCGCGTAACTGATCAGGCCCGCCCTGCGCGGGAAGAAATCCGATCTCGAAGAGTTTCGGCCGCAAGGCAGGGTCGCCGATCGCGTCCGAGAATATCTTGCGCAACTGCTCCACGATCGGTTTCGGCGTTCCTGCGGGCGCGAAGATCGCGCTCCAGGAATAGGCGTCGACCGGAACGCCGCTCTCCGCCATCGTCGGAAGGTCGGGCGCGTTGGCCGCGCGGGTCGGCGAGGCGACGGCGAGGCGTCTCAGCGTTCCTTCCTGCACATGCGGGTTGGTCGCCGCGAAGGTGTCGAACATGAAGGTCAGGCGACCGGCCAGCAATTCCGTGATCGCCGGCGCCGATCCGCGAAAGGGCACATGGGCGACATCGAACCCGGCGGCCGTCTTGAAGATTTCTCCGGCGAGATGCAGCGGGCCGCCCGCCCCGGACGAGCCGTAATTGTACTTGCCCGGATTGGCCTTGAGATAAGCGACCAGCTCGGCGACGTTTTTCGCCGGAACGGCGCTGTTGACCACCAGCACGAGAGGCACCTCGGCGAGCATCGCGACCGGCTCGAAACTGTTGACCGCGTCGAAGCCCAGCGATTTGTAGAGCGCCTGATTCATCCCGTGCGTCGCCGCAGTGCCAAGGAGAAGCGTGTAGCCGTCGGGCGCCGCGCGCGAAACGGCGGCCGCCGCGATGTTGCCGGCTCCGCCCACGCGATTGTCGATGACGAGTTGCTGCTTGAGGGCGGCGGACACGTTGGGCGCGATCAGGCGCATCAGGATGTCCTGTCCGCCGCCAGCGGCGAACGGCACCAGGATGGTCACGGGCTTGACGGGATAGTCGTTCGCGAGAGCGGGCGCGACGCTCGCGAGGAGCGTTGCGCCGATCAGGGCCGAGCGCCTCGAAATCATGAAGAACCTCGTTGTTCGTGGATAAGGGAGCAGCGATTTGATGCGCCGGCCGCTACGCCTGCATGCCCCAGCGCCGCACTGTCGCCGCCTCGATGGAGCGGAACACGACGCCCTCGATGACGAGGCCGATGATGATGACGGTGAAGAGGCCGGCGAACACATGCGCGGTTTCGAGCGCGTTGCGGTTCTGGAAGATATACCAGCCAAGGCCGGCGGAATCGCCCGAGACGCCAAACACCAGTTCAGCCGCGATCAGGGTGCGCCACGCGAAAGCCCAGCCGATCTTCAGACCGGCGAGGATCGACGGGAAGGCCGCGGGGATGAGGATGTGAGTCACAAGGCGCAAACCGCCAAGTCCGTAATTGCGCCCGACCATGCGCTGCGTCTGGCTCACCGAGAGAAATCCGGTGAAGGTGTTGAGCGACACGGCCCAGAGCACGGAATGCACGATCACGAAAATCAAACTCTGAACGCCGAGCCCGAACCACAGCAGCGCCAGCGGAAGAATGGCGATCGCCGGCAGCGGGTTGAACATCGCGGTCAGCGTCGCGAGCAGATCAGTGCCGATGCGGGTCGAGATCGCGAGCGTCGTGAGGACCGCGGCCAGCAGCACGGCGACGCCATAGCCGAGCACGAGAATGCGAAGGGACGTCCATACGGCGGAGGTCAGCGTTCCGTTTGCGATGTCCGTCGCCCAGGCGACGAGCGTGTCGCTGAGCGAGGGAAACATCAGCGGATTTCCGGCGAGCCGGGCATAGATTTCCCAGGCGCAGCCGAGAAACACGAGAACGAGAAAGCGGCGCAACGGAGTGTATGACCAGCAGCGCCGCCAGAATCCGACATCGCGCGCGATCTCGCCGATGGCGGCGGAGTCCAGCGTCGTCCGGTCGATGCTCGGGCGCGCCGGAAGCTCCTTGAAGAGAGCCCTGCCCCGGGGCGCATGAATCACGTCAGCCATGGGCGATGTTTTCCGATCCGAACAGCATGCCGTTGATCTTGCGATTGAAGGCCATGAAATCTTCGCTTCCGGCGTGCTCCTGCGTATAGGCCGTCGCGTCAAGCTCGGCGCGGATCTGCCCCGGATGCGGCGTCATGACGACGATACGGCTGCCGATGATGATGGCTTCCTGGATCGAATGGGTGACGAAGATCAGCGTGAAGCGGATGTCGTTCCACAGCTCCAGCAACTCATCCTGCATGCGCCGGCGGGTCAGCGCGTCGAGCGCGGCGAAGGGCTCGTCCATCAGAAGGATTTTCGGCTCCATCGCGAGCGCGCGCGCGATGGCGACGCGCTGCTTCATGCCGCCCGACAGCGTGTGCGGATAGCTGTTCGCGAATTTCGCGAGGCCCACCTTCTCCACGGCGCGCATCGCGCGGTCTTTCCATTCGTTGCGCGGGAAGCGGCTGGTCGTGCGCATCGGAAACATCACATTGCCGAGCACGGTTTGCCAGGGGAGGAGCTGGTCGAACTCCTGAAAGACGATCATGCGATCGGCCCCGGGGGCCGTCACCTTCGTGTTGTTGAGCTGAATCTGTCCTTCGACAGGCGTGAGAAAGCCGCCGACGCCTTTCAGCAGCGTCGACTTTCCACAGCCCGACGGCCCGAGCAGGATGAAGCGATCCTGCGGATAGACATCGAAGGAGACGCGATAGGTCGCCGTGACGATCTGCTGCTTGGTCTGATATTGCAGCGTCACGCCATCGACGCTGAGAAGCGCCTGCTTGCCGGCGCCCGGGGCCGCTGTGACTGCGTCCGTCGTCAACGCAGGCGACGGCATGTCAGCTGCCGGCTCCCTGATTGATCGGCGGGAAGAAGACATCCTGCCAGCGCGCCGGCGCCGTCTTCAACTGGCCCAGCTTGACCATGAAATTCGCGGTGTCGATGATGCCGTTCGGCTCGGTCGTGTACTCGTCGCGATTGTTTTCCATGATCTTGACCATCTCGGCTTCGCCGAGCTTGCTGGGTTCGGCGGCCAGATAAATCTTCGCGGTTTCCTTCGCGTCGTTGCGGATGAAGGCGGCCGCTTCATCGAGCGCCGCGATGATCGCCATCGACAGCTCCTTGTTCTCGTCGACAAACTTCTTGAGCGCGCCGACGACTCCGTTGGTCATGCCCGGCGGGTTGAATTCCTTGGTCGTGCCGATCACATGGACGTTCTTCTGCTGGGACAGAAATTCCGCGAACGGCGACAAGGCGAAATAGACCTGCACGGTGTTGCCGGTGGTGAGCGCCGCGACCGCGTCCGGATGGGGGAGCGAGACGATCTGCTTGTCGTAACGGTTGGCCTGGCCGGGCCCGAAAATCTGCTCGGCGGCGCGCCGCAGGATCATCGCCTGCGAACTCGTCGGACCGGGCATCGCGATCTTGTCGGTCGGGCGGATATCCTTCACCGATTTGATCGCCGGGTCATTGGCGAAGATCGTGTAGACGCCTTTCCAGTAGGCGCTGAGGCCGCCGAGATTGTAGACGCCCTTGGTTTTCTCGTAAGCGATCAGCAGGCCGAGCGCGCCGAGCGCGCCGACCTGCATGTTGCCGCTGAGCAGACCTTCGGTGATGGCGGTCGGACCGCTGAGGCGACTGATGACGAATTTCGGATCGCGAACGCCGGCCTTCTCGGCCGCTTTCGTGAACATTCCGAGCTTCTCGGCCACGATGAAATTGAGATAGGGCAGTCCGTACTGAATGCCGAGCGTCACCGGCTTGGTCTGCGCCCATACGGCGGGGGCGGGCATCGTGAAAGCGGCCGCTCCAGCCGCGACAAGGCTGCGGCGTGTCAATGTCATGGCGTTTCCCCTGTTTGTGACGTTGTGACGCCGATCTGTGTCGGGCTTGCGATCGCGATAACGCGACCGAGGCTAGGTCGCCGCTTAAGTGAGGTAAAGTGATTTAAATTCACTTTCATTGATCGCTTCCGTCGATGGTTCCGCGAGATGCTCGCGCCGCTTGGCGGTTGGCTGCGATAGCTATCACGGCGGCCCTCTTTTTGAACGGGCGCGGATTTCTATGTTGCGATGCAATAAGAGAATTTTATTCTCTGGCGCCCAATCAGTGTTACACGCCGCCGCCCACGCCTAAGGCTGCTCGACGATGAGCTGCACACGGTCTCCAGCATAGCAGGAGACGCCAAAGGCGATCGGCCGCCCATCGGGATCGACATCGATCTTTTGGGTCTCCAGAACCGGGCGGGTCTTGGCGATCTTCAAGAGATGCGCTTCGTGGCGGCTTGGCAGGCGGCTGATGATCTGCGTGCGTTTGCGGGTGTAGTCGAGCACGCCATAGGCGCTTAGCGCATCGGTCTGCGAAGGATTGCGCCGCAGCAGATCATCAAGTCCGGGAAATCGATCCGCCGGATAATAGGATTGGCTGAGGCTCAGCGGACGTTGCCCCACGAACGCGATGGACTCCACGAAAATCACCTCGGCGCCCGAACGCAGATCGAGCCAGCGGCATGTCTCGGTATCGCCTGATTCGCGCGCGCTCGCGAGAACGCGGCGGTCGCCGGTCGCGTTGATGCGGCTCATGTTCTCGGTGAAGCGCGTGCGCTCCCCGATCGGGTACGGAATCACGTCGTCGGCGACGAACAGGCCCCGGCCGTGCTCGATGCGGATCACGCCTTCCTTTTCCAGCTCGGCAAGGGCGCGGCGGGTGGTGAAACGACTGACGGCGAAGCGCTCGGACAGGCTGATCTCGGTCGGCAATTGCTGGCCGGGCGCGAACGCGCGTGCGCGGATCTCGTCGCGAAGGGCGTCCGCGACCCGCCGCCACAGAGGGCCCGCCATATCCGAGGCCGAGTATTGGGTCGTCACGGCCTCGCTTCGCCTCGCCGCAGCTTTCGCGGAAAGTTTGGCGCCGCTTTCCCGGAAGCGGTCCGGCCGCCGGTCAGGTCCAGCATCATTCCTCCCGTCCGTCACAGAAGTGAGATAAAGATTGTATAAGAGGTCCGTATCTCTTACAAGAGGTCCGGACCTTTACAGCGCTCTCGGAAATCCGATGGAATTAATCTTCTCCAACGTCGTTCTGGCGACCCAGGACGAGCTCTTCGCCGGTTCTCTGGCGGTGAAGGATGGCGTGATCCGCGCCATGGACCGGGGCGCCGCCGGAGCAGCGGGGGCGATCGACGGCGAGGGCGACTATTTCCTGCCTGGTTTGATCGACGTCCATACCGACAATCTCGAAAAGCACTTTCAGCCCCGCCCGGCCGTCGTCTGGCCCTCGCCCGTGAGCGCGGTGCTGGCCCATGACCGCGATATGGTGGGCGCGGGCGTCACCACCGTCTATGACGCGCTCTCGCTGGGCGACTATGACAGCTCCGGCGTGCGCCGCCGCATGCTCGACATGGGGATCGAGGCGGTCACGACGGCTCACGCGCGCGGCCTCCTGAAGGCGGATCACTTCCTCCATTTCCGCTGCGAGATTTCCGATCGCAGCATGACCGAAATCTATGACGCCAACGCCGACAATCCGCGCCTCGGCCTCATCAGCCTGATGGATCACACGCCCGGTCAGCGCCAATGGCGCGACCTCGCCATCTATCGCGAGTTCCGACGCAAGAAGAACGCGCGGGTGTGGAGCGACGCCGAATGGACCGCTTATATCGACGAACGCCGCGAGCATCAGACGGCTTACGCGGCGCCGTTCCGCGCCCATATCCGTCGCGCCGCGCTGGCGCGCGGCGTCGCGCTTGCGAGCCATGACGACACGACGATCGAGGATGTGGATCACGCGCGCGCCGAAGGCGTGACCATCTCGGAATTTCCCACCACGATCGAAGCGGCGGAGCATGCGCGCGCGAAAGGTCTGAAGATCGTGATGGGCGGCCCGAACGTCGTCCTCGGGCGCTCCCATTCCGGCAATGTCAGCGCGCGCGATCTCGCCGCGCGCGGGCTGCTCGATGCGCTCTCCTCCGACTATGTGCCCGCGAGCCTGCTCGAAGGCGCGTTCGCGCTTGGCGAATTGATGTCGTTGCCGGCGGCCATCGCGACCGTGACGGCGAATCCGGCCGCTATGTTGTCGCTGTCCGATCGCGGACGGCTTGCGCCCGGCCTGCGCGCCGACCTCGTGCGCGTGCGGATGATCGACGGGCTGCCCGTCATTCGCGGCGTCTGGAGCCGCGGCGAGCGCCTGATGTAGCGATGCGGCGAGGCGGAGCGACGTCATGACAGCACAAGCTGCGATAAAAGATGGCGACGCGGGGATCGCTGACCGCAGGCGCTGGATGGGTGTTCTTGCGCGCGCGGGCCGGGAGGAACTCGAAGAGGCGTGGACGGCGCTGCCGTCGAAGCCCGCGCATCGTTTCATGCGCGCGCCCGAGATCGGACTGGTGATGGTGCAGGCCCGCGCCGGCGGAAGCGGCAATCCCTTCAATCTCGGCGAGATGACCGTGACGCGCTGCGCGCTGCGTCTCGACAGCGGCGTCGTCGGCTTCGGTTATGTGCAGGGCCGCGACAAGCGCCGCGCCGAACTCGCCGCCGCGTTCGACGCGCTTCTGCAGACGCCGGAAACGCGTGACGAAGTCCTGCGCGGCGTAGTTGAAAAGCTTGCTGCGGCGCAGGCGGAACGCCGCGCGCTGCGCAGCCGCAAGGCGGCCTCCACCAAGGTCGAATTCTTCACGATGGTGCGGGGAGACAATCCACGATGACGCTTGCGATCGATGCGCGCGATCTCGCGCCGGGCTTCGCCGATCCCGTCTTCGACAGCCAATCCGCCTTCCGCGCGATCATGAATGCGATCGCCTATCCGGGCCGCATCGAACGTTTCAGGCGCCCGGTCGCGGCGCCCGCGGGGCTGTCGCCTGCGGCCGCGACGATCGCGCTCACGCTCTGCGATTTCGAGACGCCGCTCTGGCTCGATGAATCGGCCGCGACCGAAGCGGCCGTCGCCTATCTGCGTTTTCACAGCGGCGCGCCGATCGTGGATCACGCCGGCCGCGCGCGCTTCTGCATCATCGGCGGCGCAGCGTCCGCGCTTCCGCTGCATGCGTTTCACGCCGGCGAGGACAAATATCCGGACCGCTCCGCAACCTTGATCATCGAAGCGCAATCTCTGACATCCGGCGCGCCGCGCCGCTGGCGCGGGCCGGGCATCAAGGGCGAGCGCGTCGTAGGCGTCGGCGGAATGAAAGACTCGTTCTGGGATGAGTGGACGCTCAACCAGACGCTCTATCCGCTTGGCGTCGATGTGTTCTTCGCCTGCGGCGAGGAGATCGTCGGCCTGCCCCGCGGCGTGGCGACGGAGGCCTAGCATGTATGTTGCGGTCAAAGGCGGCGAACGCGCCATCCTGAATTCGCACAAGCTCGTCGCGGAAGAGCGGCGCGGCGATCCCGCCCTGGCGGAGCTTGATGTGCGGCAGATCGTCGAGCAGTTCCGGCTCGCGGTGGATCGCGTGATGACGGAAGGCTCCGTCTATGATCCCGAGCTTGCGGCGCTGGCGCTGAAGCAGGCGCAGGGCGACGCCGTGGAGGCGATCTTCCTGCTGCGCGCCTATCGCACGACGCTGCCGCGCTTCGCGGTGTCGCGCCCGATCGAGACGCGCCGCATGGCGGTCCGCCGCCGCGTGTCCGCCGCCTACAAGGATGTGCCTGGCGGACAGGTGCTCGGCCCGACCTATGATTACACGCACCGACTGCTCGATTTTGCGCTTGCGGCGGAAGGCGGCGTCGGCGCGCCTGAAGCCGATCTGGCGGAGGAAACGCTGCCTGACGCGATGCCGCCTGTGCTCGACATTCTCGACGGCGAGAATCTGATCGAAAGGGAGTTCGCCGACCGCGAGGGCGAATCCGTTTTCGATCTCACCCGCGAGTCGCTTTCCTTTCCCGCCGGACGCGACCAGCGGCTTCAGAATCTTGCGCGCGGCGATGAGGGTTTCGTGCTTGGCCTCGCTTATTCGACGACGCGCGGCTATGGCGGCAGCCACCCTTTCGTCGGCGAGGTGCGGCTCGGCGAAACGGCGGTCGAGATCACGCCGGAGGAGCTGGGATTTTCCATCGAGATCGGCGACATCACCGTCACCGAATGCCAGATGATCAACCAGTTCAAGGGAACGGCGGAGAAGCCCGCGCAGTTCACGCGCGGCTACGGACTTTCATTCGGACATGGCGAACGCAAGGCGATGTCGATGGCGCTTGTGGACCGCGCGATGCGTTGCCGCGAGCTTGGCGAGGATGCGCTCTATCCCGCGCAGGATGAAGAGTTCGTGCTGTCTCACTCCGATAACATCGAGGCGGTCGGCTTCGTCACGCATTTCAAGCTTCCGCATTATGTCGATTTCCAGGCCGAGCTGGAGCTGGTGCGGCGGTTGCGCGCCGAACATGCGACGCGCGTCGGTCGCGACGGCGAACTGAGGGAGGCGGCGGAATGAGCGGCGCGCGCGAATCCGGCTATAACTTCGCTTATCTCGACGAACAGACCAAGCGCATGATCCGGCGCACGCTGCTGAAGGCGCTCGCCGCGCCGGGCTATCAGGCCCCGTTCGGCGGCCGCGAAATGCCGCTCGCTTATGGCTGGGGCACAGGCGGGATCCAGGTGACCGCCAGCGTCATCGGTCCCGAGGACGTGCTGAAAGTGATCGACCAAGGCGCCGACGACACCACGAACGCCGTCTCCATCCGGCGCTTTTTCCAGCTCGTCGCCGATGTCGAGACGACGGAGGCGACGGAGAAAGCGACGGTCATCCAGACGCGCCATCGCATCCCTGAAGCGCCGCTCGAAGAAGGGCAGATCATCGTCTATCAGGTGCCGCAGCCGGAGCCGCTGCGCCATCTCGAGCCAAGAGAGGTCGAGACGCGGAAGATGCACGCCTATGCCGAATACGGGCTGATGCAGGTGCGTCTCTACGAGGACATCGCGCGCTACGGCCATATCGCGACGACCTACGATTATCCCGTGATGGTGAACGGCCGCTATCTTATGGCGCCCTCCCCGATACCGAAGTTCGACAATCCGAAGATGCAGGACAATCCGGCGATTCAACTCTTCGGCGCCGGCCGTGAAAAGCGCATCTACGCCATTCCCCCCTATACGAGCGTGCGCAGCCTCGATTTCGAGGATCATCCCTTTCGCACCCAGAGCTGGGATCAGCGCTGCGCCCTGTGCGACGCCGACGACAGCTATCTCGACGAGGTGATCACCGACGATCGCGGCGGACGCATGTTCGTCTGCTCCGACACGGATTATTGCGCGCGGCGCAGAGCGAACGGCCATGTCGGAGCCCAGGGCGCAATTGATCCCGTAGGCGAAAAGACAGACGCTCTTTCGGGAGACGCCCAATGAGCGCGGCGGCTTCGATGCGGACGCGGGCTCCGTTGATGCAGGCGCGGAGCGTGACGCGCTCCTATGGCGGCAATATCGGCTGCCGCGATGTTTCCTTCACGCTTTATCCCGGTGAAGTCATCGGCATCGTCGGCGAATCCGGTTCTGGAAAATCGACGCTGCTCGCCTGCTTGTCGGGCCGGCTGGAGCCGGACAGCGGCGTCATCTCCTACGACATGCGCGGACGCGGCTTCGTCGACATCCAGACGCTGTCGGAGCCGGAGCGGCGCATGCTGATGCGCACCGATTGGGGCATGGTGCACCAGAATCCGCGCGACGGATTGCGCATGGCGGTGAGCGCCGGCGGCAATGTCGGCGAACGGCTGATGGCGGTGGGCGCGCGCCACTACGGCGACATTCGCGGCGAGGCGCAGAACTGGCTCGCCAAGGTCGAGATCGATCTCGAACGCATCGACGACAAGCCGCGCACATTCTCGGGCGGCATGCAGCAGCGCCTACAGATCGCGCGCAACCTCGTCACCACGCCGCGGCTCGTCTTCATGGACGAGCCGACGGGCGGCCTTGACGTCTCGGTTCAGGCGCGCCTGCTCGATCTTCTGCGCGGCCTGGTGCGCGAGCTGGGCATCGCCGTGATCGTCGTGACGCATGATCTCGCGGTCGTTCGCCTCCTCGCCGATCGGCTGATGGTGATGCGGCGCGGCGAGGTGGTGGAGCACGGATTGACCGATCAGGTTCTCGACGATCCGCATCACCCCTACACGCAGCTTCTTGTTTCCTCTGTGTTGCAGGCATAAGTCGCGAGGACAGCATGGCCGATCCGATCACAGTCTCGGCGCTTTCGAAAACCTTCACCCTGCACAATCAGGGCGGAATTCGCCTGCCCGTCTTCTCCGATCTCTCCCTCAGAGTCGCGGCCGGCGAATGCGTATGTTTGCATGGGCCTTCCGGCGCCGGGAAATCGACGCTGCTGCGTTCGCTGTATGCAAATTACAAAGCCGACGGCGGCGACATCATCGTGATGCATCGCGGCGCGCCGATTGATCTTGTCTCGGCCGAACCGTGGCGGATCATCGAAGCGCGGCGCGAGACGATCGGCTATGTCAGCCAGTTCCTGCGCGTCATTCCCCGCGTGCCGGCGCTCGACATCGTCGCCGAGCCGGCGCGCGCGATCGGCGTCTCCGCTGACGCGGCGCGGGGCAAAGCGCGCGGCCTGCTGACGCGGCTGCGCATCCCCGAGCGTCTGTGGAGCCTTGCGCCGGCGACCTTCTCCGGCGGCGAGCAGCAGCGCGTCAACATCGCGCGCGGCTTCATCGTCGATTATCCGGTGCTGCTGCTCGATGAGCCCACCGCCTCGCTCGACGCCGAGAATCGCAGGACCGTGATCGCGCTCATTCAGGAAGCGAAAGCGCGCGGCGCGGCTGTCGTCGGCATTTTCCATGACGCGGAGGTTCGCGACGCGGTCGCGGATCGACTCTTCGAAGTCGAATCCTTTCAGGGGCGCGCGGCATGAGCGGAATCGCAGCGCCGTCCTCTCCCCGCTACGCGATCTACTTCGCGCCCGCGCCTGATTCGGCGCTCTGGCGTTTCGGCTCGCGCGCCGTGGGATACGACGCCGCGACCGGGCGCGACGCGCCCTTCCCCGATCATCCCTTTTATGCGTCGCCCTCTATCGCCGAATGGACGGAGGAGCCGCGCCGCTACGGCTTCCACGCCACGCTGAAGGCGCCCTTCTCGCTTGCGGAAGACGAAAGCGAGCAGGCGCTCCTTTCGGCGGTTCACGACTTCGCTGCGCGGCGAAGCGGAATTCTCGACGTGCGGCTGGGCGTCCATGCGCTCGGCCGCTTCCTCGCCCTGACGCCGATGAACGCGCAAGGGGAGATCAACCGGCTCGCCGCCGACTGCGTGACCGCCTTCGAGCGCTTCCGCGCGCCCTTGTCCGATTCCGATCGTGCGCGGCGCCTGAAAGCGCCGTTGACCGTGCTTCAGAAGGACTATCTCGACCGCTACGGCTATCCTTATGTGCTCGACGAATTCCGCTTCCACATGACGTTGACGGGCGCGCTGAGCGACGATGCGAGAACAGCCGCGTTGGCGGCCTTGCGGGCGCTCTATCAACCCATCGACGCGCCGACCGAGCTGGATGCGATCTGCGTTTTCAGGCAGGAAAAGCGCGATTCCCGATTTCGCATTCTCAGCCGCGCTCCGCTCCTCGGCTGAGACGGCGGCCTCGCTCAGCCGCCATGCTTCTCAAGAAACGCCTCAATAGGCAGGGCGCGGAAATCAGGCAGCGCGAGTCGCAGCCTGTCGTGCGGCCAGTCCCACCAGGCGAGGGCTTGCAGACGGTCCGCGATCGTCGGCGGAAAGCGATCGCGAATTCGACGCGCCGGATTTCCGGCGACGATGGCGTAGGGTGGAACGTCCTTCGTGACGATCGCGCCGGCCGCAACAACGGTGCCGGTTCCGATGGAGCGGCCCGCGAGAATGATCGCGCCGTGACCGATCCAGACGTCATGCCCGATCCTCACCGGCGTCGAGCGCCGCCAGTCGAAAAAATCCGCTTCGTCGCTTTCGCCGTCGAAGTAGGCTGATGCGCGATACGTGAAGTGGCTCTGGCTCGCCCGCCGCATCGGATGATTGCCCGGGTTGATGCGGGTATGCGCGGCGATCGAGCAGAATTTCCCCACCGTCGTATAGATCATGTCGCTGTCGTTCACGATATAGGAATAATCGTCGAGCCGGCTTTCCACGATCGAGGCGCGCGCTCCGACCTCCGTGTAACGGCCGAGGCTGCTGTCCCTGACGACAGCGGTGGGGTGAATGACGGGATCGGGCCCAAGTTTCTTGCCGGCCATGATTTCCTCGCGAGACGTAACCGCTGTCCGCTCTTTGTGACAGCCGCATGACTGCTTTCAAGGGCGAGCCCTGTCGCGCCTCGGAAATGTTGTCACGAAACTGTTGTGCGGCATGATTAACCGTTCGCCCGGTTCAGCGCCGGAGCGGCCTCATGCTGGTGATCGAAAGCCTGTCGCGCCGGTTCGGCGAGAAGAAGGCCGTGAATGATGTTTCTCTCTCGGTCGCCCCAGGCGGCTTCGTCGGCGTCATCGGCCGATCCGGAGCCGGCAAATCGACGCTGCTACGGATGATCAACCGCCTGCAGGAGCCGTCCGGCGGACGCATCCTCTATGAAGGCCGCGACATCACGGCGCTGCGCGGACAGGCGCTGCGCGACTGGCGCGCCGATTGCGCGATGATCTTCCAGCAGTTCAATCTGGTCGGCCGGCTTGACGTGCTCACCAACGTTCTGATGGGGCGCCTCAACAAAACCAGCGCGGCCCAATCGCTTCTTCGGCTGTGGAGTCCGGAGGACCGGGCGATGGCGCTGTCGGCGCTTGAACAGTTCGATATCGGCAATCTGGCTGCGCAGCGGGCCGAATCGCTTTCCGGCGGCCAGCAACAGCGCGTCGCGATCTGTCGCGCGCTCGTGCAGGAGCCGAAGCTCATCCTGGCCGACGAGCCGATCGCCTCTCTCGATCCCCGCAACACCAAGATCGTCATGGACGCGCTGCGCCGCATCAACCGGCATTTCGGCATCACTGTGCTCTGCAATCTGCATTCGCTCGATCTCGCCCGCAGCTATTGCGACCGGCTCGTCGGCATGGCCGCGGGCCGCGTGGTGTTCGACGATGTTCCGGAGAAGCTCACCGAGCATGTGGCGCGCGAGCTCTACGGCCTCGAGGCCGGAGAGGTGATGGAAAGCGGCGACCATGCGGTTTCGGCGGGATTGAAGCCCGCGCCCGTGGCCGCCTGAGATTTTGACACGTTCAACAAGGAGAAACCGATGTTCAACCGACGTTTCGCGCTCGCGCTCGCGGCCGGGGCCTTAACCGCCGGCTCCGCCATGGCGCAGGACTGGAAGGCGAAGTATCCCGAACTGATTTTCGCGATCATTCCCGCCGAGAACGCCTCGGGCGTCGTCGATCGCTATACGCCCTTCGTCAACTATCTCTCCAAGGAGCTGGGAACGAAGGTCACGCTGCGCGTCGCCAACGACTACGCCGCCGTGATCGAAGGCCAGAAAGCCGGCAACATTCACATCGCGTCGTACGGCCCGGCTTCCTATGCGCGCGCCACGATGACCGGCGCCAAGATCGAGCCGTTCGCGATCGAGACCAACCTCGACGGCACCAAGGGCTATTATTCGGTGCTGTGGGTGAAGGCCAATTCGCCCTATCAAAAGATTGAGGATCTCAAGGGCAAGAGTCTTTGCCTCGTCGATCCGAACTCCACGTCGGGCAACAATGTCCCGCGCATGGCGATGGACAAGATGGGCATCGATCCCGACAAGTTCTTCAGCAAGGTCGTGTATGCCGGCAGCCATGAGAACGCGGTGATCGCGGTCGGCCAGAGCTCCTGCGACGCCGGCTTCAACTGGTGGAACAACGAGGACGAGTCGAACCTGCAGCGCATGGCGCGCAAGAACATGGTCAAGGCGGATGATTTCCGCATGATTTTCAAGTCCGACCAGATCGTGAACTCGCCCTACGCCTATCTCTCCGATCTTCCGGCCGATCTGAAGGCGAAGATCAAGGGCGCGGTGCTGAACATAGACAAGAAGGACAAGGCGGCCTTCGACAAGATCTACGAAGGCAAGCAGGGGCCGCTCCAAGCGGTCACTCACGAAGCCTATCTGCCGGTCGTCAATCTCGTGAAGTTCGTCGATACGCTGCGCAAGAAGTCCGGCTCCTGATCCCGACATGACGGCCCGCCATCCGGCGGGCCGTCAGCTTTTCGGTTACGGCATGTCGTCGAGCCTGCCCACTCTGCCCGATGCGCAGCTTGCGCCGCTGCTTGAGGCTTATAAATGCGCGCGGGCGGCGAAGCTCCGGCAGACGGCGCTGTTCTTTGTCGCCTTGACGCTTGCGGTGATCGTTTCCGCGAAAGTCGCCG
>Ga0209930_1003295_pt1 | contig 16402 bp, 27 predicted proteins | sample ThiBiot_500_biof_2_FD_183948 | JGI IMG/M metagenome (GOLD analysis project Ga0209930, IMG submission 183948) | Wastewater bioreactor microbial communities from Cape Town, South Africa - Thiocy_cont_500_biof (SPAdes) | ecosystem: Engineered > Bioreactor > Thiocyanate-remediating >... | reverse complement strand
CGCTGCAAGAGTACCAGGTTCACATGGATTATCATGTCGCACAAGAGCTCAGCAGACAGCGCGTGTCTCCAACAGCACCGTCGAGTGGCGGCACCAAGCGCCAGCTCTCGGCGAAGAGAGAGCCAACCAGCAAGCGCAGCAAGTCGAGCGCCACGCCAGTCACGAGAACCATCAGCTCATTCTTCAAGCCTTGCCAAGGTCCTGCGAATCCGTCACCTCAGGAGCCCAAGTAGCCATGCAATCTGCCTCCTCTCTCTCTCTCTCTCTCTCTCTCTCTCTCTCTCTCTCTCTCGCCGTTGGCTGATATGTAGGTGGAGATGAATGAAGCATTTATGAGCGAGGAGGGCTTTGTAGCAAACGCAGTGTCGCTCCGCACAATTCTCGCTGAGAGCGAGGCTCTTCCGCGAGTGCCGGCTCTGGTCGGGCTTCATTCTTGTTGTGCTCGCTGGCTCGCTCAACCCACTGACCAACGATGGCGCCACTGCGTGTGCCACTTGTGTTGGCGAGCCTGGTGTTGGTGATCGTGGTGGGTAGTTGCGCATCGTCATCGAGGCAGAGCCCCGATGGCACCGTCACCAACGCTGCCGAGAGCCACAAGCCCTACGTGGTGTTCATGAGCCTGCACGCTCGCGGGCACTGGGGCATCATTCACGAGCTGGCACAGCGCGTCGCGAAGCTCGAGCTGTACGAGATTGGATTCGCCATGGCTCGTGAGCGCCAGCAAGTGGTCGAGCAGCTCCAAGAGCTCGGCGTCTCGTGGGTCGACGCTGGCTCGGTGCCGTTCACGTCCGACGAGGAGATTGCGCTCAAGGCCATCTCGTTCGATCCCAGCAGCTCGCCGGCGACACGCATCGAGCTCATCAACCAGTACTTTGGTCGAATCGGCGAGGCGATGGTCAAGCAGCTCAAGCCGACGTTCGAACGACGCAAGCCCGACTTCCTCGTGTGCGATATGATGACGACCGCGTGCACGGACCTTGCCGAGTACTTCTCGATCCCGTCCATGATGGTGGCTCCGTTCACCGGCTGCATTCTGGACTCAGTCGGCTGGTCGATCTCGCTGCCGAGCTCCATGCCGCTCCTCACGATCCCGGTGACGCAGCGAGTCGACATGAGCTTCTTCGATCGCGTGGTGGCGTTCGTCGCGAGGCCGCTGCTCAACGTCCCGAACCGATTCCTGCTCCTCAAGTACCGCAACAGCGAGGTGCGCGACAAGCTGCTCAACCTCCCACCGGTGCCGTCGTGGCACGCGAGCGGCGTGCAGTACCCGAAGCCCCTTGTGGTGGTCGGCAGCTCGCTCGCATGGGAGCCAGCAATCTCGTACCCTCCGTACGTGCATCACGTCGGGCCGCTGCTGCCCAAGAGTGCCGCGAGCAAGATCGACGACGACCTTCGAGCTTGGCTCGATCAGCCACGAGAGAGCCACGGCCATGTGGTGTACGTCGCCACTGGCACCAACGTCGAACTCGATCAAACGCAAGTCGATGCACTCGCTGTTGCAATCAGCCGGGTGGCCGAGGCCGGGCATCGAGTGCTATGGTCTCTGCGATCGGCTCAACAAGCAATGCTCTTCCGCCAATCGAATACCAACAACAACGAGCAACAAGTGACGAACGGAGCATCATGGCGCGAGCGAGTGCGCGTGATGGCGTGGGTGCCTCAGCTCGAGGTGTTGGCACACGAGAACACGCGAGCGTTCTTGTCTCACTGCGGCCACAACTCGCTGATGGAGGCGCTGATGCACGGCCGCGCGATCCTCGCAATGCCGTTCGGCGCCGACCAACCAGTCAACTCTCGACTGGTCGAGCACCATCGCGTGGGATTGGTGACGTCGGCGAGGCCGCTCGTGAGCGACGACGTGGCGCAGAGTCTGTTGCGGCTGCTGGACGACGAGCAGTTCACGATCAACGCACGGCGGCTGCAGAAGAAGCTCGCTCTCGAGCCGGGATTCGACGAGGTCATTCGGCTGCTGAGGATGGGAGTCGAGGCAGGCAACGAGCACTTTACGCCGGCGATCTTCAAGCAACACTGGATCCACCACAACGACTTGGACCTGATCTTGTTGTCGGCGGTGGTGGTGCTCGTCATGTACAAGCTCCTGCGTTGGTGTTGTTGCTGCTTGTTGTGTCGCGGAGCTCGAGCGAGCACCACCAAGCACAAGAGTGAGTGATGGCCGATTGCTCCACCACCACATGATTTTGTTCACTAGTTCACGCCCAAAAACAGCCTAGATTGAGATATTTCGATGGCGAGCGGGAGCGAGATATTTCGCGTATGTTTTCGGTTGCGTTATTTGATCTCTGTTCTGCGAACACCGCTCCACGGATAAATGCACCTCGCTCGTTGTACTTCCTTCATTCGCTCGGTTGCTCGCTTGGTTGCTGTTCTTCTTGTGCCTTCCTTCATTCGCTTGTTTGCTCGCTTGGTTGCTGTTCTTCTTGTGCCTCCCTTCATTCGCTCGGTTGCTGTTCTTCGTTGCTGCCTTCTCGCTCTGTTCACCATGGCCACTGCATCATCGCCCTGCTTTGCGGTCGAGCTCGTTGGTTCGGGAAGTAGCGGCATTCGTGCCGAGTTATGCGGCGCTCGTATCGGTGGCACCGTGGTGGGAATGGTGGCGCGCTACTCGCTCGAGCTGCGCTTCCTCAACCGCCACACCGCGCCCATCGAGGCCAGGTACTCGCATTGATCGACGACATTTTCACTCGGTCGATTGACCACGTGGGTTGCGGTGTATTCAGGATGAGGTTTCGCCGACAAGCGGGAATGTCGATTGTGGGCTACGAGTTCTCGGTCGATGGTCGTCGCGTACCCGCGATATGTACGACGATGCCATCGCTTCCGGATATCGAGCGTCGGCTGTCGAAACAGGTGTGAATGCGCTTGAGTCGTCTGGCTCCCTCACTCTCAAGGAGTCCTAACGCGAGCGCTTCATAGATGATCGCGATCCGATGCTGTTCGCGATCTCGATCGGTAATCTGTCCCCGAATCAAGCGTGCCTGGTGACGATCGATTGCGTACGACCGACCCCGATCCAGCTGAATTGATCGAACCAACCAGAGCACTCACATTGGCGCCTTTCCCTTGGCGTGAATAGATTCACGAGTTGAGCGTCACGACCGAGAAGTATGAGCTGACGATCCCCGCGATCCTGAAGCCGTCATCATCGTCTTGCACGAGTACCGAGAGCGGCAACACCCCCCTTTCGAACCAAGAGCTGCTGCAGGCTCCGGAATTCGTGGGCCTCACGGTCTCGTTGGCCCTCACGCAGGCGGCACCATTCGCTGCAGCTCCTTCGATCGGTACGCGATCCTGATCCCTCACGGCGTGTGCTCAAGCTAAACAAGCAACGCACGCTTGGATTCTGCATCGCGAGCAGATAGCCAGCGTCAGAGCATCGATGATCGACCTGACGGCGCTCATACCAAGGACTACTTTCTCCACACGCCCTCGGTTCCTGCAAAGGTACGTGCGAGACGTTGTTCGCTCGCGACCAGAACTGTCCTCACTCTTGCATCGAATGTGCCTGCCTGCCTGCCTGCCTGCCTGCCTGCCTGCCTGCCTGCCTGCCTGCCTGTCGACCTGGATCTGCAGCCTCTCGTGCTCACCATCCTGCCAAATCGACCCAATGAGCCGTGCGTCTTGTCCGAGACGCTCGTCGATGCCTCCTCAGACACCAAGATCCCCGCCAATGCCATTGCCATCTCGCTCAATCCCAAGGTCTCAATCTCTCTCTCTCTCGCTCGGGCTCTGGCAAAGAAGAACCAACTGTCTTATAACCTGTGATTGGTCGTACCACAACAGATCGAGCTACCAGCCACAGGCCGAACTCCAACCGAGCTTGTGTTCCTCGTCGATCGTAGCGGCTCGATGGGCGGCAGGCCGATCGCGCAGGTGAAGCGAGCGTTGCAGTTCTTCCTACGCAGCCTGCCCGAGGAAACGATCTTCAACAGTGCGTGAGCGCCCGCCCGCCCGAGACACACTGCTCGAGCCATGCTTACTCGCAGGATGGGTGCTCGATGGTGAATAGTCGTGAGCTTTGGGTCAGGGTACGAGTCCTTATTTCGAGCGAGCACCAAGTACGACCAACGGAGCCTCGACATTGCTTCCAGCGCTGGTACGCACTTGGATCGCTCGTACCGATCGTGAGGCTTCAGTTCATCGCCTCACTCGTGTCTATGGCATGGCAGTCGATCGTATGGATGCCGATCTCGGCGGCACGTGCATCCTCGCTCCGCTGCATTCCATCCTCCGCTCGCAGCCTCGTCAAGGGTACCCTCGTCAGCTCTTCGTCTTGGTGCGTAAATTGCTGCCCAACAGGCGGGTGCATTCTCGTTCATGACCGACTAAGTGCGGTGCTCACCTCCACCACAGACCGATGGGCAAGTGGACGATACCACCCAAGTGATCGAGTTGGTCAAGCAACAGGCCGGAACCACTCGCGTGTTCACGTTCGGCCTGGGAAGTGACGTGTCAATCGAGCTGGTGAACGGGCTGGCGCGCGAGGGCCGCGGTACTGCTGGTACGCCGTTGATCGTGCCCTGGTGACCCCGCTGTCGCAAACAACTCGAGCTCACCGGCTGGCTTGCCTGGTCGCCGTCTTTCGTGGCACGTAGTGTTCATCAACGACTCGGCACAGGTCGAGGTTGCGGTGCTCGAGCAGCTCGAGCGGGCATTGCGCCCCACACTTCACGAGTTGCACGTCAAGTGGCTCGACGAGCACGGCTCTGAGCTTGCGTCGATCGACACGATCCCGAGCGAGTTGCCGCCCGTATTCGATGGTGACCACTTGCAATTCTACGCTCTTACGAGCCAGAAGCCATCGAGTACGCATGATTGCGCCGGATGCTGAGCAACCTGGGCCACTCACCATGTACATACACGTGCAATAACAGCTGTCGTGCTCTCGGCGCTCACGGGAGACCAGAAGGCCGAGTGGTCGTTGCCGATTCGCTGGGAGCCGTGTGACTCGAGTGGCTCGATCGTCCATACTGCCGCGGCTGCGAGTGCCGTTCGTGATCTCGAGATCCAGTACTCCAAGCACAACGACACCGCCGGCCTCAAGGCACGCATCACCGAGCTGTCTCTCGCGTACGTCTCCAGTCCTCGGCGCATCTCTGGGTCGCATTCCCTCGTACTGAAACTGCATCACCTTTGCTACCATTGAATAGCTACAACGTTCTCAGTCAATTTACGTCGTTCGTTGCGATCGACGAGAGCGAGGCCGTCGTTGCCACGCAGGCAATGGTGACCGCCAACTTGGGCGTGCAATTCCGCTCGGACGGCAGCAGCAACTCGGCTTCAATCAATCGCGTACAATCGGTGCAGGCTGTCATGGCGGCCAACGTCGATTCGCTGCTGTCTCGAGGAGAGCGCATCGAATGCCTCCTGGAGCGAAGCCAGGATCTCAGTGCCCAGAGCAACCTCTTCTATCGCTCGGCATCATCAAGCTCCTCGATCTTTGCTCCGGTACGTGGGACATTTGGTTGGCTGCCGGATGGCACAACAGTGCGCGTGGAATGCTCACTCGTATCGGCACGCAGATCTCCGATGCCGTGTCAGCCATCGGCTCGTGGTTTAGCTCGTTCGGTTCTTCAGCAGCGCCAACCTCAGCGCCGAGCGCGACCATGGAAAGTTCTGTGGCCTCATACCCGGCCTCATACTCGGACTCGTGCACCATAGCCGAGCAACCATTGCCACCGCCCGTCCGGTTGGTGCCGTCGAGCGCATGCAACCCGCAACAACAGCTCGAGCAGCTCGTACGGTTGCAGGAGGCATCGGGAGCGTGGCCCTCGAGTGACAACGTAGCCGCTTTGCTTGGCACCACGCTCAAGCGCCTGGCGAGCGCCGCTCCATCAGGAGTCGACCCCAAGCTGTGGATCACACTGGTAGTGGTCGCAGTGCTCGAGACCAAGCACGTCGCCACAAAGACTCAATGGGCTCTGCTGGTCCAAAAGGCAAGGCGATGGGCTGCTGCGCAACTGGCTGCCGCGCAGTTGTCGCAGTCGCTCGAGTCGCTGGTTGAGGCGGCAAAGCAACTCAATCTGTAGAGAGAGAGAGCGAGAGAGCGAGAGAGCGAACGTGCTCGATCGAGCTCGGTCATCGTTCGGTTGGCGTCCACAGCACATTGCTTGTGTATATTGGATGTGTCGTGAGGTCGAATACACAGCTGAGCCTCACAACCAGCGAATGTAGCGGAAGAGTGCAATCGAGATGAAGAGCGTCGCAAGGCACGCAGTTATCACCAACCAGAACCAGAACTCGGGCGGATCCCACAAGGCACCTTGGGGGATACGCCAGTTAGGCATTGAGCTACTGTCGATTGCAGTGTGGAGTATGTATGGCTCGCGCACACATACCTGGAACAGTGGTGTTCATACTGAAGATACTAGTGATCAACAGTTGGAGCGTGATGATGGTTGCCAATGCACCAAACTTCTTGAGCAACTGAAATCAAGTAATGCAGCAACGCATGGTGAGTGAGTCTCTCTCTCTCTCTCTCGCGGTGCTCGTGGAACGACAGACGACGTACATTGTTGGTTACATCAGCATTGATGGCCATCTGCAGCGATAGAAGTGACACATGCATCGACTGCAAGTTATGCAACATGGCCGATGCGAACTATCCTCATACCACCAGGTCATTCGGTAAATGTGAGTCCGATGCTCACCACGGATGAGTGCGAGCACACACACACACCTGCAGCTTGTGAAGAAGCATCTCGATTTGATCTCGAACTTCGAGAATGTAGGGACGAGTGGTCGGCGAGATGTTGCTGGCATCGGATTGAAGCACACTAATGACCTCACGCTTCGCCAACAACAGCGTGTTCAAGCGCATTACCTCTCGTCGTGCGATTGCTTTTGAGCAGGAAACATGATGGGACCCAAGTGTCAGCCGAAATGCATTCGCGATACAACAACAAAGCAAAGAGCGAGATAGCGAGCGTACAGAATCGAGTGAGCAGCTCCGCACGACCCGACAGCCCAATGTGTGGCATAATCTAGCGACGATTCAAGCAACGAGTGAGCTCCGGCTCTCAGCACTGCAAGAATGGAGGCGTAGCATACGTTGTCGATGGCGGCCGTTTCGTTGGCGACAGCTGATACATCCCTGTTCGGTTCAAGCTGCGATGAGCTGCACTCGGCCTTGGAATCGCCTCAGCGGTGCCATACGTGTGTGCTACATACCGTGTCAATGCATCGACCGAGGCATCGACTGCCTTGTACAGTACCCAATCGTGCTGCAGAGTCTCGGAAGGAATGTTCCCCTGCAATCGATCGAGTGCGTAGCCATCAGTGCTTCGAAGCCCAAACGCGAGGGAGGCATCAACAACGAGATGGTACCGCTGCGTGGCGGAGCTCGGTCATGAGCTGCGAGTCTCCATGGTGCACCGAGATCAACACCTGACGGAACAGCAAGAAGTGCAAGAATCGCGTCTCGCTGACGTTGTAGCCCGTCTGCACGAGCACGGGGCCAATGGGTCAACGGAGCACATCGGGGCGGCCAATGGCCGCAGCATTCTCATCGGCGCCGATCGGTGGCATCGTACTCGAGTGCGTTCGCAGAGGGTCAGATGCAGGTAGGATCCGAAGCGTGCCACACGCTCGGTGGCCTCCTCGGGCTTGGTCAATACTTCCTCCGAGATTGGATGGACTCGAAAGGCTGGCGTTGGATGTGTGTGAGAGAGATCGAGAGAGATCGAGAGAGATCTTTGTTCGTATGAACGAGGGAGCAGTGTAGAGTACGTACCACTGCAGAGAGTGTCCAAGACCTCGCGAGTTGGATCGGCGATACTCACCCAATACTAGGTACCGAGAAGCAGTGATGAGTGAGCATCGATCTCCATGGAGATGTGTGTTTGTGTGGATGTGTGCATCTCGAGAGCGCTTGTACCATGTCATCGGTGCCTTCGAAGTTGGCGAGACGCTCCAGCTCCTCGACTCCAATCGAAAGGCTCTCATATCGATGAATCGAATATTGAGTGATCTACGCATGCATCTCTTGCGGTTTAGATGCTTGGACGGACCGACCGATGGATGGATGGATAGATGGAGTGAGAGAGCAGCAGCAGCGTCGTCGTACGTGGCAGTGCGAGGTCGTCGCCGTTCGCTCGGAGTCAACCTCGACCAACTCGAGATCCATTGGTATCCTTGACGACCCTCGGCCCAAGTAGGAGCATCAACAATGATGAATAGGAGGCAGCTGATGGCGGAGGCAGCCTGCAAGCGAAGAGCGAGAGAGAGCAGAGAGCAGGAGGGACACTGGGGTGCGTGTGTTGGAGGGGCGAGGGCAGCGAGCAACTGATGATGGTGGACGGCTTCGGTGGCTCGGAGTTTGCGCCAACAACAACCAACATCGGAGATTCATTGCTCGCGTGTATCTTTCTCGCTTCCCTCTCATATCAGCATCAACAACAACATCGGAGTATCTCTCGCTGCTCTCGTGTATCTTCCTCGCTTGCTTCTCCTATCAACATCAACAACAACATCGGAGATTCATTGCTCTCGTGTATCTTCCTCGCTTCCCTCTCATATCAACAACAACATCGGAGTATCTCTCATATCAACAACAACAACATCGGAGATTCATTGCTCTCGTGTATCTTTCTCGCCTCCCTCTCAACAACATCGGAGTATATCTCATTGCTCTCGTGTATCTTCCTCGCTTCCCTCTCGTATCAACATCAACATCAACATCGGAGTATCTCTCGCTGCTCTCGTGTATCTTCCTCGCTTGCTTCTCCTATCAACATCAACATCAACATCAACATCGGAGTATCTCTCGCTGCTCTTGCCCTTGTCCACCATCTACAACCGCCGTCAGTGCTCGAGTTGTAGATACCTGGCTGATGCGTACCTCCACAGTCTGCTCCTGGATGACTACCCGGCCAAGCCTCGAGCCCACCCACCTCTCGCCCCCCAGCAAGCAAGCCTCTTGAGCCGTTGAACTCGATCTATGGCTGCCAACAGCGCCTTCGTACTCGTGGCCCTGGCGGCGCTGCTATTGCTCCTCCTCTCGGGAGCCTCGTCTCAGCAGCAGGAGCTGCACCTGCGACGCAAGCTGCCGTCCCCGACGCCATCGCCCACACCGACGATGGGCACACCGCCGCCACCGCCGTCTCCTCCGCCACCATCATCGACGAACTCGACGACCCCGACCCCCACACCGACCCCGTGTGCCGACCACACGTGGTACAAGTGCATGGCATGGAATCCGTGGGGTGCAACGATCGTGGCCATCGTGTGCGGCACGATCATACTCGGCACCTTGTTGGTGGTGGTGGTCGAGCTGCACCGATGCTACGTCGACACTGGCACCTTGCCATGCCTGCCCAAGCGCAGCGCTCCCACTCGTTGGCGCTCTCTCAACCCTGCAGTGTAGGCCAGCTTGAGAGCACTCACCATTTATTCGAATCTCGATCTCGATCCGAACTCGTATTCTCGCCTTCAAGTCCAGCGAAGATATCGGAATAAAGCAATCAACACGAACAACGAGAATAGGCAGACGTAGATCACGACCCAGAACCAGTACTCGGGTGGGTCCCATCTATTGCCTACGATTGTATCGCAAGAGGAGTCAGTCACTCGGTCGATCGATCGAATGGATGATCGAATGATGCCACGAGCTCGTTCGTACCTGGCACGGGCGTGTTCATGCCAAAGTAACCCGTAATAGCGTACGCCAGCTCGACCATCATCGTGACGATGGTCGTACGTTTCACATACTGGTGAGCACGCGAGCGTCTTGTTGGTAAGAGACGAGCGCACTCGCGTAGCTCACTCGACACACCGTACCAATGCCGTGTCCTCTTGCTTGATGGTCGCCTCGAGAACTGCCAGCGACACATGGATCGACTGTAGATTTTGCAGCATGGACGACGAGACCTACACCAGCAAGGTATGAGTGCCTCGGGTGTACAAAAGCAACAACAACAACGACGACGACATACCTCGAGCTGGTTCATCAGCGATTGCACGTGGTCTTTCACCTCCTGAAGGTAGGGCTTGGTACTCGGTGCCAGCGTGCTCGAGCCAGACAGCAAATGACTGAGCGAGTCGCTCTTTGAGAAGAGCACCGACGTCAGCTGCGTGCTTTCCTTCCTTGCAATCGCTTCACAAACAAATACAAGATCGTAAGGCGGGAGACAGATCGACCTTGGCACTTGTTTGTACAGCACCACATACTGAAGCTCGAAAGGAGGTCCTCCTGTCCCTCGACTTGGTCAACCTGCGAAAGTTTCTAAATAGTATCCGCGTTCCACACTCATGCAAGTTAGCGCACTGACCGGTATCGCGAGTGCACACCATTAGATGTGTGCTCGTGGCCATTCGTACACCGTCGATCGAAATCGTAAATTCAGTGGAGGCCGCGACGACGCTACATTCACACCGCAGCAATGTGCATCATCATGAGCCATCATCACCTCACAGGTCCTACGCTCGTGAGTACCTACCTGATCAGCGCATCGACCGAGATATCGGCTGCCTTGTACAACACCCATTCGTGCAGTGGAATCTCGGCAGATACAGCACCCTACGCTCGCAGCGAACAAGTAGCATTAGCTAACGATCGTTCGATTGTTGGGACAATCGATGATGGTTCCTTCCGACATACACCAATCGCTCCGCGAACGGCATCCATCATTGGCGACTCTCCACGATGCACCGTCAGAATCATGCTGCGGAAGAGCAACATGTGAACGTAGCTGAAGCGCGCCTGCTCTCACACACACAGAGACCTATCGGTCAGCCATGATGCTCGTGACACGCGGTGGCATTGTGAGTTTCCGTACTCGAACGCGCTCGGTGATGGTAAAGTGGAGGTAGGTGCCGTAACGCGACACTCGCTCCGACATGGTGAACGCTCCGGGCAGCAGCTCCTCTTGCGATACCGAATGCAATTGAAATGCTGCAAGGTCACACAACAAGGTCAAGGTCATCATGCAATCCAACTATCCCGTCGATGAGACAGAGAGAGGCAGACGGCTTCTTGGTACCATCGCTAATGGCATCGACCATCTCGCGTGTTGGGTTCCAAACCGCGGCCCAATGCTATACCAACATTGATCGATCGAACGAGCAATCCATGAGAACGAGCATTGTTCGCATGATCATTTGAGAGAGAGAGAGAGAGAGAGAGGGAGAGGTGCCACTCGAGCACGCACGTAGGTCAAGTTGGAGCCGCTGTGTTGCTGCAGCATCTGGTGACCCAACTCAACGAGCTCCTCGATGGAGATGGCGCGTCGTTGACCGGTTGCTATCTCGGTCAGCTGTATCTCCGGACCATGGGCAGTTCCTGCACCATACGTGCCAAGGTTGTCGGCGGCAGGGTTGAAGTTCGTGGAGTCCAATGGTTCCATCATGGTGCTCGAACGAATGCGCGACGCGAAGATGCTGAGTCTTCAAGGCATATGTGCGCAAACGATGGTGATCCTACGCTTACGTGTCGTGAACGAATGCCGTGGGAGTGATGGGAGAAGCGAGAGCGATCCAGGGCGCTTGATGATGAGGGAGAACCAGCAAGAGACTTGATGATGAGGGAGAACCAACAAGAGATACTCGATGCTTGATGAGGGAGAACCAACAAGAGATACTCGATGCTTGATGATGAGGGAGAACCAACAAGAGATACTCGATACTTGATGATGAGGGAGAACCAACAAGAGATACTCGATGCTTGATGATGAGGGAGAACCAACAAGAGATACTCGATGCTTGATGATGAGGGAGAACCAACAAGAGATACTCGATGCTTGATGATGAGGGAGAACCAACAAGAGATACTCGATACTTGATGATGAGGGAGAACCAACAAGAGATACTCGATGCTTGATACTTGATGATGAGGGAGAACCAGCAAGAGATACTCGATGCTGATGATGTACCCAAGGCCCACCAAACTCCGAGAGCAGCAGGCAGCAGCAAGCAACGAAACAACCAAGAACGCTGCCTCGGTCGGTCGATCGCTCATTGTCCTCGTTGCCGCATCTCGCGCGCTCCGCCCTCGCCCTCTCTTCCTCTCGTATCCCTGTCCGAGTCGGTTGGAGCATCCCTCCCTCCCCGACCTCCCTTCGAGATGATCTTCGATCACCTGCAAGCGGCCATGACGCCGCTGACTGACCTCATCGTACACCTCAGCGCCGAGTACCGTCTCTCTCACTCTCTCTCCCTCCCACCAATCTCCATTCGTTGTGGCGCTCGACTGACACCTCGTCACAACAGGACAGGTGTTCCGTTCACGTCGTTGCAATACCTGTTCTGCATGTTCTCGGCCTATCCGCTGGCATTCATGCTCCGTGCCATCCCGAGCTCGATCGGCCGACATATCTTCGGAATGGTGTTCGGCTTCCTGATGGGCGTGTGGATGCTCGGCGACGGCATCATCCACACGTTCGCCTCGTCGTTGGTCGCGTACCTCGTCATGCGAGCCATGCCTGGACCTCTCGGCACCAAGATCGTGTGTCTCTGGGCCTTCGGATACATGGCTGCCGGGTACGTCTACGCTCACGAGCTCCTCGTCTTCCCACGAGACGAGTGAAGCGTTGCAACATTGAACTAACGACACCAACGACACATCAACGATACCGACGATGTTGATGATGATGACTCGCGCTGATGATGATGATGATGATGATGCCGATGCGAGTACAGCCATATGTACAGTCAGTACATCAACTACTTGACCTACATGCTCGACTTCACCATCTCGCAGATGACCGTCACCTTGAAGCTGTGCGCCCTCGCCATGAACATTCAGGATGGCATCGCCAAGACTCCGGTACGTCTCTTGGCGCTGCGACCGCGAGCGTGCCATCACACCCATCCGCTTCGATCGAAAGGATGCAGCGTGTGTATCGCGTGACTAACGGGTGGAACCATCGACATCAATCACCACCCAAATGAATGGATATCATTCATTGGTGCGGTCACAATAGCTGACGGCGTACCAAGAGGAGAGCAAGGTCGTGCCCGACAAGGTGCCGTCGTTGCTGTCGTTCTACGGCTACATCTTCTTCTTCCCGACCTTCTTGGCCGGTCCATTCTTCGAGTATGGCCGCTATTCAGCCTTCATCAATCGCTCGCTCTTTTCCACGGTATGCATCGATTGAACGAACGAACGAACGAACATTGCCCCAATGACTCCACAACAAGAGAGACGCGTGAGAGAGAGAGCCAATAACTGACCGACATTGGTGAGTAGCCCGACAAGTCAGTGCCATCTGGCTGGGGTTACGCGGCCATTGAGTGCATGATTCTCGCCGTCATCTTGATGGTCATCAACCTCGTCGGCAAGCAGTACTTCTACGCCGAGTTGTTCCTCGACGACGATTGGGTCGCAACTCATGGACTCCATCAACGGTTCTCGATCCATCCATCTCGATCCGCGCTGCGCTACCTCGCCTACGAGCGCCATCTCCATCATCATCTCACCAGCTTCATTGTCATCGCCGTATGGTGTGATGCAGAATCCTTTATGCGATGGTGGTTTGCTTCGTCACTCGATGCCAGTACTACTGCGTCTGGAAACTCGTCGAAGCGGCGGTGGTCGTCACTGGACTCGGATTCAACGGCCACGACGACAAGGGTAACTCCAAGTGGGACGGCGTGCGCAACGTCGAGATCTTCAAGCTCGAGACCGCGCAGAATCTGCGCTACATTGTGGCCAACTGGAATATGGTGCGGATCCGCTGTAGCGTGCCTGAGCATTTGCCGCATCGATTGCTTCCTCGATGGCAGTATACTCATTATCATCACCATCCTGGCTTTCGTAGGGAACCGCCAAGTGGCTGCGCTATTGTACGGCGCTGCTCTCGTATCCACTCGATATTTGGCACATGCGGCAGCAGCGGAGTTGGGCTTGGGCTTGGAGTTGGGAGAACTTACTATGGGTGGCACGTTGCGTTTGAGCAGATTGTTACGAGCGTATGGTCGTTCGTGGAAGCAAGCCGACTGCCGTCACGAACTTGTACGTACACAAGCCATTGCTTACGTGCCAAGTGTGGCATGAGATTGCTTTCTTTCAATGATTGATGGTTGCTTGCGTGGTGCAGGATCACGTATGCCGTAAGTGCCATTTGGCATGTATGTATTGCACTGCTCGGCAGCTCTCGACCTCCTCCTTGATGAATCTCTTACAAGGTGGCGTCTTCGCCATGTGGGCCTTCGTGTAGGGTTTCTACCCAGGATACTATCACTTCTTCATCGGCTATTCGGTCTTGACGCAGACGTCGGCCGTGATGCGAGCGCGCGTGCGCCCGATCTTCCTCTCGTACGGCGCGGATTCGCTCCTCAAGCGGCTCTACGACGTCGTCGGCATCTTCTTGAGCCTCTTCGTGCTCGATTACTTGGCTCTTGCATTCATCGTACGGCGACGAGCAACGTATGAATGTGCGCGATGGCGTTCGACTGACGAGACCCCTCGCCGGCTCACTTGGTACACAGTTGATGGCGAACTCGTATGCCATGAAGGTGTTTGCGAGCTTCTACTGGTCGGTTCACATTGCCGGAGTCGTGATTCTGGCTGCCGACGCGGTCTTCAAGCCTCGCCGACCAAAGCGAGAGCCAGGCGCCACCACCCCGAAGGCCGCCGCCGACGGTGCCAGCACCGGTACCGACTCCAAGAAGGCTGACTAAGGCGTCGGGCTGCCCTGTCGCTCCAGCTCGCTCGTTCAGAGTAGTTTGTCGTACTTTTCGTTGTGTTTCTTGTTTGTGTTGCGCCGTTGGCTCTTTGGCCGGTAGCCGCATCCATGTTGCTTGCTATCATTCGTTGCATTGTTCGTTTGTTCGTTCGTTTGTTCGTTCGTTTGTTCGTGTGCGTGCAAGGCGTCTAGCTAGTTACACACTCGTGTCAGCCAGTCGCAAGCACGCGCTCCTTCTCTCACTCGCCCCCCGTCATCTAACGCACCTCCCTGTAAGCAAATACACACACGCACCTCGCTGACCCACATATTTCTCGAGATCCCCTGAAATCCTAGGAGCGATCCAGCCAGCATGATCCAGCCAGCATGATCCAGGCAGCATGATCCGGGTGTCAGGGGTTATTATTCGGGTGTGATTTGGATGTCCGGACCTCGAATGTCCGACGAGAAGAGAGGAGAGGAGCTTCCGCTTCTTTTCCTCTATCGCTCTCTCAGAGACCCGAGTAGAGAGAGATCGCTATTCGATCGATCACTTGCTCTCTCGCCCGCTGCTGCACGCATCAACCAACCAAACCCAAACCCCAGTCTCTCTAAGTCTCTCTCTCTCTGCCTTGTGCTCGATGGCCTCGCTAAGCGCACAAGGTTATCTCACGTGTATCGCGTGTCGCATGGTGTTCAGCGCCGCGGCCGACCAACGCGCTCACTATCAGTCGGATCTACATCGATTCAACTTGCGGCGTCAGGCGACGAACCTGCCGCCCGTGTCGGCCGAGGTCTTCCACGAGAAGGTCCAACGTACGTTGAATCATGCTCACTGGATGATGCACGAACCCCAATGACTCAATCTCTCGCCCGATTGATTGATTCCTTGCGCAGAACAACGCGCTGAGGAAGAGCGCCTCCGCGACAAGCACAGCTTCTTCTGCTCGGTGTGCAAGTACGTTGACGCTCGACTATCATCATCGTAATCATCGTCGTCATCATCATCGTCAATGACCAGTCAATCATCTCGATGCTGATCATCGTGGTGATGATGGTGACGGTGTTGCGATCTCGGTTCAACAGCAAGAGTTTCGGATCGGAGAACACGTACAAGCAACACAACGCGTCGCGCAAGCATCTCGATCGAGCGCGTCGTGATGGCATCGCTGCTTCCACTGGCGCGCCCAGCGGCATGATCGTCGTCCCTGAAGCCGTGCCTGAACCCGAGGTTCGTTGCAGACACCGCTCTTGATGTGCCCTGCAAAACGGGCTGCCGGGCTGGCAGACAGGCTGGCGTTCGTTGTCTTGACAGTCGATTGGTTGCGGTCCTTCCTACGATCCTACAGAAATCGGAGCAGGAGCTGATAGACGAGAAGATCCGCAACGCTGTGACTGTGGCACCCGAGCAGTGCTTGTTCTGCTCGCTCATGAGCGCGTCGCTCGAGGCGTATGTAGCTCACGAACCACATGCGCATCAACATCATCGAACGCTGTCAGTCCTGATGTTGGTGTTGTTCGACAGGAACTTGAGCCACATGGCGTATGAGCACGGCTTCTTCCTGCCACACGCCGAGTACATTGACGACTTGTCAGGCCTCGTCGAGTACCTCGGAGAGAAGCTCGGCACTGGCAATACGTGCTTGAGTTGTAACAAGATGTTCAAAACCTTTGAGGGTGTACAGCAACACATGGTATGTGCTCGCGTAACTGCGAGCGCAACTCTCTCTCTCTCTCTCTCTCTCTCTCTCTCTCTCTCAGGTGATCGATGGTTCTCACTCGAG
>Ga0209930_1003290_pt1 | contig 16427 bp, 10 predicted proteins | sample ThiBiot_500_biof_2_FD_183948 | JGI IMG/M metagenome (GOLD analysis project Ga0209930, IMG submission 183948) | Wastewater bioreactor microbial communities from Cape Town, South Africa - Thiocy_cont_500_biof (SPAdes) | ecosystem: Engineered > Bioreactor > Thiocyanate-remediating >... | reverse complement strand
GAATTACAATAGAATTAGAAATGCACAATACAATTATAATACACAAGAATTAATGTACTGAATGAGATTTGATACGTAGAGGAGAGGGCGTGAGAGAGATACGACTCAAAGAGATATACTATACTTTTAGACGAACAAATTGAGGATTGAAACGATGAAGTTAATACTTTCCTGGGTACTTCTTGATGATCATGTTTCATTCTTAATGTATGTATTTGTTTTATCTGTTCATAACAGTGCATAAGCAGTCAACAATTCGTCTATATGTGGCTGTTATTATTCTTTTGGTTCAATTGGATACGTACTTTTATAAATCAATGTCTGGATAAGGTGTCACTATTTCTTTCTATGAAATGGATCCATTTCAATAGGTCCGATTCATGATTCTTTATCATGTTTTTCACTCTTATGTTCCTGTAGAAATGTCCTATAGCTACGCGGTTCTTTATTCTTATCCTTCTATCCACATTTTGTGTTAATTTCTCCCAGGTAAATAGGTCATCGTAAAAGGAAGAATTACCTAGGTCTGTCTTTTGAATGTTTGCTAATCTTTTCCCCAGATATTTACCGATGTACTGTTCTAGAGATTTTTCTTTTGTATTATTTAGCAGATCTTCCGAATTAGCAAACGAGCACCTATGAATCATTCTTAAACCGACTCTATATTTCCTTTTGATCAGTTCCTGTAGAGATATAGGTAGCAGCGGGAAAATTGGAAACAACCACGTGAAAAATGGGAAGGAATACGCAAAGAAGCACGTTCGTAATACTTTAGTGGATATTACCTTGCTCCTTTGGAGCCATTTTAGTTTCACGTATGATTTTTGTACGTTATCTAGGCACTTAGCGACCGTGGGTTTAAGTGATAACTTATCCGTCCATGTAAATCCTAGATACTTGAAAGATCTAACCGTTTCCAACCTATAGTTGTTCATTTCGATCGTTACTTTTGGTCGTTTTACTTGTGAGTGAAATATTTGAACTACTGTTTTTTCTATGTTAATTGGTTGTTTCCATTTCACTGAATATTCGTATAGATTTTGGCATATTCTAGACCCTGCAGAGTTAATGAACTTGATCATTTCTGGGAGCTCGGTATGGATTGGTGGGGTTATCAGTGTACAAAGATCGTCTGCAAAGAGATGTGTTGAGAATGCTTCTACATTGTTTATTATGTCTGCGTGATACATAATGAAAACAAATGGACTTAGAGAGCTTCCTTGTGGAAGTCCAACGAAGAGGTCGAAGATGTCAGATTTAGAGTTACCGAAACTAATGTATGCTTTCCTATTTTCTAGCCAACTTATCAGTATTTTTAATAATTCTCTTGGGATTTGCATGCTAGATAGTTTGACAATGAGACCCATGTGCCATACTAAGTCGTACGCTTTTTTATAGTCAACGTAGATACCTAATGTAGGAATGTTTCCTGCTAGGTTGTTTTTTACTTCTTGAAGGATTGATAGCACTCTTGTTTGTAAGAGGCATCCTTTTCGAAATCCTGATTGTTCTTGCGGTATGATATGATTCGCTTCGGCCCAGTCTTTTACTCTATTCAGTATTATTTTTTCGTATAATTTTGAATGTGTGGCTAGCAGGGATATTGGTCTAGTTTGTTCACAGTTAGGGATTCCTGCTTTTAGTTTATTTAGTGTTATGATTTTGGCGACTTTCCATTCCTCGGGATAAGTGTAATTCTTGAGCCAGATGTTGAAGCATTTAGCTAGGCATTCAACATACGCAGGGGGGAGTTTTTTTATCATCCAGTTCGAAATTTCATCGATTCCAGAAGACTTTTTCGGTTTAAGTTCTTTGATGAGTTTTTTAATCTCTGTTGTACTTGTTGGTGTTATTTTTTCTTTGCTAGCTGAGATTTCCTTGAAAATGGTGTTATATTCCTCTGTGATGCAAGTGTCGCGCTCATCTTCTGGATCAATCTTCGGAGGAGAGTAGAGATTTTTATAATGTTCAGCTAGTGCGTTAGTGATATCCTTTTGGGAGGTCACTAGTGTGGCGTTACTAACTAATTTATTAAAGGGTACAGTAGATGGTTTGTATATGCGCGAAACATTCTTCCAGAATATGGTACTCGCCTTTTGATGATTATTTTGGATAGTTGTGAGAAATTCGTTCCATTTGTTGGATCTGTATTCACCTATCTCATTTCTTACTATCCTTTCTTTTTGTCGAAGTTCGATTCTGTCTTCCTCTCGATGCTGGTGCTGAAATCTGTTTTTTGTCTTCCTGAGGTCTTTCAATTTACTAAGAATTTCTTGAGGAAGGGCGGGTCTCCATTTTTCTTTATCTTTCCATGAGGTCAGTTTGTTCTTCAGGGCTGCTAGAAATCTTATGTACATTTTGTACCAGTTCAGTGCTTCATTTAGGTATAGTTGGTTTGACCAGAATTCTTGGACTAAGCAAAGGAATAGCTCATATGTTTTCCAGTCGGTTACGGGGAACTTATTAGTGTTATCAATGAGAAGGAGTTCTGATTTGTAGAGTAGCGGCCAGTGGTCGCTAGACCCGATTTTCATGGTTTCTCCAGTAATCCCTTCAAAGTTTGCGAAGGTGAGGTCGATGTTACGTAGAGATCTTTTGGACGAGTTGCCTGTACCGCTAATGTATTTTAGGTGGTTATCTTCGCTCCATTTCCTTACTATTTTACCTCTCTTATCCGTACTAGGGCTGTCCCATTCTTGCACAGTGGCATTGAAGTCTCCTGCTATTATTGTGTTTTTAGTGACGAATGGAATAATATCATCGAGATTTCGTTTTTGTTTATCTGGCCAGTATATACCTATTACTCTTAATGGTTCATTGAGCCCGAATAAATCTATCACTAGTGTATTTTCTATGTTTGTATCAACTTTGGACGCTTGAAGATGTTTACCCACACCTATTACTACTCCACCGTTTTTATTTGTCCCTCGTTCGTGAAACATGTTAAAGTCAGGTATTTTCTGTTGGTACCATAGTTCTCCTACTTCCGTGCATATGATGAATGCAGCTTCGTATCGATATATGAATTCTATTACTTCTGAACCTTTGGCTCTGAGTCCTTGTACATTATATAGTAAGAAGTTCATGGGCGAGTTCTGACTGACCATTAAGAGTTTACTTGCATTAGAATGATTTTCCCATTTTAGAAGAATACTATCTAATGTTGAGGATGAAAACCATTCTTTTAGAATGGGTTCTATCTTGCCGATATCCTTATCTGGTAGTCCAACGTTTGTAAGTCTTGTTAATGCATTCGAGAGGGGACATGAGACATCATTATAAGCATAGGCAAAAGCAGAAGCATTCGGATTAAGCATGCTTTATTTTAGTTAGTTGTAATTGGCTGTAACTGAACCTGTGTTTGTGCTAGTTTCGATTCTCCTTGGTTTGATGGGATACTCATTATAGTGTACTCGTCACTTTGGGTGTTTCCACATTGGTTTTTGAGAATAAACATAAGTGTTTCGATTGTTTGGACTATGGTTTCACTGGTGTTCGGAATTGAGTTAACAATTGGTTTGATGACCTCTTCTATTAATGTTTTAGTTATTGCAACTACATTTTCTAATTTGGTGTGTATTTCTTCAGTTGACTTTTTATTTTCGTAGAATTCTTTTTGAAGCTTTTTAATTTGATCGTCGACCTGATTCATCTTACCATCCATGAAGCTTTTAATTTGATCCAGTAGTTGGTGGTTTGTCATGTCCGGCGCATGTTGTTCGTTCGTTGACCTTCGATTATTTATCCATGTGGGGGTAATGGTGCATTAGTAGTAGGAGCTGATGGACGTAGTGGCGGATAGTGGGTGTTGTTTCGATTTGGTGGGGGAAGTGGAGTTTGTTGTGCGGTTACTGAGGATGTTGGCTTAATGGCTCCATCTTGTACTGCTTGTTTCACTGCTTTGTTCAGATTACTACGGTAGTTTTGAATTGATTGGCAATCTGCATCCAGTGACAAATGATCAAGGGAGCATTGAGCACATTTCGGTTGTTTGGAGCAAATCTGATTATGTGTATCATTGTAGTCAAGGAGACAGATTCGGCATTTTTGCGTTTGTACCTGACATTGATATCTTAAGTGTCCTAATACCCAACATTTGGTACAGTATGTAATCTTATTTGCAGGTTTATAAGGTGTTACTGTTCTCATTCTATTTCCTATACCTATATGACCTAGATGTAATAGCCCATTATATTCTCTTAAATCTGCCACCGTGAATCTGTAGTCGTTTGTTTTTCTCGGATATGAGTAGATTATTTTACGGAAATTATTAGCTGTACTTGCTGATCTCTTCACTTCTTTTTCTACTTGGTCAATCGACACTTCGTCGGGAATGAATCGGACAACGAGCGAAAATTGTTCGGGGACGAATTTTGGTATGGAGATCGAGATTTGATTGTTGCTAATTTCCTTTGGCCATACTTGTTGATTGCAAAGTGTCTGATAATCATTCTTGTCCTTCACTCCTACTCTTAACTTATTACCAAGGTATCGAATTACTGAAAACTCGTGGTTTAGTTTTATTTTTTGCCGATTAAAATGCTCATACAATTCTTCTGCTGCTGCTACTACTGAAGGGAGTTTCTCATGATCTGAGAATTTAATCGTGAAACAGGGCAGATTGTGTGCAACGGCTCGTTGCAGTTGTTCGATTGGTACGTTGTATTGATTTTGGTAGTTTTTGGTGCTTGTAGCCGGGGTTGAATTATTTTTTTCTATTTTCTGCGTTGAAGCTGTTTGAATTCCATCAGTTCTTTGGTTTTTCTTTTTTTGACCTCTAGACGTAACTATGGTAAATTCATCGCTATCGTTTAGCGAGCGTTTGTTATTATTCATTGCTAGTGTGCCTTCTTCGGTTCCACGTGGTTCTGTCTCTATGTTATTTACTTGTTCTTGTTCTGTTTGTGTTGGTGTGCTTGTATTCTTTTGTTGATATTGAGAATGTGGAGGAATACGTGTATGTATGTTGTGTTGAGAGGGCGTTTGACGAGGAGAAGGGATGTGATTTGGTAATATTGACATGAGGTTTGGATATGAATTTTGATTTTCGTTGTCCTGAATCCCCAGTGTTTGTGGTACGCCGTACATGTTTTGGTGCATTTGTGGTGCTGGTACTGTAATTGGATTTTGATATTGACCATAGTTTTGCTGATGTACTTGGTAGTTAGGATTAATGGGTAACGATTCATTTTCCATAAGCGCGTAGCTTTTTCCGGTGGTAGGATCGAAGAGGATCTGAGATCCGTCTTCACTAATAAAAAGTTGAAATCCGTTGCTCATGTCGAGCTTATGACGGAGCTCAAAAAGAGTGGGGAGGAGCGAAACTAGGGGAGTTCTTGTTAAAAACGAAGAGAGAGAGAAAGGAAGGAAGGCGATAAAAGAAAATACTGAAAAGAAAGAAAGCATGTGCGTGTAATCGAGACGAATACAAATGCGAAGTGAGCTCTATCGAATCGTTCCAAAACTAAAGTGGCTGTCGACAAAATAGGTATCAATCGTCATTGGACGTTTTCGTCAATCCCAGTAGGGAAAAATCATTCAATATAGAGATGATTCGAATAGAAAACAATTTAGGGCGCATTATTTTAGATTTTTAGCTATAAAATATTGAGTTTTTAGAATGGACAGATTTTGGCTCTTATTGATTCCCGTCCTCTGCCGAACCTTCAAAGGATCTTGTCGTGTGCCGAGAGAGAGATGTATCTTTGTGAGAAATCATTTTAAAGTTTCGTGCAACAATAAAAAGCACATGGACAATAAAATCGAGCAAATGACATTAGTCAAAGCATAGTATACTAATAATATTTGTCAACAGTATTGCGTCATATTTAGACTGGTATCATCAACTATTAATGGCAACTTTACTCACACAAACTATTTCTACTGAGAACTTCACTCCTCTAAATATATTGGAGCATCTCTAATCACAATTCTGATCGTTCTTGTTGAATTCCTGCACAGATCCTTCAGGATCCTCAACTACTTAGGGTATACCAAAAGTTCGTGTCACGACGTTTAAAATTTAATAAAACAGTAAATATTGAATATTTTATTATAGGAGTATATAGGATAACGTCGCGCCTTTAATAATCTATAGAGAAACTCTATCTTGGATTTAGTTCTAACGTCCTGCTAGATAAAAGATATAGCGCTTATAGCCAAGGAAAGATCCTGACAATAAAAAACTAGAATACAAAAAGAAAGAAATATTCACAAGTTTATTTTATCAGATGCTCAAAATAACCCCCATTATTTTCGATACAAAGTTCCATTCGTTCTAACAGTTTATCGAAAGTCTTTTTAAACTCATTTATTGGAATATTCTTCATTATGGTGGAAACCTCCTGAGCCAGTGAGTCTTCGTTTGTGTGATCAGCCAAATTTCTCTTGATATAATCATTTAGCCAGAAGTCTCATGGTGCAAGATCTGGTGAATATGGTGGATGCGGAATTACTTCGATATCTTCCTCTTTTAAATAATTAGCAACATCCCGATGTCTATGTGGAGGACCATTATCATAAAGCAGTTTATATTTTGTGAGTGACGATTTCTGTTTTTTTCTTATTTCATTGATAACGGGTATGAGACAATTTTCAATATAGTAGTTGTGATCAATAGTCCTGCCCTATCTACTTTATGTATAAGAACAGGACCAGTGGATTTAAAGAATAGACAAAAGAGTGTTTTTGGTTCATATCTATTTCGACGAACAATTGTCCTTGATGGTTCATTTTCATAAACCCAGATAGAATTGCTTGACTTTCGACCGATCTGTCTGTGATAAATCCATGTCTCATCACCGGTGATAATATCACATAAAGGGTGTTCCACAAGTTCTGAAACACTTTGTAAATTGATCAATCTGACGATTAACAGAAGCAAATCGTTTGAAAGTTTGTCAGCTATGAGTACATGTGTAGTGCTGAATAACCTGCAAGTTTCAGGTCTACACCTCTTACTGGGCGTGAGAATTGATAGAAATATTAACACGCACTAATTTCTTATTTTTTCATTCGCTCATAATGATTATTATTTTTCAAAAATTAATTTTTTTGAAAATTACAACACGAAATGGTCAGCTTATTATTCTCCATATTTTTTCTGATCTAATCCGCACTTAACCAAATTAATTTGACAAATACTTTTTATTTCTTTCATAGATTCATTGAAAAAAGCTTAAAACTGAAATGTACTACTTGCCCACTTAATTCTCACCAAGTTGTACTACGGAGAAACGAGAAAATTGATGCGTGTTAGTATTTCTATCTATTCTCACGGCTAGTAAGAGATGTAGACCTGAAACTTTCAAGTTACTCAGCACTACACATGTTCTCATAGTGGACAAAGTTTCAAACGATTTGCTTCTGTTAATCGTCAGATTTATCGATTTACAAAATGTTTCAGAACTTGTGAAACACCCTTTAATCCCCATGTTCCGTTTCTGAATTTCTCTAAATTTTGACGACAGATTCTTAATCGTTCTTGTTTTTGTTCGTCCGTAAGTTGATGAGCAACCCAACGTGATGTAACTTTTCTCATCTTTAAATGATCATGAATAATTCGCTCTATTGTACCACGGGATAGATCAGTCTTAACCATAATATCATCATAAGTTGAGTGTGGATCATCTTCGATAACTTGTCGAACGAGCTCAATATTTTCATCTGTAAGTACCGAAATTGAACGACCAGATCGAGGATCATCACTGACATCTTCTCTTCCTTCACGAAAACGTTGTGCCCATTTTCTGACCATTGAATATGATGAAGCATCAGGTCCTAATGCTTCCGTAAGTTCGTCGAAGATTGTTTTTGAATCTATTCCCAAAATAGCTCGAATTTTGATATAATATCGATTGAATTCATCGGTCATGTTTAATATCTTCTTTTAAAATTGAAATGAAATTCTGTTACGATTTTAAGTCGAGTACGGTAGAAACGAACAAGTAACGCTCGCCTGTGGACTCGCTCAGCTCTTTCTCGTAGATGCCTCTTTTCTAGATGTTCAAAAAACCATTTGCTCCAACTTTTTGACAGTGACAGCTAAATCTTTCCCTAATTCCGCTTGTAGACACTTCCTATACTATGTCAGTAAAAGTAATTTTCCTCTACTCTATTCCCTCATCCATTTCTAATAAGAAATGGTCACTCTCTATAGCTATTATATAGAGACTACTGACACTACCTCTGAATTGTTGTCACTATCATCATTAATCGCTCTTCGTCGGCCGTCAGCGAACCTTCGGCTCGCCACTTCCCACTTCTCCCCCCCCCCCACTTTCATCCAAATAAAATCGATATCTTGTGATAGTTGAGCACCAATCAGACACAAGCTCGAACTGTTTATCTTCAATTACGTTATTGTCATACTATAACGCAAAATATAGTAAATTTGTAATTAATTGATTATCATGAATCGAGACTAACTTATAATTGATATCAGATTCAGATTCCTCGCGTTAAATTACCTGTTGGTCAAGTATAATAAAAAATATCACTAACTAATTATTAACTAATAATAATTAATAATTAATTAATTAAAACTAATAGCAGATTCGGACTCCCCATGTTGGATAACCCCTTTGTCAAGTTTAATAAAAAATATCACTAATTAATTATTGACTATTAATAATTAATAATTAATAAATTAAAATTAATAATAGATTCGAACTCCCCGACCTCGATAACCTGAGATGCAACTAAGTTCTGACTAGACTTGCACCAGTTCCAATTCTGACCAATTTCAATTCCAATTCTAGGCTTGGAATTGTCGGAATTGGTTAGAATTGGAATTGGAATTGTCAGAATTGGTAAGAATTGGAACTGGAATTGGTTGGAATTGATAAGAATTGGAATTGGAATTGGTTAGAATTGAAACTGGAATTGGTTGGAATTGGTAGGAATTGAATAGAATTGGAATTGGAATTGAAAGTGGTCAGAATTGGAATTGGAATTGGTAGAATTGGAAATGATCATAATTGATCGAGGTCAATATTCTAGTTTCGCGATGCTTGAATGTGTTTTAAAAGAAAATAATGTTACTCCATACTTGCGGGACTAACTATAACTACTATTATACTCATATTCTCTGATTCCGACATAATTTACACCAACTTCCATTTTGAACTCAAGAGCGTTTTACACTGAATTATTCATTTAGTAGAAATTGCCATCATAATTTGCCGGCACTGATCGAAAATGATCAAGATTAATTTTGCAAAGTTACAAACAATTTTTTTAAACATTTTTAAAACATCCTGAGACATATTATGTAGATAGTAATAATTGATTTTGACAAATTCTGTCAAATTTCAATTCTATCAATTCCAATTCCAATTCCTACCAATTCGGGTTCCAATTCTAGCCAATCTCTACCAATTCCAATTCCAATTCTAACCAATTCCAATTCCAATTCCAATCAATTCCAACCAATTCCAACCAATTCCAATTCCAATTCTAACCAATTCCAAACAATCCCAATTCCAATTCTAGCAATTCCTAGGAATTGGAAAAATTGGAATTGGTAAGAATTGGAATTGTCGCATGTCTAGTTCTGACCATGAATGGCTACTAGCTGTGAGTTACTAAAATCAATGTTCTTTTGACCCTGCGGACACACAATCAATCAATCAATCAATCAATCAAGCAAACAATTTTTTTTTGTATGACTCTTCTCTACGAGAAAGAGAATAACAGCGAACGACCTCTCTTCTATATATACTATTGAAATGTAATATTCTAGAACATAACGTCATTAAATCTGACGAGAGTAAGTGATCAATGGAAAATATGGACAATTCCAGAATATACCTGAACATTCGATAAGGAGTAGTTACTATTAACTTAGTAGCTAAATTATAACTTTACTCTAGTAAAATGTTAAGTGTAAATCCAAGATAGAGCTTCTCTATAGATTATTAAAGGCGCGACGTTATCCTATATACTCCTATAATAAAATATTCAATATTTACTGTTTTATTAAATTTTAAACGTTGTGACACGAACTTTTGGTATACCCTAAGTAGTTATTAACAGTATCAAAAGTAATTAAAAAGAAACAAAACATAATCAGATTTGTTTTATTTTTATTTTTCAATTTTGTTAAAGAAAAATAATTGTATGTTTCATTTTGAATATTTTCTAAAAGAGAATAAATTTGTTAATATCTTTTGTCATTTGAAATATTTGAGGATTTCTTTTTATCGATACGAACATTTTTGGAAATATTATTAAACAAGTAGCGCTCATCCGAGAGATTCGCTGACCCTTTTCTGAAAGAAAAAATAATAACGACTAGTACACAGAAATTGAATATACGTCTCTTCTCTCACTCGAATCCATTCTGAAGATATAATGCTTTACCTTCTTCTAAACGTCAACGTTACAGTGCCGATTCTTTCTGTCTTTACGTCCATGTACAACAGTAATATATGAGTAACAGACTCTAATCAATTCGTTTGTTCTTTTCTTTGACAATAATCTTTTGTTCTAACTTACAAAAACTTGAGTTACTGTTTTCATCAGCGTAAGCCACACTTCGTCTGGTCATCGGCGTCCCTTCGGTCCGCCACTCCCGACTCGCGCGGCTCATTTTTGGTTTTATAAGAACTATAATAGCTTCGACATAATTAGGATGGATAGCTTCTCGTCGGTCGTCGGCATTCCTTCGGTCTGCTGTTCCTGACTCGTTGCTGCAGCCTATTACCTCACTATTGAAACAGAATCAGTTAAATACTCGACGATTCATTTCTTGTGTTGCAGATGCACACATTATTATAGTGATCCAAACCCAATATACTGCATCATGTAAGGATTCATTTGAACACATGCATTTTCCTCATCCAGAGAATTCAATTCAGAATATAGAAAAGTTGACACCACATTTAAATTCTCTGTATTCAGTTCTCTCTGATCAAACTTTATGAAAGAACCATTAGTTCTCAAAAATACCCAAGTCAAAATCTTGGAAATGTCACCATAGACTCGGATTCTATGCATTTGAGTACGTACAAACGAACAATATCTCTTCATTGAATATTTCCGCAAAGAAAATACTACTAAAGTAATATTGACTTTGAACCTCTATAAAAGAAATTCTCTTTCCATCTAGTATTCTCCAGTATCAACATGCGCACTACGAATATAAGCGGCTAATCGATTCTTTCACACTTTTTTGAAACAGTACGTTTCTGAAGTTTTGGAAGGGATAGCATACTCGGAGAACACCATTGACAATATTTACCAGCGTAAGCCGTGCTTCGTCGGTCGTCGGCATCACTCCGGTCCCCCACTCCTGACGCGCACGGCTCAAATTTTAGTTTACAATTCAAACAAAATTTCCCTCAATAGATTAGTGCGATTTTCTAAATCATCTAATGCTCCTCGAGAATCGATTCGCTTAGCCTTCGACTTAAACTACCAGTATAAATATGTAGACAGGAAACTGAGTGCAACTAATTTGTAATGCAACATACATACAAGGTCTCAGCTATGAGTATTCAAAATCTCAAACGATACAAAAAGACAGTATTTCTGGATAGCAAGTATGAACAGCAACTAGTCGGTTGTCGCCGTTCCTTTGGTCCACTACTTCTGATTCGTCGCTGCTCCAGCCGATTTACTTCATTATTCAAGTAGAATCAGTTAAAGGTGTGAATGTCCACACTTTCCCTACAGAAATACACCCTATAAGAGTGATCCAAATTCATTACTCTAGATCATATGAATTCTTTTGAAAGATTATCCTTTTCTTATGTTTAAAATAAAACTTGAAACATATGAGACCTAACAAAAAATTCGAATCCATCGTACTCGATCATCACTTCACCGAATTTACTAGAAAATAATATTAAATAGATACTAATTATTAATAATTAATAACTAATAGATTAAAATTAAGATCGGACTTGAATTTCCCGACCTTAATTACCCAAAGTTCATTTAAGTTCCAAACATTGTAGGTGAGTAGCTGCGACTTTTGTATAGCTGCAATCTGATTGGTTTGAACAGACAAACAGACGAACTTAATCGATTTCTAAAGCAATTTTTCGCCCTATAACTCATTCTTTCAGAAAAGGGAATAAATTAGTTAGAAAAAGATAGATATCCTGGCAGAGTTTATGTGAGAAGTTCCATGTTGTGTCACATAGAAATATCGTGCCCTCGTTAACCAAACTAAATAATAAAAATCGATTTCATGAAAAACTAACATAAGTATCTGAATCAGCGCCAAAATCTGTATGGACTCGATTGTAGGAAAATATTCGAAAAAAATTTTTTTTTGGAAAAAACAATTTTTTACTAGTAAAAAAATCGAGTTCATAACAAACTCATATCAGATTCCGAGTCGGCACCAAAAATTAGTATAGAGCCAATTTTTGAGCAAAAATCGAAAAATTCTTTTTGCTAGTAAAAAAATCGATTTGGTAAAAAACTAATTTCCGACTATGAATCAGCATAAAAAATTAGCATAGGGGCGACTTTTCAGAAAAATCGAAAAAAATTTTTTACTAAAAAATATTTTTTTGTCAGTAAAAAAATCGATGTTACAAAAAAACTAACATCATATTCGAATTCCTCGCTGTTAGTTACCCCTGGCAAGTTCTTCATACGGCTTTGGAAAGCTTATATCATCAAATTTCGTAGAGCTGAAATCTGATTGGTTTGGGACAGACACACACGCACACACACACACAGACAAACTTTATGGATTTTTAGAGCGAATTTTTCGCATATAACCCTTTCTTTCAGAAAAGGGAAAAAGCTTTTTACAATAGTATCCATTGAAGAAAGTGGCAAGAAGCCAACATTTATGTGATGATGCAAAGCACACTGCTACTCTTTTTTAATAAAATAAAAATTAAAAAAATGAAATTGGTGCAAGTACTCGCAGTAATTACCTTTATTTTCAACATTGGTTTTCTACTTTTTCTTACAAAATTGCATATGCTGGGGGATACGAATTTGCTACAAAATCATTTTGACAAAAATAAAATGAATTTATTACAAAAGTACAAATTATATATGTTATGCAAGACTTGAGTGGAATAGGGGAATAGGGGATTTGTGGAATTGTGGAATAGGGGAATTGTGGAATAGGGGATTTGCGGAATTGTGGAATAGGGGATTTGCGGAATTGTGGATTTGTGGAATTGTGGAATAGGGGAATAGGGGAATAGGGGAATTGTGGAATTGTGGAATTGTGGAATAGGGGAATAGGGGAATTGTGGAATAGGGGATTTGCGGAATTGTGGATTTGTGGAATTGTGGAATAGGGGAATAGGGGAATTGTGGAATTGTGGAATAGTGGATTTGTGGAATTGTGGAATTGTGGAATTGTGGAATAGGGGAATAGGGGAATTGTGGAATAGGGGATTTGCGGAATTGTGGATTTGTGGAATTGTGGAATAGGGGAATAGGGGAATTGTGGAATTGTGGAATAGGGGAATAGGGGAATAGGGGAATTGGGGAATAGGGGAATAGTGGAATTGTGGAATAGGGGAATAGGGGAATTGTGGAATAGGGGAATAGGGGAATAGGGGAATTGGGGAATAGGGGAATAGTGGAATTGTGGAATAGGGTAATCGGGGTCAGGGAGTCCGAATTTGAGTACAAATCGGGTTCAAAGGTCAAAAAAACATTGGTTTTAGAAACTCATAATAGTGAGCAATGATAGTTGGAACTTGGTGGGATCTTGGTTAATCGAGGTCGGAGAGTCCGAATATGAGTCATTTTTGGGGTCAAAGGTAAAAAAAACATAGATTTAAGAAGTCACTAATAGTGGCCAATGATGATGGAAAGTTGGCCTAACCTCAGATAATCGAAGTCGGAGAATGTGGAATTTGAGTATGAATCGGGTTCAGAGGTCAAAATAACATCGACTGTAGTAACTCCTAATAGATGCCAAATGATAGTTGGCACTTAGTCGTACTTTGGACAATCGGGATCGGAGAGTTTAGATTGATAGGTAGATATTCAAAATTTTGAACTGAATATTTTTGGAAACTGACGATTTTTCGAAGTGTGGAAGTGTGTATTGCTCATTAGAAGATTCGTATTTTGGAAAAAAAAGAGATTTTTCCTATGATGTGATTATGTTAAATCAGATATGACGTTTCCGAGTCGATTGTTGTCTTTAGAAAACTATGAAGTGGCCCTTCTCAGATATCTATAATCATGTAGACCTAGCTATTCGATAGCTACCAATACTGGAGCCGGAAAATATGGCAGCTCGAGTCGGAAGTGGCGGACCGTAGGGACGCCGACGGCCGACGAGGTGTTGCCCGATATGATGTATGGTGAAACTTTATCATATATACGTATAGTCGATCGTTTTTAGTTCAAACTTTTATAGGCGTGCACACTGACACATTCAGTAGACGGTCAAGTGAATCGACTCTCGATGAATGTTACTTGTTACATTATCATAGCGTATATTGTGAGATCAATTATTCTATCGTCTTGGATAAGAATTAAATCAAGCCAATGTGGGAAAGTACGAATTGCTGGAATTCGGAATTCTTTTGAAATCCATAGACATCTGAAAATTCCCCTAATCCACAATTCCCCTATTCCCCTCAGAGCTGGGCAACTCAATTCAAAAAGATGTTCAACTCGATTCAATTCATTGGCATCCAAAGTCGATTCATTCGAATCCTTCAACTCAACTCATTTCAATTCATGTAATTCGATATGCCTCAAGAGTTCAATTCGGATATCATCTCAAATATTTTTCAATTCAATTCAACTCAATTCTTGAATTGAATTGAATTGAATTGAAATTAATTCAACTATAGCGCTAAAATATATGTAATCGATATTGGCCTAGTTTATTCTTAGTAAAACCTGTACCTGCCAATATTTTATTAATCCTAATGATAAAGAAAACCGCTTAGTAAGTAAGAAGTATAGTGAAAAATCAGAAGATCGAAATAAAATTCGTCCGAAAAAGAAGTTTCGCATTTTTAATAAAACGTAGAGTAGAGAGTAGCAGAGAAAAATCGACGATATAAAATAAAAATAATGTCCTCAATCATATATCTAATATAGACCACGATTGCACTTCAACATCGTTAATTGTTGTAAAGTAGTTCGTATCATTGATGCACGGGGCTGACGAAATAGAAATCCACTCTGACTGAACACACGCTCTACTGGTGCAGATGTAGCAGGAATCGATAGAATTTTCGTAGCTAATTTTGATAAAATTGGATAAATGCTCGAAGATTTCAAAAGAATCATAGAGTCTGTATTTTCATCATTTACATATTTCATAACAGTGATGGGAATCGGTTCGACTTTTTACGAACCGAACCGAACCGAAAAAAAATAATCACGAACCGAACCGAGCCGAACCGTTTCATATTTTAAGCTAAACCGAACCGAACCGAACCGAACCGAACCGAATTTAACCGAATTTAACCGGAAAATGTTAATATGAATTAAATGTGAGATAAAACAAGGACGTTGTTCCGAGAGGTATGTTTTACATGATGCAAACTTCTCGATGATTTCATATTGATCTGGACCTAAAATTTTTGCAGGTAATCCAAATAAGGACCAACAAAAAGACTTGGAATTTTTTTCGACAATTGTATATGGGTCGATCCATGAAGATCCATCCACTTTTTTGGAAAAGTATTTTTTTAGCGTATTTTTTCAGCGTGTCAGGCGGGTGGGCAATGAAAAACAGGGGTGAAATAGTTTTTGGGCCTAAAACATACTGAAATCGGTGAGATTTACAATATTCTTTCGGAACATCTATGCATTTTTCCTATTAAAAAGTAACTTTTATTCGTTATAATTTATGCATAATTTATACAAAAAACGTAGGTGTTCCGAAAGAATATCGTAAATCTCACCGATTTCAGTATGTTTTAGACCCAAAAACTATTCCACACCTATTTTTCATTGCCCACCCGTCTGATGCGCTGAAAAAATCCGTTGAAAAAACACTTCTGTAGTGCTTTTGCTCGAAAATAAAAATTTCCCAAAAGTGGTTGGGTCTCCATGGATTCACCCATATTTATTTTTCTTATATTTAAGGCAACATCTTATACTCTCTGTTGTGTATACTTTATTTTCAAAAAACATATGGTCATCAGAGTTGTCGATCATATCATTTGATGATAAAGATGAAGTCGATTGAACATCAATAGATGATGGTGAAGAAGTTAATACAACATCAGGAGACGTTGATAACGAAGATGAAGATGAATCCATAACTAAATCACGGTTTAAACTTTACAAATAACGATACGTTTAAAAAGAAAGAAATTCACGTACATGCAAGCAATGATTATAATATAGTCCGTTTGAAAATAATTCAATCGGTCGGACAAGAATTAGTTTAAGGAGAAAAAAGAAAGACAGTATTGCTTTGACGGACGTGAGAGTATAATTTGTTTATTCTTATATCCTATCAGAAA
>Ga0209930_1003289_pt1 | contig 16433 bp, 16 predicted proteins | sample ThiBiot_500_biof_2_FD_183948 | JGI IMG/M metagenome (GOLD analysis project Ga0209930, IMG submission 183948) | Wastewater bioreactor microbial communities from Cape Town, South Africa - Thiocy_cont_500_biof (SPAdes) | ecosystem: Engineered > Bioreactor > Thiocyanate-remediating >... | reverse complement strand
GACGAGACCGCCGCCGCACTTCCGGCCGTCAATGCACTGCGTAAATCCAGGGGCCTGCCGGCGCTCAGCCTCGATCCGGTTGCGGCACGCGCCGCCGCCCACCAGGCGAAACGCATGGCCTCGAACGGAAAGATGTCCCATCTCATCGGCTTCGGCGACGATTTCGGCAAGCGAATGAAGGCGCATGATGTAAAACTGCCGGCGGCCGAAAACATCGCCGCCGGGCAGGCGAATACCGCGGATGCGGTGACGGCCTGGATCAACTCGCCAAAACATCTCGCCAACATTCTTGGGAATTATCGTGGCCTCGGCGTCGCCGTGGCGCACGATCCCTCTTCCGGGAATCGGCCCTATTGGGCCATGGTGCTGTCCAACTGAGGTGATTCCGCCTCCTGACGATATGAGGCGCTTGGCATGGATCAGCAGATACGCTCTAACCGGCTCGCTTTCGACGTCACGCACCGGCTGGTGCTGTCGATCGCCATCCCCATGACCTTCGGTTTCCTGACGACGCCGCTGCTGGGTCTGACCGATACGGCGGTCGTCGGCCAGCTCGGCGTGGCGGAAGCGCTGGCGGGATTGGCCATCGGCGCCATGCTGTTCGACCTGATCTTCGGCAGCTTCAATTTTTTACGCGCCTCGACCACCGGCTTGACGGCACAGGCCTTCGGTCGGCACGACGGCCGCGAGCAGCAGGCGATCTTCTGGCGGGCGCTGCTCTCGGCGCTCTGTTGTGGCTTGCTGGTGCTGGCGCTCTCGCCGCTACTGCTGAAGGCGGGGCTGGCGATCATGGGGCCTGATGCGGCCGTGGCCGAGGCGACCTCGACCTATTTCTCGATCCGTATTCTTTCCGGCCCGGCGGCGCTCGCCAATTACGCCATCCTCGGCTTCGTGCTCGGGCGTGGCCAGGGCGGTGTCGGGCTGCTGCTGCAGACCATCGTCAACGGCATCAATATCGTACTGTCCATCGCGCTCGGCCTCGGCCTGCATTGGGGCGTGGCCGGTGTCGCCTGGGGCACGATGGTCGGCGAAACGGTTGGCGCGCTTGTTGGCCTCGCCATCGTGATGCGGGGATTTTCGCCGGCGGACCGGCCGCCGCGGGCGGAAATCCTGTCGCGGCAGGCGATCGGGGCGCTGTTTGCGCTCAATCGCGATATCCTCATCCGCAGCTTCGTGCTTTTGATTGCCTTTGCGCTGATGACCCGCATCGGCACCGGTTTCGGGGCGGTGACGCTGGCGGCCAATGCGGTGCTGATGAATTTTTTCCTGTTATCGGGCTACTTCCTCGACGGGCTCGCCAATGCCGCCGAGCAACTGACCGGCCGCGCCATCGGTGCGCGCTATCGCCCGGCCTTCCAGCGTGGCGTTAAGCTGACGATCATCTGGTCCTTCGCGCTCGCCGCCCTTGCTAGCGCCTTCTTCCTGATTGCCGGGCCGGCGCTGATCGCGCTTCTGACGACGGCGCCGGAGGTGCGTGCAGCCGCCGAGACCTTCCTGCCCTGGGCGGCGCTGACCAGCCTCACCGGCGCGCTCGCCTTTCTGATGGACGGCGTCTTCATCGGCGCCACCTGGTCGAACGAGATGCGTAACCGCATGCTGCTCTCCTTCGCCTTCTATCTGGCGGCGCTGGCGGTATTCGTGCCGGTCTTCGGCAATCACGGCCTCTGGGCGGCGATGAACGTCTTCCTGCTGCTGCGCGGCGTGTTGCTGGCGCTGCGCCTGCCGGCCAAGGCCGATCAGGCGTTCCGCGCCGCCCAGTAATCCGTGCGGCTGTCGCGCACCTCGCGGATCGAGGCGACGCGCTCGCGATCAAGGAGTTGCGACAGGCCGCGAATGATGCGGCCGGCCAGCCCCGGCCCCTCATAGACCATGCAGGAATAGAGTTGCACCAGATCGGCCCCCGCGCGGATTTTTTCCAGCGCCGTTTCCGCCGAGGAAATGCCGCCGACGCCGATGATCGGCAAGGCAGGCCCGACGCGCTTGCGCATGCCGGCCAGCACCATCGTCGATTTCTCGAACAGCGGCGCACCGGAAAGACCGCCGGCCTCGCCCGCCTGGGCGCGATCCTTCAGCCCCTCGCGCGACAACGTCGTGTTGGAGACGATCAAGCCGTCGAGATCATGGGCCAGCGCTTCCGCCGCGATATCGTCCATGCCTTCGGGCGTCAGGTCCGGGGCGATCTTGAGGAAGACGGGCACGCGCCGGCCGCTCTTTTGCGCCTCGTCCGCCCGCGCCGCCAGCACTGCGGAGAGCAGTTCGGCAAGCGAAGCGCGGGCCTGCAGGTCGCGCAGGCCGGGCGTGTTGGGCGAGGAAATATTGGCGGTGAAATAGCGCGCCACGCCGTAGAACGCGCGTATGCCCTCGACGTAATCGCCGATACGGTCGGCGCTGTCCTTGTTGGCGCCGATATTGACGCCGACGATGCCGCCGGTTTTCAACGCCTTCAGCCGGGCAAGGGCCGCCGCATGGCCCTCATTGTTGAAGCCGAGGCGGTTGATGACCGCCTTGTCGGCCTCCAGCCGGAAGATGCGCGGCTTGGGATTGCCGGCTTGCGGCTTCGGCGTGATCGTACCGACTTCGGTGAAGCCGAAACCGAGTCTCAGCAGCGCTTCGGGCACTTCGGCATTCTTGTCGAAGCCGGCGGCCATGCCGAGCGGATTGGGAAAGCTCAAGCCCGCGACCGTCTGGGCGAGGCGCGGATCGGGCACGAGGCGGCAGGCGGGCAGCAGGCCGGATTTCAGCGCCGCGATAGACAGGCCGTGGGCGGTTTCGGGATCGAACAGGAACAGGCCGCGCTTGCCGATCAGCGAAAAGGCGTCGATCATCCGGCATCCTCCGGGAAGACATGCAGGCCATCGGCCCCGAGCGGCAGCGGCGTTTGCGAGATTACGGCGGAGAGCGGCAGGTTGCCATAGAGATGCGGGAAGAGAGCGCCGCCGCGCGAGGCCTCGAATTTCAGCGCTTCGCCCAGTTTCTCGCCATCGATCGCCACCAGCAGCAGACCGGAGATACCGGCAAAATGCAGCCGCGCGGTGTCGCGCATCTGCGCGGCGGTCGAAAAATGGATGAAACCATCGGCCAGATCCACCGGCGCGCCTTGAAAAACGCCAGTTTTTCGCGCTTCATTCCACAGGTTTTCCGGGACGATCTTGTAGACGATATGGGTCATGAGGCAGGCCCTCCTTGCAAGCTAAAGGCATTTGCCGAAAGCCGACGCGTTTGTCCACGGGTTAAGCCGCAAGTTTTCGTAACCTCACGCATCATGGAGGACAGCATGAAGCAGATTTTATGGAGTCTGGCGCTTGCCGCCCTGCCGTTTGCCGCATCCGCGCAAGATGCGCCCGGCCGCTACCAGATCGCCCCGACACCCAGCGGCATCGTGCGGCTCGACACCCAGACCGGAGCGATGACATTGTGCCGCGACGAGGGCGACCTACTCACCTGCGATGGCGCCGCAGCCATGCGCGGCGTCAAGCCGGAGGAGGTCAAGGCGCTGGAAAACCGCATCGCCGCGCTGGAAAAGGCGTTGAAAGATAGCCAAATCCCGCAAAAGTCGGCCCTGCCGGACCAGGCGGAGATTGACCGCAGCCTCTCGATCATGGAACAAATGATGCGCCGGTTCATGGGTTTGGCGCAGGAGTGGTCGCAAGAACACCCCAAGAACGACGCCTATCCGAACAAGACGTGACCCGCATCAAGCGGTGAAGAACGCACCGGGAAGCTCTTGGGAGGGAGTTTCGACCATGCACAGCCTGACGATCATCATCGCCGACGACCACCCGTTGTTCCGCGGCGCGCTGCGTCAGGCCGTGAACGGGCTGGAGGAGACGCTGGAGATCCTCGAAGCCGGCGATTTCGATGCCGCGCATCGCACGGCGGCGGAAAAAGGAGAAGCAGACCTGATGCTGCTCGACCTCGCCATGCCCGGCGTCAGCGGCTTTTCCGGGCTGATGGCGCTGCGCTCGGAATTCCCGCATCTGCCGATCGTCATCGTTTCGGCCACCGACGACGCCGTCACCGTCCGCCGCGCCCTCGAACTCGGCGCCTCCGGCTTCATCTCCAAATCCGCCGGCATCGACGAGATCCGCCAGGCGATCCGCACCGTACTCTCGGGCGATATCGCCACGCCGCCCAGTTTCAAGGGCGGCTACGAGCCGGACCCGGAGGTTGCCGACGTCATCGCCAGGCTGCGCACCCTGACGCCGCAGCAGAGCCGCGTGCTCGGCATGCTCGCCGAAGGCCTGCTCAACAAGCAGATCGCCTATGAACTCGGCGTCTCCGAGGCGACGATCAAGGCGCATGTCTCGGCCATCCTGCTCAAGCTCAATGTCGACAGCCGCACCCAGGCGGTGATCCAGCTCGGCAAGATCAACGCCGCCACGCCTGCGTGAACGGACAGGATTTTATTCCTTTATCCCTTTACTCAGCCGCCCGGCTTGGTTAATGTAGGGCCGTGATTGCGGACGAAATCGCCTGACGCATGTCCAGGAAAAACGGGCGCCGGTTTTCCGTCCGGAGATGCAAAGCAACGACGCCCTGATCGCCGGGAACCCTGAACCATGCTTTCACACGACACGATATGGGGCGCGATCGACACGCTGGCCGAGCGGCATCAGTTGACGCCGTCGGGGCTGGCGCGCCGGGCGGGGCTCGACCCCACCTCCTTCAACAAGTCCAAGCGCCTCAGCACCGACGGGCGGCTGCGCTGGCCGTCCACCGAATCGATCGCCAAGGTGCTGGAGGCGACGGGCGCGTCGCTCGACCAGTTCATGAGCTACATGCAGCCGGCCATGCCCGAGCGCGGCCTGCCGGACGGGCTTTTTCCACCACAAACCGGCAATATTCCGCTGCTCGGCTTCGCGCAGGCGGGCGCCGGCGGCTTTTTCGACGATGGCGGCTTTCCCGCCGGCCAGGGCTGGGATGTCGTGGAGTTTCCCGCCTCGCCGGATCGCAAGGCCGGTGTCTATGCGCTCGAAGTGCAGGGCGACAGCATGTTGCCGCTTTATCGCGATGGCGATATCCTGATCGTCGAGCCCGGCGCACAGGTTCGCCGCGGCGACCGCGTGGTGGTGCGCACCAACGAAGGAGAGGTCATGGCCAAGGTGCTGATGCGCCAGACGCCGCGCGCCATCGAACTCATGTCGCTCAATCCCGATCATCCCAACCGCAGCTTCGAGATGGCGGATCTGGACTGGATCGCCCGGATCATCTGGGCCAGCCAGTAATATTCACCGCATTTCCCGACCGCAGACAGGGTGGAAATGCCATAGGATTATTTTCAGTGGCTCATCCCATTCTTCCCGCCCTCGCGCTTGCCGGCATCGCCCTGTGGAGCGGACTGCTGATGGCCGGCGGCGCACATGTGCGCGCCCGGGGCGAGCAGGCCGGAACCGCCGTTAGCGGCGACGACCTCGCCGCCATGTCGGCGGAAAGCGCCGAGGCGGAGGCGATCCTGTCGCAGGGCATGGCGGAGGCGGAAAGTGCGCCGCCGCCCGCAGCCCCTGCCGAGACCTCGCCTTTGATGGAGGAAAACAGGCCCGTGCGCCCGGCCGCGGCCGACGGTTTCGACAATCCTCTTGCCGACAACACCCAGCCGCTGGAGCGCATCGCGCCGAAGCAACAGCCCACGCCGCCGCCGGCTCCGCCCAAGCCGGCCCTGCTGCCGCGCCCGGTCACGGTCCAGGCCGGCCTCGTCACCGCCGGCGGGCGCAAGCTTGCCTTTGCGGGCCTCGTCGCCACCGATCCCGCCCGCACCTGCAGGGACACGGACGGCCATGACTGGCCGTGCGGTGCGCTCGCCGCCACCGCCCAGCGCCAGTTCCTGCGCAACCGCACCATCGCCTGCGACCTCAAGGGCAAGGACTGGGCGGACAGCAGCACCGCCACATGCAAGCTCGGAGACATCGATATCGGCGCCTGGCTGGTCGGCAATGGCTGGGCGGAGGCCGCCCCCGGCTCGGGCTACGAAAAGCTGCAGGAGGAGGCGCGCAAGGCCGGCGAGGGCCTGTTCGGCGACGACCCGCGCCGCAGCACCGCCGCCGGGGCGCCATGACGCCTCTCGTCTCGCGGGCCGCGGCATCGCCCTTGCGCCGCCTTCCGCCACTCTCTATCTACGGCGCGATCTGCCAGTAGCATTTCCGGACGGAAAACCGCGATGCACTTTCCTGGAAACGCTCGAACGAACCGGAGACACCCGCATGACCGCGCTGACACCCCATGAAGCCCTGATCTATGCCATGGTGATGGCCTCGGCCGTCGACCGGACGATGAGCGACGGCGAACTGGCGCGCATCGGCGAGATCGTGCAGCATCTGCCGGTGTTCGACGGGTTCGATCCCGAGCGGCTGATCGCCGTGGCGCAGGATTGCACCGCGCTGGTCTCCGGCAATGAGGGTCTCGACATCGCGCTCGAAATCATCCGCGACACGCTGCCGCCGCGCCTGCGCGACACAGCTTATGCGCTGGCCGTCGAGATCGTCGCCGCAGATCGCCGGGTGGTGGCCGAGGAACTGCGCCTCCTGCAATTGCTGCGCGACCGCCTGGCGCTGGACAAGCTGACCGCAGCCGCCATCGAGCGCTCCGCCGAGGCGCGCTACCGGCCGCTTTAGAGTGCCGATCCTCGTTTCGCTCCGGTCGGATTATGCTCTGAAACTCAATACAATCCATTCGGAAAATAACGCAGATAGATTTCCTGCAGCCGTCCATTGCGCGACAGCATCAGCAGCGCATGGTCGATCGCCGCTGTCAGATCCTTGTCCTGCTTGCGCAGCATCACCGATAGCCCCTCGCCGAGATAGGTCTCGGAGAAATACGGACCGTCGAACAGGCTGCAGCATAAGTCGGCGGCGGGGCTGGCCGTCCAGAAGATCAGTTGCACGCCATCCGTGAAGACGGCCTCGACCGATCCCGCCTTCAATGCCTCCAGAAGTGCCGCCCGGGTTTCGAAAGTGACCGGCACGATCCCCGGAAAATAGGCCTTCAGCATTTCCTCATGGGTCGTCGCGGCCAGCACGCCGACCTTGCGGCCGGCGAGCGCCGCCGCCGTTTCGCCCGCCGGCATCGCCTTGCGGTTCACGGCAAAGCGCGCCGGCAGCGCCAGGAATGGCCGCGAAAAACCAAAGCGCGCGCGCAACGCCGCCGTCGCCGCATGGCCGGCGATGGCCGCGTCCACCTGTCCGCTGTCCAACGCCGCCTCGATTTCACCGAACGGCATGGCCTGGATCTGGCACTTGTCGGCAACCTTCAGCTCGGCACAGATCAACCGCGCAAGGTCGACCTGGAAGCCGGCAAGCCTGCCCGTCTGGTCCATGAAATTGAATGGCGGAAAATCGACCGTGGTGACGAAACGCAGGCGGGTGAGCGCCGACAGATCGGCCCCCGGCAGGCGATCGCGCGCGTCGAACAGCAGCGGCACCGTATGCGTCGGCTCGGTCCTCGCCATATTCGGGAGAGACAGAACCAAAAAAAACACGAGAAAAGTGCATTTCCCCCAAAATTTTAGGGGTGCGAGACGCGGCGTCGCCATTATGATCCAACTCCAGATGTCGTTGTCACCACCTCGCACAAGGAGTTGACGACAACACGCGCAACCGTTGACCAAAGCCATCAGCGGATGGCCCGGCAACGGAGTCTCAGTCCGTGACGGGGTGTAGCAGGTTCATGCGCAACGGGAAATATCCAGACATCTGCAAACCGCCGGACACGGGCGGCGCGCCTTTCTCGATGCCAGCCATGACCGATGCCGAAATCGAGAGCGAAGTGCTGCGTCGCCTCGGCATTGGCGAGCCGCTGATCGCCGAAATGGCCGAGCGCGCCACGCAATCCGGCGCAACCCTGGAGCGTGAATTGCTGGCCAGCGGCGCCGTCAGCGAGCCGGCCTATTATGCCGGACTGGCGCACCTCCTGTCGCTTTCCTATCTCGACAAGATTCCCGAAGGGCGGCTGCCGGATACCGCCGCGCTCGACAGCCAGTTGACGCGCCCGATGATGGTCCGGTTGCAGCGCCCGCGCAAAAGCGCGCTGACGGCGCTGGCGCCCGAGGCGCGGCGGCTGCCGCAGACCATGGCGCTGCTCGCGCGCAATCCGGGCCTGCGCGCCGATATGGTCGTCGTCTCCGCCACGACGCTGCGCGCCGCCGTCTGGGAGGCGGGGCGAATGCGCCGCGTGCGCGACACCATCACCGGCCTGTTCGAACGGCAGCCGCATCTTTCGGCGCGGGTGGTGTTCTGGGGGCGGCAGGGGTTTTATGCCGGGCTCGGCGTCTCCACGGTGATTGCCGGCCTCTTGCTGGCGCCGCGCCCATCGATCGACGTGATCCATGTCGTGCTGACGCTGCTCTATTTCCTGACCTTCCTGATCAAATGCTGCGCCATCCGCCATTGCCGCGAGCCGGCGGCGTCGATCCCGCCCCTGCCGCCGCTGCGCGACCTGCCGGTCTACACGGTCATGGTGGCGCTCTATCGCGAGGAACAGGTAGCGGCGCAGCTGGTGACGGCACTGCGGCGGCTGCGCTGGCCGACCTCGCGGCTCGACATCAAGCTGGTCTGCGAGGCGGACGATCACGCCACCATTCTGGCCCTGAAATCCTTCGACCTGCCGCCGCATTTCGAGATCGTCGAGGTTCCGCCGATGGCGCCGCGCACCAAGCCGAAGGCGCTGACCTATGCCTTGACGGCCGCGCGCGGCAACTATCTCGCCGTCTACGACGCCGAGGACCGGCCACATCCCGACCAATTGCGCGAGGCCTATGGCAAGTTCCGGCAGGCACCGGACGATATCGCCTGCCTGCAGGCGCCGCTGATCATCGCCAATGCCCGGCAATCCTGGCTGAGCGCACTGTTTTCGCTGGAATATTCGGCGCTGTTCCGGGCATTGCTGCCGATGCTGGCCCGCAGCCGCATGCCGCTGCCGCTCGGCGGCACCTCCAACCATTTCCGCACCGACGTGCTGCGCGCCGCCGGCGGCTGGGATCCGTTCAACGTGACCGAGGACGCCGATCTGGGCATGCGGCTCTACCGGCTCGGCTATCGCTCCGACGTGTTGCTGCGGCAGACGCTGGAGGATGCGCCGACCACGGCAAGGGTGTGGATGAACCAGCGCACCCGCTGGTTCAAGGGCTGGCTCCAGACCTGGCTGGTGATGATGCGCGCGCCGGCCGAACTGCGGCGCGAGATGGGAACCTCGGCCTTCGCCATGTTCAACCTGTTGATCGGCGGCATGCTGATCTCGTCGCTTGCCCATCCCTTCATCCTGCTGTTCATCTTCGTGACGATCTGGGCGCTGATGCAGGCGCCGGGCGAAGGCCTGTCGATCGCCACGCAGATCCTGTTTGCCATGGATTTCACCAATATCCTCGGCAGCTACGCCGCCGTTCTCGGCGTCGGCAGCGCCGCAATGATCCGCCATGAAAAGAAGCTGATCGGCTGGCGCTGGCTCGCCTTGCCCGCCTATTGGATGATGGTCTCGGCTGCGGCCTGGCGCGCGGTTTTCGAACTGCGCAGCAACCCTTTCCTCTGGCGCAAGACACCGCACGAGCCCGCGCGCTGCGCCAACGCCGCCGATTCACCGGCCAAGGCCGGGCAGGCGGCAACGGCATCGACCGTCATGGCTTCAAAAAAATGAGCGTGAAAACCTGGAGCGGGTGAAGGGAATCGAACCCTCGTATTCAGCTTGGGAAGCTGCTGCTCTACCATTGAGCTACACCCGCGCGGGTTTTCTTCTCCACCAGTTCCCGCGGCCTGTCAAGGGAGCGACAGAATCAGGCGGGGCGGAAATGCTTGGAGAGTTTCAGGCCTTGCGCCTGATAATTCGAGCCGAGACCTTCGCCGTAGAGGCCTTCGGGGCGTTCCAGCATGTGTTCGTAGACCAGGCGGCCGACGATCTGGCCATGTTCGAGGATGAAGGGCACCTCGTGGCTGCGGACTTCGAGGACGGCACGGCTGCCGGAGCCGCCGGCCTCGGCATGGCCGAAGCCGGGATCGAAGAAGCCGGCGTAATGGACGCGGAATTCGCCGACCAGCGTATCATAGGGCGTCATTTCCGCCGCGACCAGCGGCGGCACATGCACGGCCTCGCGCGAGACGAGGATGTAGAATTCGTCGGGATCGAGGATCAGCTCGTCGCGGCCGCGGCTATAGAGCGGCTCCCAGAAATCGAGCACGTCCTGCGCCGCCTTGGCGTCGACATCGATGACGGCCGTATGGTGCTTGCCGCGATAGCCGATGAGGCCGAGCGGGCCGGAGCCCTTGAGGTCGATGGACAGCGCGATGCCGCCGTTGGAGACGTTCGGCGCCTCGCTGGCGACGAGGGTTTCGCGCGTATGCAGGTCCAGAAGTTCGGCGTCGGCGAGCAGCGAATGGCCGATGCGGAAGCGGATCTGCGACAGGCGCGAGCCGCGGCGCACGACGATCGGGAAGGTGCGCGGGGAGATCTCCAGATAGAGCGGACCGTTATAACCGGCGGGGATCTTGTCGAATTCCTGCGCCCGGTCGGTGATGACGCGGGTGAAGATGTCGAGCCGGCCTGTGGAGCTTTTCGGATTGGCGGAGGCCGACATGTCGGCCGGAAGGTCGAGGCTTTCCAGCAGCGGCACGATGTAGACGCAGCCGGTTTCCAGCACCGCGCCCACGCTCAGGTCGACCTCGTGCAGCTTCAGCCGCTCCAGCTTGTCGGCGACGGAATGGTTCGGGCCTGGCATGAAGCTGGCGCGAACCCGATAAGCACGCGCGCCAAGACGCAGGTCGAGGCTTGCCGGCTGGATCTGGTCGGAATCGAGCGCGGACTCGGAGCTCAGCCGCCCGGCGGTAAACAGCGCGCGGATCGCCTTGTCCGCCAGAATGCCTGTGGTTCTGGTCATCATGCCCTTCCTTTTGCGGCAGACAAAACCAAACCTGAGCAATTGACGCAAGCGGCAAGGCGCAGTATTCAGGCCGTTATCCCGTGGTGATTTGGCCGGTCGGCTTGCAGCCACGTTAAACAAGTGGCTAAAAGGACCGGGTTGAAAACCGGTTCGCTTTCGCGACCGGTTTTTTTGTTTTTGAAAGTGGTGATGGCATGTCTCAGAAATGGCGCCCCGCAACAACCCTCGTCCATGGCGGCACGACCCGCTCGCATCACGGCGAAACCTCCGAAGCGATCTTCCTGACGCAAGGCTTCGTCTATGACACGGCGGAAGCGGCCGAAGCCCGCTTCAAGGGCGAGACCGACGGCTTCATCTATGCCCGCTATGCCAGCCCCACCAACGACATGTTCGAAAAGCGCATGTGCGCGCTGGAAGGCGCCGAAGACGCCCGCGCCACCGCTTCCGGCATGGCCGCCGTCGCTTCCGCCATCCTCTGCCAGCTGAAGGCCGGCGATCATATCGTCGCCGCGCGCGCCCTGTTCGGCTCCTGCCGCTGGGTGGTCGAGACGCTGGCGCCGAAATACGGCATCGACTGCACGCTGATCGACGGCCGGGATCTCGCCAACTGGGAACAGGCGATCCGCCCCAATACCAAGGTGTTCTTCCTCGAAAGCCCGACCAATCCGACGCTCGAGATCGTCGATATCGCCGGCGTCGCCAAGCTCGCCAATCAGATCGGCGCCAAGGTCGTGGTCGACAACGTCTTCGCCACGCCGCTCTTCCAGAAGCCGCTGGAACTCGGCGCGCACGTGGTCGTCTATTCCGCCACCAAGCATATCGACGGACAGGGCCGCTGCCTCGGCGGCGTCGTGCTCTCCGACAAGCAGTGGATCGACGAGAACCTGCACGATTATTTCCGCCATACCGGCCCGGCCATGTCGCCCTTCAATGCCTGGACGCTGCTGAAGGGGCTTGAAACCCTGCCGTTGCGCGTCAAGCAGCAGACCGAGAATGCGGCCCGCATCGCCGACTTCCTCGCCGACAGCAAGCAGATCGCCAGGGTGATCTATCCCGGCCGCGCCGACCATCCGCAGGCGGATCTCATCGCCCGGCAGATGAGCGGCGGCTCGACGCTGGTCGCTTTCGAGATGAAGGGCGGCAAGGCGGCAGCCTTCGCGCTGCAGAACGCTTTGGAAATCGTCAAGATTTCCAACAATCTCGGCGACGCCAAGAGCCTGATCACCCATCCGGCGACGACGACGCACAAGAACCTGACCGACGAAGCGCGCGCCGAACTGGGCATTTCCGCCGGCACCGTACGCCTCTCGGCCGGCATCGAGGATGCCGACGACCTGATCGCCGATTTCGAGCGGGCGCTGTCGAAGGTTTCAGCCTGAGCGACTGCCAGCATGGCGAGCAAATAAACATCCTTAACCTTTTTGCGCCATGATGGCGCAGAATTGGGTCAGAACGAAACGGGATCGGCCGGAAAGGAGACCTTTCCGGCCGTTCTTTTGTTATAAGGAATGGTGGCGGCATCGCTGGCAAGGATGCGGCGGCAGATGGTGAAGGTGTAGGGGATGTATCGCGCCCTGACGAGAGACATCGAAGTGGTCGTCGAACCGTTCTATCTGGAGGAGCAATCCGATCCGGACGACCAACGCTATGTCTGGGCCTACCGCATCGTCATCTCCAACCATTCGGATGCGCCGGTGCGCCTGCTCAACCGCTATTGGCATATTACTGACGAAAACGGCCAGGTGGACGAGGTGACCGGCCCCGGCGTGGTCGGCGAACAGCCGCGGCTGGAGCCCGGCGACACCTATGAATACTCCTCCGGCTGCCCGCTCGATACACCGTCAGGCATGATGTTCGGGCATTACCAGATGGAGACCGACGACGGTGAGCTGTTCGACGTCGATATTCCCGCCTTTTCGCTGGATTCGCCCGGCCTGCGCCGCACCTTGAATTAAGCGCCGCAGGCTCGGGGCCTGCGGCGCTCTCACATTAGACGGTCTGTTCTTCGAATTCCGAGGGCTCGAACCGGTAGGTGGTCGAGCAGAATTCGCAGGTGACGGCGATATGATCGTCCTCGATGCTGTCCTTGATCTCCTCAGCCGACAATCCCGACAGCACGCCCTTGATCCGCTCGCGCGAACAGGAGCAGCGATCTGCGACCGCCTGCGGTTCGTAGACGCGCACGCCACGCTCGTGGAACAGGCGGAACAGCAGCCGTTCGGTGCCGACCTGCGGGTCGGTCAGTTCATGCGCATCGGCGGTCTCGACCAGCATCCGCGCTTCCGACCAGGAATCGTTTTCCAGATGATCGCCGTCGCGGTCGTCGCCGTCGCCGCCATGCAGGTCGGGCTGGCGCATGCGCTCCGGGGCCTCGGGCAGGAACTGGGCGATCAGGCCGCCGGCGCGCCAGCGATGGCGCGACTTGCCGTCGGCATCGCGGTCGAACAGTTCGGCGACGCCGAGGCGCACGCGGGTCGGGATCTGCTCCGACTGGCGGAAATAGACGCCGGCGATATCCTCCAGCGTCGAGCCGTCCAGCGGCACGATGCCCTGGTAGGGCTGGGTATAGCCGCCCTGGTCGATGGTGAAGGCGAGCACGCCCTGGCCGAGAAGCTGATGCGGCTCGGCCAGGCCTGCAGCGACCGCCGCCTTGACGGCATCCTCGTCGAAGCGGGCATAGCCGCGCACGCTGTCCGGCGTCGAGAAATCGGCCACCAGCAGATCGACCGGCCCGTCGCTCTTGGTCTGCACCGTGAATTTGCCTGAGAATTTCAGCGAGGTGCCGATCAGCACGGTCAGCACGATGGTTTCCGCCAGCAGCCTGGCGACCGGCAGCGGATAGGCATGACGCCCGAGAATACTGTCGAGGATCGGCCCGAGCTGCACGGCGCGGCCGCGCACGTCCAGCCCGTCGACCTGGAACGGCACGACGCGATCGTCACCGGCGAAACCAAATTCGCCGAGTTCGGCCCCTGAATCTGCCATGATACGGCTCCTTACATCGAAACGAGCCGAAGCATTTTTCGCTCTCGTTCGAAAAGCGAAAATGGTCCGGCTCTGTGTTTTTACCTTGTTCCGGGCGGAAAACCGCTTCCGGTTGTCCTTTGGCTACCTAGATGGTCACGCCGGCGACGAAGGTCAAGCCGCCAGCGACAGCAAAACCCTGAGGTTCATATTGCGCCCAGGCACCAGGCCAGAACCGATTTCTGCGCATGCAGCCGGTTTTCCGCCTCGTCGAACACCACCGACTGCGCGCCGTCGATCACCTCGTCGGTAACTTCCTCGCCGCGATGGGCGGGCAGGCAGTGCATGAACAGCGCCTCGGGCTTGGCATGGCGCATCAGCGCGCCGTTGACCTGGTAGGGCTGGAAGATGTTGTGGCCGCGCGCCTTGTGCTCCAGGTTCATCGACACCCAGGTGTCGGTGACCACGCAATCGGCGCCGTCGACGGCGCGCTCGGCATCGTGATACAGCTTGATGTCGCCGCCATTGTCGCGGGCCCAGTTGAGGATGCGGTCGATCGGCTCCGAGCCCATCGGCACCGCCATGTTCATGTGATAGCCAAAGCGGGCCGCGCCCTCGACGAAGGAATGCAGCACATTGTTGCCGTCACCGGTCCAGGCGATGGTCTTGCCGGCAACCGGGCCGCGATGCTCCTCGAAGGTCATGATGTCGGCCATGATCTGGCAGGGATGCGTCTCGTCGGTCAGGCCGTTGATGACCGGAACGGTGGCATGCTCGGCCATTTCCAGCAGGCGGCGGTGATCGGTTGTGCGGATCATGATCGCGTCGACATAACGCGACAGCACCTTGGCGGTGTCGCCGATGGTTTCGGCGCGGCCGAGCTGCATTTCCGTGCCCGACAGGAACAGCGTCTCGCCGCCGAGCTGGCGCATGCCGACATCGAAGGAAACGCGGGTGCGGGTGGAGGGTTTTTCGAAGATCATCGCCAGCATCTTGCCTTGAAGCGGCTTGTCCGCGGTTCCGGCCTTGGTGGCGGTTTTTCGGACGCGGGCGTCATCGATGATGCGACGCAGATCGTCCGCCGTCATGGCCGAGAGATCGAGGAAATGCTTCGGTGATGCCATGGTCCTGTCCTGTGCTTCTTTTTGCGCATTTCCGGACGGAAAACCGGTTTCCACTTTTCCCGGAAATGCTTCGCCCGCCCCTCCTGGAACTAGGCGGACTTCTTCAACTGTTCCTGTTGCAACTTCGCAGCTGCCCGCTCGATGCGGGCGATGCCGTCACGCGCCTCTTCCGCCGTGGTGGTGAGCGGCGGCAGGAGGCGGATGACATTGTCGCCGGCGAGAACGCCGAGCACATGCTCGTCGCGCATCGCCGCCAGCAATTCGCTATGGGGAACGCGCGCCTTGAGGCCGAGCATCAGCCCCTCGCCCCGCACGTCCTCGATGATATCGGGGAACCGGTCCTGCAACGAGGCCAAGCCCTGGCGGAAGACCAGCGCGACATCGCGCACATGCTCGAGGAATCCGTCTTCCAGCACGATGTCGAGCACGGCATTGCCGATCGCCATGGCCATCGGGTTGCCGCCATAGGTGGTGCCGTGGGTGCCGGCGACCATGGGGGCCGCCGCTTCCGCCGTCGCCAGGCAGGCGCCGAGCGGGAAGCCGCCGCCGATGCCCTTGGCAACCGCCATGATATCGGGGGTGATGCCGGCCCATTCATGGGCAAACAGCTTGCCGGTGCGGCCGACGCCACATTGCACTTCGTCGAGGATCAGCAACAGGCCATGCTCGTCGCAAAGTGCGCGAAGACCCTGCAGGAATTCGCGGCCGGCGGAGCGCAAGCCACCCTCGCCCTGCACCGGCTCGATGAGGATGGCCGCCGTCTCGTCGGTGATCGCGGCCTTGACGAGATCGAGGTCGCCGAAGGGGATCTGGTCGAAGCCGGGGGCCTTGGGGCCGAAACCTTCGAGATATTTCGCCTGGCCGCCGGCGGCGATGGTCGCCAGGGTGCGGCCATGGAAAGCGCCTTCGAAGGTGATGATGTGGAAGCGTTCGGGATGGCCCTTGGCATAATGATAACGCCGCGCGGTCTTGATCGCGCATTCCAGCGCCTCGGCGCCGGAATTGGTGAAGAACACCTTGTCGGCGAAGGTCGCCGCCGTCAGGCGGGCGGCGAGCTTCTCCTGGCCGGGGCTTTCGTAGAGATTGGAAAGATGCCAGAGCTTTTCGGCCTGCGCCTTCATCGTCTCGACGAGATGGGGGTGGGAATGGCCCAGCGAATTGACGGCGATGCCGGCGGCGAAATCGAGATAGCGCTCGCCGCTCTCGGTCACCAGCCAGACGCCCTCGCCGCGCTCGAACCGCAGCGGGATGCGATTGTAGGTCTCAAAGAGGGGCGTGGCTTCAGCCATGGCATAAACTCCCGGAAATGACGCGCTGGGGCAGGACCCAAAAAATCAAAATGCCGCCTTTCGGCGGCGCGGGCACTATCCCCATTTCCCGGCGGGTTGTCAACAAATCCGCGGGGATGCGAGCCTATCCGATCCGCGCAGGCAAGGGCACGGAACCGTTGCAAATTTGACTCTATCGGCGAGCAAGTTGGGGAAAAA
>Ga0209930_1003287_pt1 | contig 16446 bp, 17 predicted proteins | sample ThiBiot_500_biof_2_FD_183948 | JGI IMG/M metagenome (GOLD analysis project Ga0209930, IMG submission 183948) | Wastewater bioreactor microbial communities from Cape Town, South Africa - Thiocy_cont_500_biof (SPAdes) | ecosystem: Engineered > Bioreactor > Thiocyanate-remediating >... | reverse complement strand
TAAATCTTTACGTATCAGATGGTGAAAATCATCGAATACAAAAATTTATGCGTTTTTGATAAACGAATGCAACAAAGAAAGATATTGTTTTGCATTTTAAAAGAGAATAAAACTTGCTGATAATAAAAGGGTGAATAGAACAGGAGAGAAAAAAACAAGAGATATGCGTATAATATAGTAAAAATAATAAAAACCAGTCAATGACAACATGGGATGCATTTTCTCTTATATGGCTTGATCCAAATATCGATGAAATTCAATTAATCAACGATAAATTTCGTTCGATTGCAAAAGATATTAAAAAATTAAATACTATTCAACAATGTCAAGCATATCTGTCACAAATATCGGCCAATGATCGAATTATTTTCATTGTTAGCGGCCAATTAGGCAGACAACTTGTTCCAGAAATTCATCAACTCAATCAAATCATTTCTATCTACGTTTTTTGTATGGATAAACTAGCTAATCGACAATGGACTTCAAGATATCGAAAAGTAAATTTGTAATAATTTGCATAAATGTAAACGTCAATTCAATTATTCTTGATAAAAGATCAAAGCTGTTGTTGTTACAATCGATGAACTTATTCATCGATTAATTATCGAACGTCGAATGCATCGAAAAATGGATGAATCATTACCAATTGATATTTATAACTCGGATGGTCAATCAACAACCGGTTTAAACGGTCGATTTGTTTATTCTCAAATTCTAATCGATTGCATTCTACGTTTACAATCGAATGAATACGATCGACACGAACTGCTTCAATTCTGTCGTGATCGATATCAAACCAATTCAATTGAATTACAACATTTAAATGATTTCGAACGTGAATATACACCCGATAAAGTTCTCTGGTGGTACACACGTGAATCATTTTTCTATAAGATCTTAAATCATGCTCTACGTACACAAGATATTCATTTGATTTATTTATTTCGTTCGTTTATATTCGATATTCAACAACAATTAAAAATCAATCAATTTAATCGAACGATTTCACGAGTTTATCGAGGACAGATTATGTCCGACAGCGAACTTAATCAATTGAAACAATGTCAAGGTCAATTCATTTCTATCAATGCTTTTTTTTCGACAAGTCAATCATGGTTACATTCGAAATTCATCTTAGGCGATCAAACATCAACAATAACACATAATCGAATTCTATTCGAAATCGAAATCGATTCAATAGTAGTCGAAAGTAAACCATTTGCTGATATAAGTCAATTTAGTGATTTTAAAGAAGAAGAAGAAGTACTTTTTATGGTTGGATCGATTTTTTATGTTCGAACAATTTCTATGGATGATGAACATATTTGGAATGTAAAATTGCGATTTTGTAATGATAATGAACATGAATTACAAGAACTTCTTTCGTATATGAAAGAAAGAACAGGATATGGGCCGACGAATCTTCGTATTTTAGGAGATGTTCTTTGGAAAATGGGAAAACTCGAATTAGCTAAGAAATATTTCACACGTTTATGTCAAGAATTACCATCCAATGATCATAGACTCGCTAGTTTATATGAAGATCTCGGTAATCTTGCATCACAACAAGGTGATCTTGATCAAAGTCTTCAATGGCATGATCGATCACGTACTTTTAAAAAGCAGAATTCCAATCCAAGTACAGATTGTTTAGATAGAATCGGTTCGGCCTATGGTAATCGCGAAGGTGGTTCATCATTTGATGATTCAACTGAACTTAAACTATTGACAAAAGCATGTTGTGTTGGTGTTGAAGTATTTTGGAAACGATATCTCCTAGCAATACGTTTTATTTATGATAGAATCGATGAATTCTATCCGAAAATTTATCATGGAAATGAAGATCATAGACCGAAAAATGTATTTAACGAGAAATTCATGTTGGTCGACGGAGAAAACTTTCAAAGTGTGACTTTGTATGTTGGACAAGCAGAAGATGATGAATACGAAGGAGCTATCACTGTTGACGATGAATACATTAGTTTCATTACTGGAATACAGTTTCACACGACAAATGGACGTACAACACGATTATACGGTATGAAAGATAAAAAAAAATATATAGAATCATTTGATGGTTATGTACTTGGATATGTTAGAGGTCGATCTGGACTAGCAATTGATGAATTTCAATTTATTTGGTACAAACAAAATGAGGCTATTTGGAAAGACTCTCAATATGGTTATATTCCAGCAGATGCTGTTATTGCCGGAAAAGAAAATGATCGATCGGTATATATCGTACGTTTTAAGACCAAAGAAGGTCAAATGATTTTTGGTAAACTTATTCAAGGAAAGAGTATTGCTGTTGGACCTTATCGAGGTGTTCGGACATCTTCAATTTATCAAATATTAATTAATCCAAAACAAGAACGAGCATTTCATTGGATCACAATAGATGTTCATGGAATTCCATCGAACGCTCTACGGATAGATAATGATTATGTTGCTCGATTTATTCATCCGTCAGGTTCTATACTACTTGGCAAATTCAATGGAAATGTTCAAACTTTAGTCTATGTTGATGATGATCAAGAGAAAGAGAAAGAAGTGACTCAGGGATTTCAAATACTTTGTGTCGAATAATAATTTCGATTGTCGACGAAATAAATTATTATCAAACTATACTATATATGCCACACTCCCACATTCGAGAAACCTAAAATAGGTTTTTTTTTCATTATTATTAAAATTATGCAAAAGAAACAGCTTCATTTCATTCAGCGAAGGGAACGTCGACACATGAGTACATCAAACGATATTTCTGAGGACATTCAAACTGGAAGAGCAACAGATTATGATTATCATACAGATTCCTATCCGTCAACAACTGAAAAGAGTACTGGTTTCATGTAAGATTTTTGTCTACACATTCAATAGACATAGTAACGTTGTTTTCTTATGTTTTAGTACACGAAAGAAAATTGTAATTTTCTCCATCATTGGAATAATAGCATTGATTATTATCGTACTATTGATAATCTTGATCATTCGCCTTGGAAAAAGTTCAACAAGCAATGAAACTAATCAATTCATGCATTATTTTGCCGATCAAATAGGTAATCATTAATTATGAGTAAATTTTCACTAATAAAGTGATTCTAGAACCAACAACGGCTTCACCAGCTGAAATCTATGAAGTTGGCAATGGTGGTGGTATTGATAGTATTGACCCTTGTTCATCTCACACAGTTATCAATGATCCAACTCGTAATTTCAATTACACACAAGCAGCTGGTGTTTGTGATGATAGCCCGTTGTTTACCACAAGTATCGGTGGTCGATGGATTCGTTTTCTTGGCTCAGGTGGTACTTTGTTATCAAGGATAATTCTTCAACACAATCGTTGTGGTGCATATCTCCCTATATGGTCTAATGTGACATTACCAACCATAGTCAATACAATCACCAATGGATCAGTTTGTTTTTATCATCCTCATTTCCTATGCATCGAGTTATCTGGTACAAGCGTAATAAAATGTACTGATTTTTATGCGTATTTTCTTCCACCCGTAGCACTTTGTAAAGCCCGTTACTGTACAATGTGAATAATTAGTTCGTTATTTTTATCTAGAGCAAGTCTAGAGAAGAGAAACCAATAAAGATCTGTAATAGAATTTCTTCAACGTATTCATAAGTCAGTCGAAAATAGAATTTCATTTCATTTTTAACGAGAGATTTTTACGAACATATGAGTACTTCAAGCGATATTTCTGAGGACATTCAAACTGGAAGAGCAACAGATTATGCTTATCATACAGATTCCCATCCGTCAACAACTGAAAAAAGTACTGGTTTCATGTAAGATTTTTGTCTACACATTCAATAGACATAGTAACGTTGTTTTCTTATGTTTTAGTACACGAAAGAAAATTGTGATTTTCTCTATTATTGGAATAGTCGCGTTGATCATTATCGTAATATTGATAATCATGATCATTCGCCTTGGAAAAAGTTCAACAAGCAATGAAACTAATCAATTCATGCATTATTTTGCCGATCAAATAGGTAATCATTAATTATGAGTAAATTTTCACTAATAAAGTGATTCTAGAACCAACAACGGCTTCACCAGCTGAAATCTATGAAGTTGGCAATGGTGGTGGTATTGATAGTATTGACCCTTGTTCATCTCACACAGTTATCAATGATCCAACTCGTAATTTCAATTACACACAAGCAGCTGGTGTTTGTGATGATAGCCCGTTGTTTATCACAAGTATCGGTGGTCGATGGATTCGTTTTCTTGGCTCAGGCGGTACTTTGTTATCAAGCATAATTCTTCAACACAATCGTTGTGGTGCATATCTCCCTATATGGTCTAATATGACATTGCCAACTATAGTCAATACAATCACCAATGGATCAGCTTGTTTTCATGGCTATTCAATACGATGTTTCGGTGACTTTGACATAAGTGTAATAAAATGTACTGATTTTTATGCGTATTTTCTTCCACCCGTAACACTTTGTAAATCCCGTTACTGTACAGTGTGAATAAAAAAAATATAGTTCATTTGCCAAGGTTATTTGTTGAAATCAAATCACCAATGAATAATGCATGATGTCGTATTTCAAGAAGAAAAAAAAAACATTTTTTACTTCGCAACTTCATTTTTTTTGCATGAGAACGGTAAAAAAAAGTAACAAATGATCGAAAATGTAATTCGTACTGACTTTTTATTCATATCAATCGTTTTTATCTGTTGTATTGCCATTCAAACGAATGAAAGTTTAAAATGTTATTCATATCGTGGAAATTATACAAAAACGAATTTTAATCGATCTAAAAATGAAATTATTTATGGAAACGATATGTACGATGTTTGTTCAGTATGTAGAAATATTTACTCTGACAAATGTGTCTATATCACGTATTTTTATGTGATAAAAACTAGTTAACAAAATATGTCGGTGATTACATCAGGCGAGATTTAATTCCTGCTTCGATTTGTCGTAGTTCATCGTATCAATTTTGTTGTAATCATGATCTGTGTAATTCTCTCGTAACACCACCGTTACCAGCATTAACGAATCGTTCTTGTATGATTGGTACTTGTTCATTAATTACAAAGCAATGTAATCATTCCCGTGTATATCTCAGTAGTGCAACAGAATCATGTTCAATCGTACGTATTTTTCTTTTAAATATTTGTTTTTTTTTGAAATTCTTGTTTGTAGACTTTTGAACAGAAGAATGTCTATTATTCGTATCGAAAAGAATGTTTATCAAAAAACAAAACATTGTGTTGTAATTCCAATGAATGTCATAGACAAAATCTATCGACAAATATCGAACTTCAATGTTACACATGTGATTCTCGTATTACTGGCTTTGAAAGTTGCTTGAAATTGAATGAATCTAGTCGTTATGTATATCGAGCAACAACATCTAGTCGATCGGAATCATGTGCCGTAGATTTCCTTGTTTCTTTTTTGTGATTCAATTTTGTATTGATGTTCCATTTCAGACAGTTGTTGGTCTGTCGAATGAGGATTATCCAACTTTTATTATTCGTACATTTATCGATAATTGCATAAATCAATCATTGGGTAATGTGATTTATGCTGGTGTGAGATTTCAAGGACGTATTGATTGTTGTGCAACATCATTTTGCAATAAAAATCGTAAAATCTTTTATATTTTTGATTTATCAAATTTCACAAATATGTTTTTAGCTTTCGATATGAATTCTATCGATTCGCAAGAAACCGTCGAATCTATTCATCATATCAAATTGATTGTCGTCATATTCACTCTATCATCAGGTGGAGTGTTTATGCTGATTGGAATTACAATATCAATTTATCGATTTCTATATTACAAATCACGTCATCCACATAATTTTTCTGTTGTAGCAAACGGTGAAAATGTTGCACTCGTTCGAACGAATTGACTTTTTATTTTTATTTTTTTTCGAAAAATAAAACGAATAGTATTTTAAACGAGGAATTTTTGAATAATTATCAGTCCAATGAGAATAAATATCGATGGAATATATTGTTGAATGGTTCCATTACAATAATCTTTATCCGAACAACAGTAAACCGTACTACCGCCAGCCCCACTACCCGGTGAACATTGCCGTCCGCCAGCCATACGTTCAACATAATTCGAGTAGACAACTTTCTATAAAATTGAAATCAATTAAACTAAAATAAACTCAATAAACTCACTGCGCAATAAGTATTGTAAGGAACAGGTATATCTCCTGATGTTGCAGCGTTATATGGATCATTACAGCCGGCATTTGCCGTGCCGACACACGAAACACAATTTAAACCATTAGTCAAATCGACTAAAACTAAAGTAGATCCAAGAACGAATATAATCCACGAATTCATGAGCAATTCTTTTGAATGAATATGAATATACGTATGTGATTATTTTTTACTTTCGACAAGAAATATAATTAAAACAACGAAATGAAATTTATAAGGTTTTATCAATGACACAGAAAAAAAATTCGTTTGTTTTCTTTTCTCTCAGAATTGAAAACTTGGTAAGATTTGTCCTGTTTGAGGATCGCAAAATCCTTGAATAAAACTTGTATGATTATACGCTGGTTGTCCAATACATTTGCCTCGAACAGTTATTGAATATTCAGTAAATTTATTTTCACCATTCATTGTCAATTGAGGTTTTTCGATTGACGAATCAACAATAAAATAGACGGTTGTCACACGTATACCACTACCATCGATAAGCGATGGATTCGATTGAACATTTGGATAGACAATATTCCATGTTAGATTGACTTGAGACATAGCACCATTGAATTGTCCGAACCATAATTGTGGCGAAAGATTGCCAGCATTGAATTGAATAATTGGTTCATCGATTCGCTGTTGACATACGGCAACGTTAGGATCTTGGCATTGACCGGTTTGACCAGTACAACTCCACCAATATGTATATTCTCGACCGTCGATACCCGTTCCATTGAGAAGAATAGGCCATGTTTTAGCAAGATTTGTTATATCGTAGACAGATGCATTTCCATAGGCACGACATGGATTATATCGATCGATTAATAATAAACTTCCACAAGAAAGATTTATTATTCCAACAAGAGAACAAACGAAAAAAGTCAAACTCGAACACATTTGATATAACGATTTAATTATCACAAATGAAGATAACAAAACAATTCTCCGTGTGTGTTTCTTATCAGTATCATCAATAGAAAACTTTTTTTTTTCATGCGCTCACAATTTCGTACCAGACAATAATTAGAGTCGTTTGTATAGTTTCATTGATAGGATATACTCTACATATACGTATATTGTTTGTCTGTATGTCGGCAATTTTATAATAAACATCTTTTTTTTTTCAATCAAGTTTCAGACAGTATATGTTAATGCGAAAAAGAAAATAGAGAATAACAAAAACAAATCCATGAGAGAGAAGAACAAATAAAATCAAATAATTTGCATATAATTTCAACATAAAAAAAATTGATCTAGCTTGCTCTTTTTCATTTTCACAATCCTTCTCAGACAAAGAGTAATAACAAGAACAAAAAAGAAACGCAATGAAATCTCTTATTTTATCGATTTTATGTTTACTTGGTGAGTAAGAATCTTTGTCTTATCATCGTCGAATGAATATTTATTTATGATCAAATCTAGTCTTGATACCAATTGTAACTGGAATCAATTGTGTTTCATGCGTTGGATGGAGTAATGCCGGTTGTAATGATCCGTACGATGAGGATACATCTGGCGATATACCAGTGCCGGGCAATACATATTGTTTAGTGAGTTTATTGATTTCGTTGTAGCGAATCGAAGGTGTTTGATTTTAATTTTATAGAAAGTCGTTTATCCAACGTATGTCGAACGTATGGCTGGCGGTCGAGCTTGTACACCGGGTAGTGGACCTGGAAATAGTATGAAATATTGTTGTTCAGATGAAGATTACTGTAATGGAACGACACGACCAATAATTTCATTCGTTGCTACTATGTTTTTACTAGTTGTTTCGATGATTTCTAAGCACGATTTTTTTTAAACAACAAAGAAAAACTTTTCTTTTTCATTCTTCTCACTCGATTGTTTTTGAAATACGCCTGTATATCTTATATTCGCATTTTTCCTTAGTTAGATTTTTATCACAACACAAAAATAAATTATAAGAATATACCATGTACTTTTTCTATGAGCTAAAATTGTGTTAAAATAACAACTTTAATTAGTCATATTAGACTGATTTTGTTTTTCTTAAAGAATCTTAGAATTATGTTTTACAGAGGATTCGGTGTATATATGAATGCTCGTTCTTTTTAGTCAGGTGGTTTATTTTATAATTTGTATCGATAAGTATGAATCATCAAGTTAAAGTTGTTCCTTATATTTTGGTTCTACCGCCTCGTCCATCACCACCAATACAATACAATCGCCAGTGCCCATTCAAAATAGGCAAAATAATGTAAAGGATTATGATGACGATGGAGAGAGAAAGAAATCCTCATGTTCTGCAGGACAAAATTGTAATTGTTTGACGGCAATATTTGCTGGCTTAGGTTTACTTGGTTTAATCGCTGTATCGATAGCTATCCCATTGATTATTATTCTTTCTACAACTGTTTTAAGTGAGTGCTTTCTTTTGTTGCGATTGACAAAGATGAAGAATATTCATCGAATTGTTTCATTTATAGCCTCAACAAAATCATCTATTTTAACAATCCAGGTCCATCGAATGCTACTGATGAAGGCAAACAAGACGTCGATAATAAGAGTGGAAAAGGGCCAGAAAATGTTTTTTGGAAAGACGGTGGTCCTCTCCCGCCAAATGGTACATACTACATATGTTTTTCACAATATAGTTTCAAGTCAAATGCGTCACTATCAAATCCAATAGCAGCAACTGTAATCGTAACCTATTCATCGAATACTGTATTAACGTATACGAAGAATTTCACATCGTATTATAGAGATTATACCGATCGCGATACATCGTCGACTGGGTTTCTTTATTCAGTCAGCTACCCATAGTTTTTTTTGTACCTATGCCCTTTGAAATAAAATAAGCATCATTAACATGACAATGAAAATAGAATTTTTTTTTCTCATTGTCAATAAACCATTAGCTTTTAACGAAATATGGTTCTTTTAGGAGTCATGCATTTTATATTTTTTTCGTTTTTCTTTCATTAATTCACATGATCATTATAAGTCCAATAGAAAAACAAAAAAATTTCAAGTTAAGTACACATAAATACTGGTGAATTATTCGACGATTGCAATCATTATTTGAAGAAATAACGATGGCAAATCGAACCAAAATAGTTCCTTATCTGCTTGTTTTACCGACTCCGTCATCACCGCCATCATCGTTAAACAGCCCATTGTCATTCGGACAAGAAAGCAATGATGAAAAAGAATCTCGGTTAGTGGACAGCATTTCTTATTAACTTTTGATATGAAAAATAAATCTAAACTAAGTCATTTCTTTTTAGCAAAAGAAATACTAAAGAAGGATTATCAGCAGGATGGAATTGTAATTGTTTGAATGCAACCTTTGCAGGATTGGGCTTGCTATCACTATTCGCTATAGCTATTGCTATTCCAATCATTGTTGCTCTATCAACGACAACAATGACTACAACGACTAAAACGACTACAACGTCTACTACAACGTCTACAACGTCGACTATTACCACAACTACAACTACTGCAACTACGCCTTCAACAACAGGTAATTTTTTCCGATGAGAATGATTTACTAAATTGTTCTCGTTTTAATAGATATACCATGCATACCAGCATGTAGTTCATTAAAAATATGTGTACTTGGTAAATGCCTTGGTATTGGTTATCTTTCTTGTATACTAACATGGTCTCGAGATGGAGATGGAGATATTGTAATCCGAACACCAAATAATAAAATAATTTCTTATGTCAATCCCAATAGTTCAATTGCAACGGATTTTGGCCAATTGGATGTCGATGATAAAACTGGAACAGGACCTGAGAATATTTTCTGGTCAAATAGTACTTCTGCGCCACCAAGTGGAACCTATTATGTATGCTTTTCACAATATGAGTTCAATCCGAATGCAACTTCTCAATATCCAATTATTGCAACTGTGAAAATAAAGCGCGTGGGAAATACTGACTTAATATTTACAAAAAATTTTACGTCCAATTACAGAAACGGGTTGAACTGTAATTCTACTTCTTTTCATTTGGTTGGCTCTTTTACTTATCCATAGCATTTTTACATTTCATACGCTTGAGAAAAAATAACTTTATTCTTCTTCAAATAAAACAAATTGACTGATTTATTTTCAATCGAATTTGCACAGGATTCACTTGCACATATTAACGTCATTTATAAAAAGTTCTTGACAGTGTTTACTTTCTTATAATAACCTAAACTTTGCTCAATTATGAAGACTATTTCTCACAATAGAGTCGCTTCAGTTCTTTCTGTACAAGATCTTGAAAATAATCGAGAAAGTTCATCAACAACCAATAATAATAGGCGGTTTCTAATATGCTGTTGTGGATTATGTTTAATCACAATACTTGTGATAGTGATTACTGTTCCTTTCTTATTTATTTTTTTTAAATCAGAATATTTAACAACAAAGTCGACAGGTAATTTCATCGTGTAAGAAAAATTTTTAAACGTACAATCTCATTTTTTATATTCACAGATATTTCTTGTACAACAGCGTGTACTTCGGAACAAATTTGCGTGAATAGTGCATGTGTTGGCATTGGATATTTATCATTTACTCTCACTTGGTCTCGTAATGGAGATGGTGATCTTGTTATTACGACGCCGAATAATAAACGAATCTATTATGATAATAAAGGTCCGTCTACAGACACCGATCAAGGACAATTAGATCGAGATGATAGAACTGGTACAGGACCAGAAAATATTTTTTGGTCCTATAACTATAATTCTACTCCTCCAACAGGAGTTTATTATGCTTGTTTCGAACCATATCAATTTGATTTAAATATTTCTATTATAAATCCACTTTCAGTTACTCTCAGTGCTCTACGTTTAAAAAATGTTACTTTAATCGTAACGAAAACTTATACGTCTACTATTCGAAATTCTTATCAATGTAATTCAACTTCTCCTACTCTTCTTACATCGATTAATTATTTTTAAGAACTTCGTATGTTTTATTATACAAAATTCAAATAAAATATGAAAATTTAAAAATTATTATGATCATTCGAAATAGGATGTGATGAAATAACAGTACAAATTGAAAAACATACGGGACTAATATATCGTAATAATGAATGTATAGAGAGAAGTGAATCCTTGAGAATGTCTAGCAATCCGTTAAATGTGAAACGAATATATGATAATTGATGAAAATTTTGAAGGATGCCTTTAAGAGATTTAAAGTGATCGATTGTATAATCGAAAAATGAGCCATTTGAAATATCGTCGAAGATCAATGATTTCAAATTAGAAATCAACTTTAGTATTCCAATAAAAATGTCGAATGACGATCGAATAAATAAATATTGCAGTTGAGTAAAATGATTTGGACATGAAATTGAATATTTCAGAAGAATTGAATTCGTTTCCATTTCAGGATATACAATAATTGTTAATCGAGATAGATTTGGACAAGCTCGAAGTAAACTGATAATACCATATTTCCCCGAAACGCTAACTGATACAGAACGAAATTCGGGTGCACCAGACCATTTGTCATCCGTTAGAATTCGATCGAATTCACATTTTCGTAAATGTGGAAAACGACCGGAGAAAATAATATTTAACAAATCTTTGTCTTCAATTGGATAGGAAAGTTTGAGAGACGTGAGATACGGTAATATTTCTGGTCGAATTGCATTTCGTTGTTTTAAACTAGGATATTTTAAAATTAAAACACGAACATTCGTAAATCGACTGATATCAAAATTTCCAAAACAAATTGTTAAATGTGCAATAGTTGACTGAAAAACAGTCAATATTTGATCATTGATAGTTTCATTATTAACTTCAAATTTCAAATATGTTGTCAATCGAATAATATCTCTGAAACGTTGATTAAGATCATAAAATATTCGATATAATTCTTTCAATGAAAAATATGAATAAATTTCTTGTAAAATTATTTCATTGGGAATATCTTCGAAGTTAGTCGCCATTTGTATTTTTTAATTGTAATTTCAATTCTACCAATAAAAATGACTAATATAGGTCGTATTGTACTGCACTCTATTGTTAACAAGAAAGACTTCATTGGTTTGAAATAAATGACTCACAATATTCGGTGATTTTTACTTTTCAAATATTTTCTTGATAAACAAAGACGACAAGAACAAAAAATGATGATATTATTATTTACTGAAGGTGATAATTTTTCTTCTTATTCTTATCAATTTCGAATGTTATGAAGAGAACGAAACAAACTACATATATGGCGTGATCTTTGTTCATGCAAGCATAGTCGTTCTTTTCGAGGGCATTAGACGGGCACATTTTAAAATGACAACACGAAATGATGTCAACGGTGGATCGTCGTCGAATTTTTTATCGAAACAAAAATTATTCTTAATTGTTGTTAGTCTATCGGTGTTATCGGTTGCATTAGTTTATCAACCATTGCCAGATAATTTTCCTCAACCATGGAAGTATCGTGTTCTTTCATTTTGGGCACATCTTTTTTCGAAATTAGTAAAGCAAATATTTATCTAATGAAAGATATGAATTTTATTTGTCTTTCAGGGTTATGTAGGTGAACAATTCAATTTATTCGATCGTATTCATGTTCTTCGATTTCTTTACTATACCGCTGTTGGCTGCTTTCAAATACGAGATCCTGAACATAATTTAAAAGTATGTGCTTCGTACTTTTCTTTTTAAAAACTTCATGTTTGTTATAAGGTTTACGATCGAAAAATAGCCGGTGTCAATGTTCGAATCTATGAGCCTGAAGAATTGGCAAATGTCGAACTCATGCCAACGATTATTCATTTTCATGGTGGTGGTTTTCTTCTTGGCTGTCGAGAAACATACGATCAAGTGACTTATGCTCTTGCAAATCTCACACGTGCACTCGTCATATCTGTTGAGTGAGAACATTCGAATTTGTCTCTTTAGAAAAAAAAAACTCTCTGTCCTTCTTGTATAGATATCGTCGTGTACCTGAACATTATTTTCCTGCGGCTCTCGATGATTGTACTTTGATTACATATGAATTATTCAAAAATGCAGCTCAATATCGTATTGATGTCAATCGTATTGCATTAGCTGGTGATTCAGCTGGAGGAAATCTAGCTTTAGTTATTACTCAAGCATTGATTAACGATGGTTATAAACCTCGAACAGCGTGTTTAATTTATCCGGCTTTACAATTCTTTGATTTTACTTTACCATCATATCGAATTTATCTTCCACGAAATATTCTCGGTGTAATCAATGAAGACAATTTTATAGAAGTTATGTCAGAATTGAGTGAAAGTAAAATTAAAGTTACGCGAGATATTCTATTTAATAATCATACATCGAGTCGAGATAAGAAACGTTTACGACCGTTTGTTAACGCTGAAAAATATCTACCGATTTCATTACCATTCGACGTTAGTCAAGAAGGAAATCACGAGTTAATTTCACATTTACACTTTTTAATTTCACCGAAAATGTCGCCATTATTAGTTTCGAATGACGAACTCAAGAAATTACCACCGATTATATTATTTACAACTGAATTCGATATACTCAGAGATGAAGGTAGAACAAATAGCAAAAAAAATCACATTAAATCATTTGTTTTTTTGTTTGTTCGTGTAGGCTTAATTTTTGCTGAACGTTTGAAAGAAGTGAATAATACTTTCTATCATCATCATTTTCCAACAACGTTCCATGGTGCTCATTTATTATTATATGGTCCATTGAAATTTGATATTGCTTATGAAATGGTTGAACATATTGCACGAAAATTACGAGAAAATCTCTAAATATGAAAAGATATTTGTTCTATCTGTGACTTTGCGGAACATTAAAAAAAATCGCGAACGAGATTCAAACAAACGATTATCTTTTTTCTTGTCTTTATTTTCTCTTTGTCATTTGAACGAATAAAATCTTTGATTAATGAGCAAGTTTAATTATATTAGTAATGAATGCTAAGATCAAAACAACAAGTGTTAGAGTAAGAATACTCATTGCTTGTGTATAACGATAAATAACTGAATCACAAAAGAGATTCTTCCCATCGACGTAATATATTATCGGTTTGAATTTAGCTGAATTTGACCATTGAATGCCCTGAATGAATAGAAAACGACATATTCGTCCTTGTGTTTCTTTTATTTATTAAATGTATACGAACAACAATACTCCAGATGAATGCAAATATATAGAGAATAATTATTAATATTATGTAGACAATAACCACTGGACGAGTATTGTCATAATGGTATTTCAAACGTCTTTCGATAAGCTAGAGAAGAAGAAAACAATATATATATATATATGACGTATTTAAAATGACTAACAATGGCTGTGAATAACCAAGAAAATAGAATACCAGTTATACCAAAGCCAAGCAACCAAGAGAGAAGACGTGGTTCACTAGGGCATGCCCAAAATTTACCAGTACTCATTATGAGAGCAGTTAATGAAAGACTAGTGAGAGAGATTATGATTACGACAGCTACAACCACTTTCAGCATGATGAAAGAATTTGATTTGACAAAAGTCGAATTGATGCAAACAGTGAAGTAACAGTTTGCATAAGCACATGGTCGAGGAGGCGAACACGAAGAAAAATGAAATACTTGATTGCAAGCAACTAGCGACATACGCTCTTAAAACACAATGTAGCGACATAATAACAGACCACATGATACGTATCCAGACGGGTGTTATTGATGCGACTTCGAAAGAGATGGAAATTAATTTTACAACAAAGTTTGAAGATTTAAAGAAATTCTTACAGAGATATGAAACACACGTAAAAGCTTGTTTAGAAGATAGAAAATTAACAAAAGAAAATCAAAAACGTTTGGAACAAAATTTACAACAAATGAAAATTAATTTAACGAAAAAACAACAACAAGTTGATGATTTTGAAAAAAACATTGATTGGAAACAATTAACGTAAAGCGTATTTCATCATATTGTATTATTTTCTTTTTAAACAATAAAACGTCTCGTATACTGTTAAAATCATGTCATAAGTAATGCTTTGATTTCATCCTACGTGTGCATTCTCTCGTAATAAAAGATGATTTATCTATGCATGTATGTATGAGAAACAATGTTATACATAACAACCATGGATTTGTCTTCCTATTTTTACGATATCTATTTATTAGATATGTTGAAATTAATCTATCTCGATTTGTTAAATGATTAATAGAGGAAAATAAATCATTAAATACAAGCATTGATATATAAAGTCAAGTAGATCGACGTCTATTATTTCACTTTATTGATTTCAAATAGAACGTTTCATTTCACAGAATAATTGACATTTGTTACTTATTAACTTCATAAAAGCTACTTATGTATATTCTATACACAACTACATGTAAAAAACACTTCCTTTTTTAAATTGAAATTAATTTTCTCATATAGGGATTCTCGTTGGATTATCTCTTTATACAACTACATGTAAAAAACACTTTCTTTTTTAAATTGAAATTAATTTTCTCATATAGTGATTCTTGTTGGATTATCTCTTTATAATTGTGAAACTATAAGTACTGATGCTACTGATAGTACGATCGTGGCAGACGCAACAATAGCTACCAATCTCGATAGTTCAACTGTCACTACTGGCTCGACCATTACCGATTTGGATCATTCAACTTTCACTACTGACTGGGATAGTTCCACTGACAATGGTAAACCATCTATTTTTTTGTTCTATTTAAAATATTCTTATTCATTAATTTTCATGCTTAAAGATACCATGGAATCCACGACAACAACAACAACCACTACTACAACAACTCCAACTTCAAGTGGTACTGGAACAACATCCATACCGGAACCTTCTGATACTACGAGTAAACGCGTTCACGCTTTTCTATAATCAAATAATTAATTACTTTTGAATTTTTAGACAAACCTAATCTAGGTCTTATTCTTGGATTATCACTTGGTCTTGGATTACCTGCAACTCTTGCTGTTATCGGTTGCACCTATTCATTACTTAAAAACAAAAAAATTAAAAAATGGTTTATCACTAAGCAGCGAATTCTAAAATCGAGAAATTTTTATTGACTTGATCAGACTTTTTTTCATTTTTTGTTTATTTGTCATTTATGACTCTTTGAACAAAGAATAATACATTATTATGAGTATTTCAATAAGAAGATTTTTTGTCGTATTGCTGTCAACTACTCTTCACTAAGTACAGTTGAGTTCTTTCCAATAATTTCCGTACGAAAATAGGCTTTTCACACGGTATTTACGTCAATAAAAAATAAATAAAGTATATTTTATTG
>Ga0209930_1003284_pt1 | contig 16449 bp, 17 predicted proteins | sample ThiBiot_500_biof_2_FD_183948 | JGI IMG/M metagenome (GOLD analysis project Ga0209930, IMG submission 183948) | Wastewater bioreactor microbial communities from Cape Town, South Africa - Thiocy_cont_500_biof (SPAdes) | ecosystem: Engineered > Bioreactor > Thiocyanate-remediating >... | reverse complement strand
GTCCACAATCATTTGATTTATGACTGCTTAAATACTTGAAAACATTTGTTAGATGGCATTCGAATATTATTTATTGTTTATATAAATATTCTTATACAGCGGCCGAAATTCTTCCACCCATAGATTCAAAGTGTGATTGTCTTCAAGAAGGAAAAATCGAAATAAACAAAATTTGCTATCCTGTTGTATTTTGAACTGATCTTTTCTAGTTTTTGGTTATTATTTAAGCACGTTGCATATATGTTACTACGTGATATCAATGATGCCAAAAAAGAAAAATTACAAAACAAACAATTTCTTTTCTCTCTGTTTTTTTTCTCTTTCACTATCCGATTACTATGACTGAAAAATGCTTTCTTTGACTCTCAAGGCACCACTTTCGAGTATCGAAAAATACTGGATACTAAATTTTAGACAAATGAATGACCAACTAACCGCTTTGATATAAAAACGTGCGGTATTTACAATATTACTTTTTATACTATCGGTCATGGGACAAAACATACACGAGCTATCTACATTCATCTCAGTAATATTTCAGTTCATATTTGAGAAAGCACAGCAAGAACTGATCTATTCATTCGTAATCTATACATACTTGTTAATTGTATTGTCAGATCTTGCAGACTCCGAGTGAATAATCTGTTTAGTTGAAGAAAGATCTAAAACCAAAAGAGACCGTTGTGAAACGATCGATTCTTAGATGTACACGTGTTGCGGAATCTTTTTTTGCTTTATATAAAAGGGGTTCCTACAGGCGTAAATGGTCAGACGATAAACAAATATTGAATAATCACAAACGTTTCAATTTCTTTCTTTCTTCTATTCTTATACTGCTCGAAAATTTTGAATCAGCCATAAATTCGTTTCTTTTCTCTTTTTAGTTTCAATAAAAATAAGTTAGAAAAGGTTTTTTTTTCATGTAACTAAATCAACGAAAAATGAATATATACGATAACTTAATCACGACTATACCTTTTTAAAATAGCAACCATTTCAATTATCGTATTTATGACATTCACAATGTAAATATGTTCTGTACTATGACGACAGAACAAAAAAAATCGAACACAAAAATGTAACGAATTGACTCATATACAACTCAATATTCGATGTTACTGCAAAATTCATCAAATAATGATTATCTCCTATGTCAATATTTGGCTATTATGTTTTTATCATTTTCCGATGTAAAAATAATTTTTGTTTTCTTTTATTAAATAAAAAAAATCTTCAAAAAACAAATTTCTCTGTTTATGGATTAGCAAGATTATAAATATCAGTCAAAGATAATTCTCGAGAATATAACTTAAATTCATCTATATATCCATAATATTGTCCGTTGATCATTCCACTGGCAGAACAACCAGTTCCACTTAAACATGAACCAATTGTTGCAAACACAGGTAAACCAGCAGCAGTGTAATTAAATGGCACAGAACCTGACCCATATTGAGTTCCATTTATCCATAATCGAAGACCATTCGATGATGAATAGGTAGTAGCAACATGTGTCCATGCATTTGCTGCAATTATAGGTCCCGGAACAACAATTAAACCCCCAACCCAGCCATGTGCAAGTATTCCACCTGAATTGTTAAATCCTAGCATTCCTACACACCAACCACCAACACTAGTACTAGTTCGTGAAACATGAATAATTGTTCCTTCAGTAGTAATGATTGGTTTAATCCAAAGAGAAAAGGAATATGATTGAATACTTGTACCTAATAAAACAAGACCTTTTGCTTGAATATATGACTCATTGTTCAGTAATGCTAAACACTGATTAACTCGACATGAATTTATATAAGAATGATTAAAACCTGATCCATTTATACCTAATGGACCACTATCCAAAAGAGTATTATTATCATCAAATGTATATTCAACTGTTAATGTAGCTTCACGAAGAATTTCTTCAGCTCTAAAAACAAATCTTCAATTTATAGAAATCACTTCTTTTTATAAAAATGAATTTCATTTACGTTTTTGCTCGAGAAACGAAACTTATTTGATCAAGACAACCATCCCAATAATTATTAGGATAATTTATCTGATTCGTACCAATCATGAAATTTCCTTGTGTACCTCGATAAGGACCTTTCGAACTATTAGATATATCTAAAACTCCATTAATATAAATCGATTGTTTCAAGCTTGAATAATCATAAATAAATGCAACCTAATAACAAGAAGAAAAAAAAGCTAAATTTGAATTTGAAATGAAATTCGAGTAAACATACATGATACCATTTTCCCACAGAAAGTATCGTCGTTCCTTGAATGTCATCCAAATAGAAACCGAAATAAGGCTTCTGTTCTCGAATAGTAATATAGAACGAATAATCAATTGTATTCTGGTGAAATTGGCCAAAGAGAGCACTATCAAAGCCAGTGGCAATACTATTGTGTAACGTTGTTGGTTTAATCCATCCATTCCAAGAAAATGAAGTATAGGCCATATTGAGAAAAGGTGGTGAATTCACAGTAATAGACTGCTTATTGGCAGCATTAAGATAAAGGCATGATCCATAACCATTTATACCTGGAGAACTATATGTTGGAGAATTGATTCCATTACCTGGATAATTTTCGTAAAAATCATTGAGATTATTATCAAATGTCCATAAAATACGAACAGCTAAACGAGAGAAGATATTCGCCGTAATGAAATAGATTGAAACTGCTCACGCGTCTGACAATATGATCCATTCCATTTATCAGTTATACATTGGCACACATTCTCAGAAATACAAGTGCCACCATTCTTGCAATTAGGATTACAAGTTACAGTTACTAGAGAACGAAGAAGGAAATGAGTGATATGTGTGAGTTTTCTTTTTACCTTGTGATTTCCGTAGAAATAAAATGAGAATGATCGCAACAATACATATGATAAGAAGAGTACAAGTAATCAAAAGACAAAATAAACGTCGACGATTCAAACGTCTTCGACGTTTCTTTTTGAGACGTTTATGAAGTTTTATACTTTTTGGTAAATTAGGTATTGGCGTTTTCAAAAGTTTTTTCTGTCGATGATGGATGTCAGTTGAACTCTATGATGAAAGAGAATTCAAATATTTATGGAAGTAATGAGAAAACTAACCGAAAATGAATTGACAGGGGTTAGTTTCGTTGATGAACTTGTATTTCTTATCGAAACAATAATAGGAGATCTAAGCCTTTTTCTTGGTTGATTATATTTTTTCTTTTTCATGTCCATTGGATTGATTTTCATTTCGTTGTGATTAATAAAAAATATATTTTGTATGCAAAAATTATATCAGAAAACAAAGAAAGGCATTTTTTCAAGGCTTCTTCAAAACAAAGAAATGCATAATAAAATTAGATTTGTTCGAATATGTTTTGAGTTTGTCATTTTTTATTTTCATTTAAGGATGCTTGAGTTGATAGTGTTGTATTTTGATAATCAACAAAAAATTTATTTTGGAAACAGTATCATTGAAAAAAAATCTGCCGTGTCATTAACATTGGTAAGATAATCACAAGTCTGTTTTATTTTGATGGAATATTAGATGATCGTACCAAATTATTGCCGCTGTTCATATATAATTGCCGTACACATATTTTATCTCTGGGAGTAGTGCCAATAAATGGTACGTTTATTGGTTGATGATGATATTATGTGAATTTAGGGTACGTCATCGAAATGAAGAAGCTCTTTTCAATATTTTGATTTTGAGACATAAATGAAATTATGCATCTAACAAACAAGAGTAACGATCTATTATATCAATAATATTTTTTCGTACGAAAAAGAACAATGAATTATTTATTTATTTAATTCATGGATGGTTGAATTTGATGTTGTTGTTGTTGTTGTAGAAAAGATCTTTTTTGAAAAAGCACATAGATTAATTGTTGACGAAATCGTTTCGATGCACAAATATAAATATAAAATGGACACTAAACAAAAAAAGAAGTAGATTTGTAGATATCACACTCAATTCATTATTATTTACTGCAAAATATGAATAATATAAACAAACTGCTATCGTTGAAATGAGTTGTACAATAGCATTGATCAATGGATCATCTGATGGACTGACAGTTAGTGTGTATACATTCATGATAGTCGATGGTGCAACATTCGTAAAATTAAAGATAACTTGAATAAGAACCATTCTAGTCAATTGTTTATCCAATTCTCGACGGACTAATGGAATTGATCGATGTGGAATTTGTTGAACATGTCGATACGCAAGCAATCCAAACAAAACTGTAATAGATATTGGTAAAATACCAGTGAATATTAAAATATGACCATAAATCGTAAATTTTTCATAACTAGGATTCGTCATTGCACATGAAACTTGACCGGTAATAGGCGAAATAATGAGGCGATAAAAAATCAATGTTGGAATACGAGAGAGTATCCCAATGAAAATAAATGTCAAACATAGATATCGATTCAATTTAATGTTACTATATCGTTGCCATCGAACTTTTGATGAAGTTGCTAAGAATTGATCGATGGTTGCCAAACAAATACAAGTAAATGAAGTCATGGCAAATACGTCAATCAAATACCATCGAAATTTACAGTAAAATTCCGAAAGTAATGACCAATTGATACCAGTTTGAAACCAAACAATTCGAGTTAATAAACCAGTCATTAATTGACCAATATTTGTAAACGACATTACTGTCAGATAGAATGCACATGGACTTTGTCGAAATGTTTTCAAACTAAGGAAAACAATGATACTCAATAATCCACCAGAAACTCCTAAAATCAGTAATGGAATTCCGAGATAAACATTGGGTTTTTGTGACAGAAACGTTAATGTTGATGTCATTATTAATGATGTTTGTAAATTATTCTTCGTTATCTTACTAAGAGAGATAGATAGAGGCAAAGAGTAAAGTGTCTCAATTAAAATGTCGATTGAAGTGAGATTAACGATAAGATAGAAAAAGTACTTTGATGAATTCTAATAATATATTCAACCAACACACCGGCGTCAATTTTTTATGTATCGGTAATAAAAAAAAGATTAATATATATACTGTTACGGAATGTATTAAAACGGTTACTATGTCGACGTTTCCTGTATCATAAAGTGCACTTGTCTCTAACTTATAATAGTCTTTCTTTTATTGAAAATAAGTCATTATTATTTCGAGAACAAAAAGTCATGGAAGCTTTCAAGTGCTTTCAACCTCGACAGAAAATAATGATATTTCCACATAATGAAGTTAATTATGAAACTTTAAACATTCGACGTTATCACATGCGTTGTGAGAACAAAAAAAGTTTATGGATTTGCGAGATCATAAATATCAGTCGAAGATAATTCTCGTGAATATAACTTAAATTCATCTATATATCCATAATATTGTCCCCTGTTGATTCCACCAGCGGCACAAGTACATACACTTAAACATGAGCCAATTGTTGCAAACACAGGTACACCAGCAGCACTATAATTAAATGGTACAGAACCTGATCCATATTGAGTTCCATTTATCCATAATCGAAGACCATTCGATGATGAATAGGTGATCGCAACATGTGTCCATACATTTGCTGCAATTATAGGTCCCGGAACAACAACTGAACTCCCAACCCAGCTATGTGCAAGTATTCCACCTGAATTGCTAAATCCTAGCATTCCTATACACCAACCAAGACCTATACTAGTTCCTGACACATGAATAATTGTTCCTCCAGTAGTATTAATTGGTTTAATCCAAAGTGAGAAAGAATATGATTGACTAATTGTACCTAATAAAACAAGACCTTCTGCTTGAATATATGACTGATTGTTCAGTAATGCTAAACATTGATTAACTCGACATGAATTTATATAAGAATGATTAAAACCTGATCCATTAATACCTAATGGACCACTATCCAAAAGAGTATTATTATCAAATGAATATTCAACTGTTAATGTAGCTTCACGAAGAACTTCTTCAGCTCTAAAATAAACCGTCAATTTATAGAAATCACTTCTTTTTATAAAAATGAATTTCATTTACGTTTTTGCTCGAGAAACGAAACTTATTTGATCAAGATAACCATCCCAATAATTATTAGGATAATTTATTTGATTCGTACCGATCATGAAATTTCCTTGTGTACCTCGATAAGGACCACTCGAATTATTAGATATATCTAAAACTCCATTAATATAAATCGATTGTTTCAACATTGAATAATCATAAACAAATGCAATCTAATAACAAGAAACTTTTGAGTTTGAAGCGAAATTTGAATAAACATAATTACATGATACCATTTTCCCGAAGAAAGTACCGTTGTTCCTTGAATGTCATCGAAATAAAAACCGAAATAAGGCTTTTGTTTTCGAATCGTAATATAGAACGAATAATCAGTTGTACTCTGGTGAAATTGACCAAAGAGAGCACTATCAAAACCAGTAGCACTACTATTGTGTAAGGTAGTTGGTTTAATCCATCCATTCAAAGAAAATGAGGTGTATGCCATATTGAGAAAAGGTGGTGAATAAATTGTAACAGATTGATTATTCAGAGCCTTAAGATAAAGACATGATCCATAACCATTTATACCCGGAGAACTATATGTTGGAGAATTAGTTCCATTACCTGGATAATTTTCGTAAAAGTCATTGAGATGATTATCAAAAGTCCATAAGATACGAACAGCTAAATGAGAGAAGATATTCGTCTTAATGAAATAGATCGAAATTACTCACGTGTCTGACAATATGATCCAATCCATTTATCAGTTATACATTGACACACATTCCCAGAAATACAAGTGCCACCATTCATGCAATTAGGATTACAAGTTACTAGAGAACGAAGAAGGAAATGAGTGATATTTGTGTAGTTTTCTCTTTACCTGGTGATTTACGCAGAAATAAAATAAGAATGATCGCAACAATACATATGATAATAAGAGTCAAAGTAATGAAAAGACAAAATAAACGTCGACGATCCAAACATCTTCGACGTTTCTTTTTAAGACGTTTATGAAGTTTTATATTTTTTGGTAGATTGAGTACTGGTGATCGATAGTTTTGTTCCACACTATCGACATTACGAATTGAACTTGGTGTTTTCAAAAGTTTTTTCTTTCGATGATGGGTCTTAGTTGAATTCTACGATGAAATAAAAGTCAAATAGTTATGGAAGTAATGAGAAAACTAACGGAAAATGAATTGACAGGGGTTAGTTTCGTCGATGAACTTGGAGTTCTTATCGAAACAATAATAGGAGATTTGCGTCTTTTTCGTGATAGATTGTATTTTTTCTTTTTCATGTCCATTGGATTGAGTTTCATTTCTTTATGATTAATGAAAAATATATTTTGTATGCGAAAATTAGGTCAGAAAGCAAACAAAGACATTTTTTCAAGGCTTCTTCAAAACAAAGAAATGCATAATAAAATTAGATTTTTTCGAATATGTTTTGACTTGTAGAAAAAAGTAATTGTTTGTCATTTTCTTATTTTCATTTAATGATCCTTGAGTTGATACTGTTGTATTTTGATAATCAACGAAGAATTTATTTTGGAAACAAAATCATTGAAAAAAATATCTGCCGTATCACTAATTTTTATTGATTAACAATCTTGTCCTCTTCCGTCAGCGTCAGTCAAACCAAAAATTGTTCAATTGGAAATATATTAACGATGGATTTTTATAGATAAATACCATAGCATTAGGTTTATTTATTCGAGTTGTTGGTAACGAAAGTAAAATAGAAATATTTTTACTTTTTACTGGAAAAATGAACATAAGTAGAAGTACCGATAAAATTTCAGTTTGAATTATGTAAATAAAAATAACTTTATTGTTGTCTCTATTTCAGTTTGGAGTTATCGTTGAGAGAGCATTGACCGATATCGATCAGCAATTCTTATTTATCTCGTTCGAATGATGCATCTTTTAATGAAGCGTATGAAAAAAAAGCAGTCGAGAAAGAGAGAGAGAGAGAGAGAGAGAGAGAGAGAAAGAGAGCGATAAGTGATGAAGGAATGAGTATTTAGATTTTTTCTACCTCTCCCTCTCGCCTACCTTGTTCAAATAGCCTTGACGAATTCTGTTCTTAGAATAAAAAGAAATAGGTTATTTTTGGAATGAATGCATTGACTTACCAATCGTGATATCAACAATGACTAATCGCAGATTTTGTCTATAATAAGAAAAAAAGTAATGTAGAATAATATTAACGTTTATAGTATGTCAAATTCAATTAATAAAATAGTTTCATTTAATTTCAAGTTCGTTTTTTATATATCGGTAATAAAAAAAGATTAATATATACTGTTACAGAAAAACAACTGATCAGTATTAAAACTGTTACTATCTCGAAGTTTCTTGTATAATAAAATGCACCTGTCTCCAACTTATAATAGTCTTTATTTTATTGAATATAAGTCATTATTAGGCACAGAAAAAGTTTATGGATTAGCAAGATTATAAATATCAGTCGAAGATAATTCTCGAGAATATAACTTAAATTCATCTATATATCCATAATATTTTACACTGGTGATTCCACCAGCAGCACAATGACATCCACTTAAACATGAACCAATTGTTGCAAACACAGGTTCACCAGCAGCGGCATAATTATATGCTGCAAAACCTGACCCATATTGAGTTCCATTGATCCATAATCGAAGACCATTCGGTGCTGAATAGGTGATCGCAACATGTGTCCATACATTTACGGCAATCGTGGGCCCCGCAACAGAAACTGAAGGCGACATCCAGCCGTGTGCGTATATTGCGCCTAAACTGCTAAAACCTAGCATTCCTATGCACCAGGTACCAGAACCTGTCTTGTTTTGTGATACATGGATAATTGTTCCTCCAGTAGTAATAATTGGTTTAATCCAAAGAGAAAAGGAATATGATTGAATACTTGTACCTAATAAAACAAGACCTTCTGCTTGAATATATGACTCATTATTTAGTAATGCTAAACATCGATTAACTCGACATGAATTTATATAAGAATAATTAGAACCTGATCCATTAATACCTAATGGACCACTATCCAAAAGAGTATTATTATCAAATGTATATTCAACTGTTAATGTAGCTTCACGAAGAACTTCTTCAGCTCTAAAATAAATCTTCTATTTATAGAAATCATTTCATTTGATAAATGAATTTCATTTACGTTTTTGCTCGAGAAACGAAACTTATTTGATCAAGACAACCATCCCAATAATTATTAGGATAATTTATTTGATTCGAACCAATCATGAAATTTCCTTGTGTACCTCGATAAGGACCACTCGAATTATTAGATATATCTAAAACTCCATTAATATAAATCGACTGTTTCAACATTGAATAATCATAAACAAATGCAATCTAATAACCAGAAAATTTTCAGTTTGAAGCGAAATTTGAATAAACATAATTACATGATACCATTTTCCCACAGAAAGTACCGTCGTTCCTTGAATGTCATCGAAATAAAAACCAAAATAAGGCTTTTGTTTTCGAATAGTAATATAGAACGAATAATCAGTTGTATTCCGGTCAAATTGACCAAAGAGAGCACTATCAAAACCAGTCGCACCACTGTTGCGTAACGTAGTTGGTTTAATCCATCCATTCAAAGAAAATGAAGTATATGCTATATTGAGAAAGGGTGGTGAATAAACCGTAACAGACTGATTATTAGTAGCATTAAGATAAAGGCATGATCCATAACCATTTATTCCTGGAAAACTATATGTTGGAGAATTGATTCCATTACCTGGATAATTATCATAAAAATCATTCGTATGATTATCAAAAGTCCATAAGATGCGAACAGCTAAATGAGAGAAAATATTCGTCGTAATGAAATAGATCGAAATTACTCACGTGTCTGACAATATGATCCAATCCATTTATCAGTTATACATTGACATACATTCTCAGAAATACAAGTACCACCATTCATGCAATTAGGATTACAAGTTACTAGAGAACGAAGAAGGAAATGAGTGATATGTGTGGATTTTTGTTTTTACCTGGTGATTTCCGTAGAAATAAAATGAGAATGATCGCAACAATACATATGATAAGAAGAATTAAAGTGATGAAAAGACAAAATAAACGTCGACGATTTAAACATCTTCGACGTTTCTTTTTAAGATCTTTATGAAGTTTTATATTATTTGGTAGATTGAGTACTGGTGATCGATAATTTTGTTCCACACTATGAATATTACGACTTTCTTCTGATTTTGTCCTTTTCCGATGTTTTTTATTTCGATGATGAGTCTTAGTTAAATTCTAAGATGAAAGAGAACTCATATATTGATAAAAGCAAAGAGGGAACTAACCGAGGATGAATTGACAAGAGTTTGGTTCGCCGATGAACTCGGATTTCTTATTGAGACAATAATAGGAGATCTGCACTTCTTGCTTTCTTGATTATTTTTTTTCTTTTTGATGTTTATCGGGTTGACCTTCATACTTTCTAATGAATAAGAAAGTATCTGAAAAGAAAGTGTTGACGTAAGTTTGAGGAAACCTTCAAAGTAAAGAGATGCGGAATAAAATTATTTTTATGTGCAATAGAAAAGATGAGAATAGCGATACATAGTTGGTAGGCTTCTTCAAAATAAAGGAATACACAAAAAAACCTTCTTTGATATTAATTACTTCTTTCAAAAGTTTGAATTATGATGTTAGTACAAAATATTCACGATAAAAAAGTAATGTCGCCTATGTGAAACATGGCCATTATTAATGATGTTTGTAAATTATTCTTCGTTATCTTAATGAGAGAGATAGAGAGCAAAGAGTCTCAATTAAAATGTCGATTGAAGTGTGAGTAACAATAAGACAGAGAAAAATATTAATATACATAAGTATATGCTGTTACAGAATGTAAGAAAGTAATGACATTTCCACATAATGAAGTTAAGTATGAAACTTTAAACATTCGACGTTATTACGTGCGTTGTGGGACGAAAAAAAGTTTATGGATTAGCAAGATTATAAATATCAGTCGAAGACAATTCTCGTGAATATAACTTAAATTCATCTATATATCCATAATATTGTCCGTTAATGATCGAAATAGTGACACAATTAGATCCACTTAAAGATGAACCAATTGTTGCAACCACAGGCGCATTAGCAGCATCATAATTAAATGGTACAGAACCTGACCCATATTGAGTTCCATTTATCCATAATCGGAGACCATTCGGTGCTGAATAGGTAATCGCAACATGTGTCCATACATTTGCTGCAATTATAGGTCCCGGAACAACAATTAAATTCCCAACCCAGCTATGTGCAAGTATTCCACCTGAATTGTTAAATCCTAGCATTCCTATACACCAGGTACCAGAACCTGTCTTGCTTTGTGATACATGGATAATTGTTCCTCCAATAATAATTGGTTTAATCCAAATGGAAAAAGAATATGATTGACCAATTGTACCTAATAAAACAAGACCTTCTGCTTGAATATATGACACATTGTTCAGTAATGCTAAACATTGATTAACTCGACATGAATTTATATAAGAATAATTAGAACCTGATCCATTTATACCTAATGGACCACTATCCAAAAGAGTATTATTATCAAATGTATATTCAACTGTTAATGTAGCTTCACGAAGAATTTCTTCGGCTCTAAAAACAAATCTTCAATTTATAGAAATCACTTCTTTTTATAAAAATGAATTTCATTTACGTTTTTGCTCGAGAAACGAAACTTATTTGATCAAGACAACCATCCCAATAATTATTAGGATAATTTATTTGATTCGTCCCAATCATGAAATTTCCTTGTGTACCTTGATAGGGACCTCTCGAATTATTAGATATATCTAAAACTCCATTGATATAAATCGACTGTTTCAACATTGAATAATCATAAACAAATGCAATCTAATAACCAGAAAATTTTCAGTTTGAAGTAAAATCTGAATAAACATACATGATACCATTTTCCCGAAGAAAGCACTATCGTTCCTTGGATGTCGTCGAAATAAAAACCGAAATAAGGCTTCTGTTCACGAATAGTAATATAAAATGAATAATCAGTTGTATTCCGGTCAAATTGACCAAAGAGAGCACTATCAAAGCCAGTGGCACCACTGTTGCGTAACGTAGTTGGTTTAATCCATCCATTCAAAGAAAATGAGGTGTATGCCATACCGAGAAAGGGTGGTGAATAAACCGTAACAGACTGATTATTAGTAGCATTAAGATAAAGGCATGATCCATAACCATTTATACCCGGAGAACTATATGTTGGAGAATTGATTCCATTACCTGGATAATTTTCGTAAAAATCATTCGTATGATTATCAAAAGTCCATAAGATACGAACAGCTAAGTGAGAGAGGATATTCGTCTTAATGAAATAGATCGAAATTACTCACGTGTCTGACAATATGATCCAATCCATTTATCAGTTATACATTGACATACATTCTCAGAAATACAAGTACCACCATTCATGCAATTACGATTACAAGTTACTAGAGAACGAAGAAGGAAATGAGTGATATGTGTGGATTTTTGTTTTTACCTGGCGATTTACGCAGAAATAAAATAAGAATGATCGCAATAATGCATATGATAATAAGAGTCAAAGTAATGAAAAGACAAAATAAACATCGACGATCCAAACGTCTTCGACGTTTCTTTTTAAGACGTTTATGAAGTTTTAGATTTTTTGGTAGATTGAATACTCGTGATCGATAGTTTTGTCTCGCACTTTGAACATTAAGAATTCCTTCGGATTTTGTTGTTTTCAGATGTTTTTTATTTCGATGACGAGTCTTAGTTGAATTCTAAGATGAAAGAGAAGTTAAATATTGATATAAGTAAAGAGGAAGATAACCGAGGATGAATTGAGCAGAATTTGGTTCGTCGATGAACGCGGATTTCTTATTGAGACAATAATAGGAGATCTGCATCTCTTGCCTTCTTGATTATTTTTTTTCTTTTTGATGTTTACCGGGTTGACGCTCATACTTTCTAATGAATAAGAAAGTATCTGAAACGAAAGTGTTGATGTAAGTTTGAGGAAACCTGCAAAATAAAGAGTTGCTGAATAAAATTATTTTCGTGTGCAATAGAAAAGATGAGAATAGGGACACATAGTTCATAGGCTTCTTCAAAATAAAGGAATACACAATCGAAATCAAATATGTACATGTTGCGAAAAGGCAACCTCTGACCGTAAAATGTAATGAGAGAAAAATAAACTTTATTATTTTTTTTAATCAGAAAAAGTCGTGTTTAAGGTTTCACAAGTAATTTGTAGACTTAAGTCTAGAATTGAATTCTAAAAAAAACTTTCTTTGAAATTAATTACTTCTTTCAAAAGTTTGAATTATGATGTTAGTACAAAATACTGTTCTCGATATTCCAATTCTTATTCTTTTGTCGATTGGAAACAATGTCCATTTACATCAGCAATGTTATTTATCTGCAATAGTTATGTTGGTGTCATTCTTTATTGTATCTTTCAAATAGACTTATATTCACATGTTTTATATGGTCATTTGAACATAAATGTTTCTTTCAACAATTCATATTGTTATATACGTCGTTATTTGATCACTGCAAGGGTCGCTTCAACTTATTATTCATATGTACTTCAAGCATTCTTTCGTTTATTTCGCATTGTTTTCTATAAACATAAAAAACTGCAAACATTTCCATTTATATTCACTTTGATTGTAATTCAATGGTTCGTTGGCTTTCTCATTGTGTTACCAACCGCCGTATACGAACATGTTAGGAATGTTCTATACTGGCGCATTTGTATATCATATTCCACTGATTTCAATTGGATTCATTTATTTTTACATTGTTCGCTACATCAAAAAACAAAACACTTTAACTGTTCAACAAAATCGTCGACAAGCAAATCAACGTGATCTCGTTGTTTTACGACGAATTATTATTTTACTTGGCGTACTACTCACAGTCGGTCTTCCTACTACAGGATTATATTTATGGTATCTCATTACTGGTTATTCAATGCCAATGATTTATCATGTTCAATTATGTACGATCAGTATCGGAATGGCAAGTTTGCCAATAATAATCGTCTTCATCCAATATTAACTAATTGCATCACCTAGACGAAGTAAATCGAGTGTCAGAAATTCAGTAATATTATATGACTTTGTTTTGTTTTTATTATGAGTCAGAGTGTGCTTTTTTTTGTTTTGGAATAGTCGAAACGTGTCGTTCTTACTCATATGATTATGACTGCATATAAATTATCAGCACATTGTTCTTTTTTTGTTGAAATAAAAATAAAATGGGTAACGTTTTTGATAAGATCATGCAAAAAATATCAAATAATTCACCAAAGAATATTCTCATGCTTGGATTAGAGAATGCAGGCAAAACAACAATTATCTATCGAATGAAAAATATCGAAGATTTCAATACTGTGCCAACAGTTGGTATGTTTACGAAAGAATTTCGTTTTATTATTATTATTTTTTTTAAATATTTGTTTAGGTTTGACTGTTGAAACACTATCACCATGTCGTGGTGTAACTCTAACAGTTTGGGATGTTGGCGGTCAAGATAAACTACGAAGTCTATGGCATCATTATCTTCAAAATCTCGACGGGCTTGTTTTTGTTATTGACTCAACTGATCATCAACGTATTGCACTTGCCCGAGCTGAATTAATTGGAATCTATCAACATGATTCAATGAAGAATGTTCCACTTGTTGTCATGGTCAATAAACAAGACCGACCCGATGCTCTATCAGCTGACGTTGTTGCTGATCAATTAGGTTTAAACAAATGGACGCATAGTTTGTATCATGTTGTTCCTTGTTGTGCATTGAATGGAGATGGTATAACTGATGGGTTTATTAAATTAGCAAGATTAATACGAAAAAAATCAAAGATTGTGCGATCAGAGAGTTTTTAAAAAGAAATCTGTCAGATAAACATTTGCTCATACGACTTTATTTAATAAAGTACAAAAAATTCTACGTCATTGGTGTCACATGATCCAACGAAAGAACGTTAAAATTTCTTCGGCGAAATTTAAATGCGAATTTGTTTTTTTCTTTCGATAAAATCATGTCCGTGTATGACAAAAACTATAATTTATCGATAATAAAGTCTTTCAAACAGCACAAAGTTGTTGATAAACGAGAAAATACATCGTACAGCAAACATGTCGAATTGTCTATCGGTTCAATTAAATCTACACCTAAAAAGATAAATAACAATACGAATAAAATGATTAGTTTCGTTTTTACCACTAAATCCAAATAGAGACATGTCAATCTGACCACCAAAGTTCTTTTCTATGACGTCGTTAGAACATGCACAAGGATCGATTTGAAGATTTGTTAAATAAACACTTTCGGGCACATCAAGCCAAGTTGAATTGAGATCAAATCTCGCATTTTGTGGGAGTACAACGAATTTATAAAAGAAAAAGGCCATTACAATGATCATAGTTACAATTAGCGAATATGTTCGAACTAAACGAAACACAAGATCATGAAGTACATCAAAAAAAAATTTCCATCAATGAATCACCGTTTTCACATGAACATTTATTCCATGGCGTTGCTTCGCCAAAATTTATTTGTCGGCCGAATGCTGTCGAATAACATATACGTCGATTGATTCTTCGACATCGATCTACAGTCAATCGAAAATTTATCTACAAAAATTCTATTTGCAAACTCATACCTTTCGGTGCTTTGATAACAGAAAATCTTTCTTTGACTTCTTCCGACATCACTACAATCATTTATTTATTAATTAAATTTAAACAAAAAACTACTCTACTTGTAGAACTATCAGATTCATACAAAAACTCTTCGGTAGTCGACATGATCAATCGCTCAGTGTATTCAGTTGTGAGGAAAAAAGGATATGATTTCTTTCTTTTTTCTTTTTTTCTTTCTTCCTTTTTTATGAAATCAATTTTTTTTATCACGGTCGTTTCATTTCTTTCTGAGTCATTGACAAAAAAAACAACATCGATACATCCATCGATTGTTTATTTAAAAAGAAAAATACCGGAGTAATATATTATGTTCGCGAGTAAAATACAGAATCTATTCTATACAATTAATATTTTTCTATGGTTGATTGCTCTGACTATGATTTAGAATCATATTTGTAAAACAACATAATTTCGTCGTTAGATACGAGAAGACATCGTATAATAAACATGTGGAATTGTCGACTGATTCTTTGAGATTCATTTCGATGAACATATTATCAACATTCGATTCTAACAGAAAAAGTTTTGAAAATAATTGCGAAAGAAAAAAAAAGGAAGTGACATACCATGATTGATAAGTAGACTAAAGATTTGTTCGTCGTTGTAAACACCGAATTTCTTTTCGAATATATCAGTCGAACATTCACATGTATCTTCATCTTCTTGAACAATCGGTTTTGATTGAGTCTTTTTTTCAGTTAAACTTGAAGAATAAATGTAGAAAATTG
>Ga0209930_1003281_pt1 | contig 16451 bp, 16 predicted proteins | sample ThiBiot_500_biof_2_FD_183948 | JGI IMG/M metagenome (GOLD analysis project Ga0209930, IMG submission 183948) | Wastewater bioreactor microbial communities from Cape Town, South Africa - Thiocy_cont_500_biof (SPAdes) | ecosystem: Engineered > Bioreactor > Thiocyanate-remediating >... | reverse complement strand
TTCGCTCGTCCCATCCAAAAGGAGGATGACAATCATGGCCAACAATCAGGATACCTCGAACCGCGGCTTCGCTTCGATGGACGAAGACAAGCAGCGCGACATCGCCTCGAAGGGCGGCCAGAGCGTGCCGGACGAGAAGCGCAGCTTCTCGCAGGATCGCGAACTCGCAGCCGAAGCCGGCCGCAAGGGCGGCCAGAGCGTGCCCGATGAGAAGCGCAGCTTCTCGCAGGACCGCCAGCTCGCAGCCGACGCCGGCCGCAAGGGCGGCGAGGCCTCGCATGGCGGGCAGCAGCAGGCGTCCGGCAGCGGCGGCTCCCAGCAGGGCGGCAGCGGTTCGGAGCGCGGCGGCAGCGGCAACTTCGCCAATGACCGCGAGCGGGCTTCCGAAGCAGGTCGCAAGGGCGGCCAGAGCTGAACCTGATCTGACGCTGAACCTCAGCAAGGTCCGGCAATCGTATCGAACTCATACAACGAAGGAGATGACGAATGGCGACCGAAAGCACCCGTGGCGGCACGCATGAACAGCATGTGAAGGCCGGCCAGCAGAGCCACAAGAACGACGACAACAAGACCAGCGGCAGCAAGAGCGCCAGCGGTTCGTCGGGCTCGAAATCCGCCTCGTCCAGCGACGACACGTCGTCCTCGACCCGCGGCGGCACGCATGAGCAGCATGTGAAGGCTGGCCAGCAGAGCCACAAGAACTCCTGACGGGGCCAAGCCTCGATACGGACGCTTCAAAGGACAAGGGTCGACCGTCAGCGGCCGATCCACGAACCCGAAGGGGCCGAGCGCCGCCCATCCGGCGCCCGGCCGGGAGAGAGACCCCGCCCCGACACCGTCGCGGCGGGGCTTCTTCTGTCTGGAACGGCGCGGGGCGCGCGACGTTGGCTGCAGGTCCTGCGGCGACCGAACGGCAGAGATTTGCTCCGCGTCCTCACCTACAACGTCCATTCCTGCATCGGCACCGACGGCCTGATGTCCATCGAGCGCATCGCCACCGTGATCGCGGCCGAGACGCCGGATGTGGTGCTCCTGCAGGAGATCGATGTCGGCCGCCTTCGCACCGGCCGGCACGACCAGGCGCATCGCATCGCCGAGGCGCTGCACATGACCCGCCAGTTCCACGCCGCGCTCACCTTCGCCGAGGAGAGCTATGGCGACGCCATCCTCTCCCGCCTGCCGATGACCCTGGTCAAGGCCGGGCCGCTCCTCGGCCCGCGCCGGCTCACCGGCGAGCGGCGGGGCGCGCTCTGGGTGCGGGTCGAGGTCGAGGGGCGGAGCGTCGATGTGCTCAACTGCCATCTCGGCGTGCTGCCGCATCAGCAGGCGGCGCAGGTCGCCGATCTCTCGGGACCGGACTGGTCGGGCTCGCCTGCCCTCTCCGCATCCGCCATCCTCGGCGGCGACTTCAACGCCCCGCCGGGCACGCCGACCTATCGCCGCCTCGCCGCGGCCTGGACCAACGCCTTTCGCGGAGAGCCCGGCGACCGCCGCGGCGCGACCTTTCCGAGCCGCCGCCCCTTCCTCCGGCTCGACCATCTCTGGCATCGCCCGGGCCTCCGCGTGACCGGCAGCCGCGTTGTGCGCACGGCGCTGACCCGCCTCGCCTCGGACCATCTGCCGCTTCTCGCCGAATTCGCCTTCGCGGATCCCGACGCGGATGGAACGGCAGCGCCGGCTGCGCCGTTCAGAGGATCATGACACAGCCCGTCGCCGCAGAACGCCCGAGCCGATCCTCCCAAACCGAAACGCGGCGGAAGCCCCGCATCAATCCAGAGCTCAAGCGGTGGATCATGCGCGCCTTCTGGCTGCTCGGCCTCGTCGCGGCGGGCGTGCTCGTCTGGCTGACGCTGCGCAATTACAGCCTTGGCGAGATCGTCGCGGCGATCAAAGCCGTTCCGCCGTCGAGCATCGCGCTCGCGCTTCTCTTCACCGCGGCGAGCTATGCGACGCTCACGCTCTCCGACCGGATCGCGCTCCGCCATCTCGGCCATCGCATCCGCTATCCTTTCATCGCGCTCGCCTCCTTCGTCAGCCTGTCGATCGGCCACACGGTCGGCTTCTCGGGCCTCAGCAGCGGCGCGATCCGCTATCGCTTCTATCGCCGCCACGGGTTGCGGCTCGCCGATCTCGCCAAGCTGACGGCGATTTGCGGATTGACCGTCGCGCTCGGGCTGCTGTCGCTCTCGATCGCGCCGCTGCTGGTGCATGGCGATCTCTCGACGCGCCTGCTCGGGAGCGCGACGCTCGGGCGAACCGTCGCCGCGCTGGCGGCCGTCGCCGTCGCGACCTATCTGCTGCTCGCCTGGCGGTTCGGCGGCAAGACGATCACCCGCTGGAAGATCGGCGTGCCGGATCTCCGCACGGCCGTGGCGCAGACGCTGGTCGGCGCGATCAATTTCGCGCTGGTGTCGGCCTGTCTTTTCGTGCTGGTCCGCACCGCCGGCGATGTCGACTATCTCGACGTCGCGGCGATCTTCGTGCTCGCCAATATCGCGACGCTGGTCACCCATGTTCCGGGCGGCATCGGCGTCATCGAGAGCGTGGTGATCCTGCTCCTGCCGGGCGAGGCCGTGGTCGGCCCCGTGCTTCTGTTCCGGATCGTCTATTTCCTCGTGCCGCTCGCGATCGGCGCCGCGCTCCTCGCCGTCACCGAGCTGGCAGCAGCCCGGGCGCCCGGCGGCGATACGCCCCGAGACGGAGCAGCCAGCCGGGTTCGAACGGCGCTTCGGGATCGAGAAACCGCGTCCCCCAGACGAAATGAGCGGGACCCGGCGTCAGCGGGAACGGCCGCAATCCGCGCGGGCGGTGGTTGAGCCGCTCGATCGCGCGGATGAGCGAGCCGGTCTCGGCGACCGCGGCCGCGACCGCCTCCGGCTCGGCGCCGAGATGCTCCGCCAGAAGGCCGTCGCGGATCGCGGCGATCCTCTCGCGGTCGCGCTCATGTGACGCCTCGAGCGCGAGATCGCATTCGGTGTCGAGGCCGACCGAGCGGTTGTTGAGATTGGCCGAGCCGATGCGGATCACCTGATCGTCGGTGATGATCAGCTTGGAATGGACATGCAGGGCGTGCTCGCCATCCTCGCCGGCAACGACGGGATAGTAGATCGCGAGACGGCCATGACGGTCCGCCTTCTTGAGCGCGCGCACCATGCGCATGCAGTTCTCGCCCATCACCAGCCGCTCGACGAGGACGTCGGGCATGCGGTTGAGGACGACGACGATCTCGGGGCCGGTCGGCCGGCGCAGCAGGCGGCGCAGCGCCGTGCGCACATAGCGCGCGCTGAGATATTGCGCCTCGATGTAGAGATGGCGCTCCGCCGCCATCAGCATGTCGCGGATCATCGCCTGGCTTTCATAGGCCGGCGGCCGCGTGCGCCAGCGCGGCCATGTCCGCGCGATGGCGACCGGAAGGTCGGAGAATGTTTCCGGCAGTTCCGGCGGCCACAGCGCGTCGAGATCGGCGCCCGTGACGCGCGGCAGGGTCTCGCCGGTCGCGACCAGCCAGCGATCGCGCGCGATGACGCCGAGCGCCGCCGCGGCCGGGCCGCTGACGGCCATGTGCACATCGTGAACGGGCTCGGCCGGCTTGCCGTCCGGGCCGGCGCGGCGCGGCTCGTCGGGACGATGCTCCGGCGTATCGCGGCGGCCATTGGTCATGTCGATGCCGCCGACAAAGGCGAGCGCATCGTCGATGACGACGATCTTCTGGTGATGCGCGGCATAGAAGGGGTGCGCGGTATCGAGCTTGACGCTGATGCACGGATGCTGCTGCCAGGGCGAGCCGAACAGGAGCGGCATCACCGGGCTCGGCGCATGCAGAACCGCGACGCTCCAGATGAGCACGCGCACTTCGAGACCCGGATGCTCCTCGACGAGACCGCGCAGCAGGTCGCCGAGCTGTGGTCCGTCATCGGTCAGCCGGATCGCGTCGTCGAAATCCCAGCCGATGACCATGATCGAGCGGCGGGCGCGACGGAGCGCCTCTTCGAGATGGCGGAAATAATCGAAGCCGTCGACGATCACCGCCGTCCGCGCCGAGGTTTCGCTGCGCCAGGCATTGCGGCCGGGCGCGAGCAGGCCCGTGGCCGACGGGCGCCCCCGCATCGATTGCGTTTCATCGGCCGGCTCGGCGACGGTGCGGCGCGCGCTCATGGTCATGGTCATGGTCAATTGCGGTCGAACCCCTTGTCGGCGCCATCGCCGAGCATGGCATCGGTATCGGCGGCGAATTCCTCGACGAGCGGAGCGAGATCACGCGAGACGAGCCGCGCCACCTCCTCGGCCCGCGCCCAGCGGCGGCGGCGGCGATCCGATTCCGGCCAGGCCGCCGCTTCCTCGGCGACGCCGAGCGGATAGACGAGGATATGCACCGTCCCCGCTTCGCCCGTATGGTCGAAGCCGCCGATCGGCAGCATGTCGATCGAGCCCTTCACGCCCGCCTCTTCCCAGGCTTCGCGCTCGGCCGCCTGGAACGGAGCCTCGGTCGGGCGCATATGGCCCTTCGGCAGGATCCAGCGCCCGGCGCGGTCCGTGATCAGCAGGATCTCGACGTGATCGGCGCGCAGCCGATAGGGCAGCGCGCAGCAGAGCTTGTCGGGAGCTTCGGAGCCCGGAGGACTGGACATTCAGGCCCACCGCCCCTCGGCGCCCCCTTCGACCCTGAGTTCCACGGCATAGCCCTCGGCCATGGCGCGGCCCGCGGTGCTGACCGCGGCCTCGAGGGCGGCTTCCTTGGTGACATAGGGTCCGGCGACGTCCTCGTCGTGACGAACGACCCAATGGTCCTCGCGCGGCAGAACCTCATATCTGGCAACAGTCATGACCCGCCCTCCGACGATCGGTTGCGATATGCAGCCAACAGCGTCGCCGCCGGCTGGTTCCCGGAGCAGCCGTCGACGGGACAGGACGCGGCCTGGACGCGATCACGCAGGACGCCCCGTGCGGGACATGAAAAGGCCGCCACGCCCCTTCGAGGATGCGGCGGCCTGGATGAGGTGCGCGGCCAGAGCCTTTCTGGTGAACTCCGGTTCACCGGCGATGCTCCATCGCTCTGTCTTGATGCATTTCTTCACGCGAACCGGTGGCCGTTTCGCTCGAAAACGCTCTAGAGGATTGGCTTGCCGCCGGTCACCGCGATGGTCGCGCCCGAGACATAGCTCGATTGCGGATCGGCCAGCATGACATAGGCGGTCTGAAGCTCCGCCGGCTGGCCGGGCCGCTGCATCGGCACCTGCTTTCCGAAATTCGTGACCTTGTCCTCGGGCATGGTCGAGGGGATGAGCGGCGTCCAGATCGGACCCGGGGCGACGCAATTGGCGCGGATATTCTTCTCCGCCAGCATCTGCGCGAGGCCGGCGGTGAAGTTCTGGATCGCGCCCTTGGTCGTCGCATAGGCGAGGAGATGCGGGCTCGGCGTATCGCTGTTGATCGAGGCGGTGTTGATGATCGACCCACCCTTCGACATATGCGGCACCGCCGCCTTGGTCAGGTAGAACATCGCGTGGATGTTGACGCGGAAGGTCAGGTCCCATTCGTCGTCGCTGATCTCCTCGATCGAGGAGAAGCTCGCCTGATGCGCGGCATTGTTGACGAGGATGTCGATGCCGCCGAGCTCCTTGACCGCCGTGTCGATGATCGCCCGGCAATGTGCCGGATCCTGGATATCGCCGGCGACGAGCACGGCCTTGCGGCCCTCCGCCTCGACGAGCTTGCGCGTCGCCTCGGCGTCGGCGTCCTCGTTCAAATAGGCGATGAGGACATCGGCGCCCTCGCGGGCATAGGCGATCGCGACGGCGCGTCCGATGCCGCTGTCGCCGCCGGTGATCACCGCCTTGAGGCCCTTGAGGCGGCCGGAGCCCTTGTAGCTCTCCTCGCCATGATCGGGCACCGGCTTCATGGCCGCGGTGGCGCCCGGCATCGGCTGCTGCTGCTTCTCGAAGGGGGGAGTCGGTCGCTCGTTCATGGGAAGCCTCTTTCGTTGGGGAGGGTTTGAGGACCCAACCCCGCCGGAAGAAGCCTGTTCCCGAACGCGTTGCGCGGCATCAGCCGTGCTGCGTCACCTCCGCGAGATGATGGGCATGGCGGACGGCATTGCGCGCCGCGTCGTTCTGGTTGAAGAGTTCGAGCACCTCGGTCTCGTCCTCGGCGACCGGCATCAACGCCTGGTCGCGATAGGCCTTGCGTTCAGGGTCGGCCTCGATGCGGCGGCGGACCCGCTCGAGCCGTGCATAGAGCGCGATGAGATGCGCCGACTTCGCCACCACGCCGAAGGCCTCGCGCGGATAGAACCGCCAGGCCGGCTCCAGCGGCAGTGTCGGCCGCCGGTCGCGGCGGTGGCGAAGGCGCAGCACCCCGCCCTGCAGCGGATGCACCTTCTCGACCGCGACCGAGGTCGAGAACCACATCAGAAGCTTGGCGATGCTGCCGGTCTTCACGCCGGTGGCCGCCGCGCGCTTCAGGATCACCGTCATGTGCTCGGGCGTATAGAACAGCGACCAGGCCTCGCCATAGATGCCCTCCCATTCCGCCTGGCTCATGCGCGGATGGGCGGTCACGGCATGTTCAAGGTCGTATTTATTGAGGTCGGCATCCATCGCGACGCCGGCGCGATGCAGCTTCTGGTGATCCTCCGAGCCGGGCAGCGGCGTCAGGAAGAAGAATTCGAGGATATCGAGCGGCAATTCGCGCTGGATGATGCCGATATCGCGGCGGATGCTCTCCGGCGTGTCGCCCGGGAAGCCGAGGATGTAGCCGGCATAGGTGATGATGCCCTGCGCCTTCCACGCGAGCAGCATCGTCCGGTATTCGGTGATCTTGTTCTGCCGCTTCTTGGCAGACATCAGGTTATCGGGATTGATGTTCTCCAGCCCGATGAACACGCGCGTGACGCCGGCCCGCTTGCATTTCTCGATGAAGTTCGGAATGCGGTGGCAGAGCGTATCGACCTGGACCATGAGGCCGATCCTGAGCTTGTCCTCCTCGCGCATCCTGATGATGCGGTCGAGGATGATCTCCCAGTCGCGGTTGCGGGCGAAGTTGTCGTCGGTGATGAAGTAGTTGTGGATGCCCTGCGAAAGGTTCTCGCGGATGAGCGCCTCGATATCGTCCGGCGAGCGGCGGCGCGACTTGCGCCCCTGGACGTTGATGATGGTGCAGAACGAGCACTGGAAGGGGCAGCCCCGCCCGGCGTCGAAGCTGGTATTGCCGCCGAGCGTCCGCGTCACATAGCTCGCCGGCAGGAAGGGTGGCGGCGTGCCCTCGATGCTCGGCAGGTCGTCCATATAGTTGTAGAGCGGCTTCAGCGTCCCCGCCGCCGCGTCGATGAGCACCCGGTCGAGCCGGTCCTCCGCCTCGCCGGCGAAGAGGGAGACGCCGAGATCGAGCGCCGATTGCAGGTCGACATGGAGGTCGGGCAGCATCGCGAGGCAGCCCGACACATGGAATCCGCCCATGGCAACCGCGATCCCGGCCTCGCGCAGCGGCCGCGCCAGGTCGAGCGCGCGTGGATACTGGTTGGACTGCACGCCCACGAGACCGACAAGGCCGAAATTGCCGTTAGCCGCGAAGTCGCGGACGATTTCGTCGATGCGCACGCGGGTATTCGTCTCGTCGATGGCGGTGATGGCGATCGAGACATCGTCTCCGAGCACGCGGCGCCGGTCGCAATCGAGCGCGAGGCCGTAAAGGCTCGCGAGCGAATTGGACGGGATCATCGAGCGATACCAGCGGATGACATAGCCGTCGTCGTCGTAATGCGACGGCTTGATCAGGACGAGCTTGAAGACCCTGCTCATCTTCGGCGAACCGCGTTTTGCTGCGCCCGCATGTCGTCATCTCCCCGAATGAGACCCCGGAAGCTTAGCAGGCGGGCGAAAAAGCCGATACCCAAGAGTGGAGCGATGGTTTTCGACCTCTGGACAGGCATCGGCGGCCATGCTTGGTCACCGCCCGACAGTGCCCGAGCCCGGCCAGGACCATGACCGCTCCCATCATCCATCTCGTCTTCAAGACCCATCTCGATATCGGCTTCACCGACCACGCGGCCCGCGTGCGGCGCCAGTATCACGAGCAGTTCATCCCGCAGGCCATCGCGACCGGCGAGCATTTCCATCGCGAGGCGCCGGAAGCCCCCGCCTTCATCTGGACGACGGGCGCCTGGCTGATCTTCGATCATCTGGAGACGCAGGCGCCGGACAAGGTGCGGCGGCTCGAAACGGCCATCGAGCGCGGCCTCGTCACCTGGCACGCCCTGCCCTTCACGACCCACACCGAACTGATGACGCCGGCCCTTTTCCGCGCCGGCCTCTCCTATGCCGAGATGCTCGACCGCCGCTTCGGCCGCAGGACGACGGCGGCCAAGATGACCGACGTGCCCGGCCATACGCTCGGCATGGTGCCGCTCCTGGCCGAGGCGGGCGTCCGCTTCCTGCATCTCGGCGTCAACACGGCGAGCCCGGTGCCGGACGTGCCGCCGCTCTTCCGCTGGCGCGCAGGCGACGGCTCCGAAGTCGTCGTCATGTATCAGGGCTCCTATGGTGCCACGGATTTCCCGGCCGGCCCCGATGTCGGGCTCAGCTTTGCCCACACCAACGACAATATCGGCCCGCAAAGCGTCCCGCAGACGGTCGAGACGCTGCGCCATCTCCGCCACGAGAACCCGGGCGCGGTGATCCGCGCCTCGACGCTGGACGCCTTCGGCGACATCATGTGGGCGCGCCGGGCCGAGCTTCCCGTCGTCGAACGGGAGATCGGCGACAGCTGGATCCACGGCACCGCCTCGGACCCGGCGAAGCTCGCACGCTACCGTGCCCTTGCCCGGCTCTATGACCGCTTCGCGGCCGAGCCGACGGAGGAGCGGCGCGCCTTTGGCCGCGGCCTCACCATGATCGCCGAACACACCTGGGGCGTCGACATCAAGAGCTATCTCCGCGACGAGACCGCCTTCGACCGCGCCGATTTCGACGCGCTGCGCGCCACCGACTACCGCTTCGCCTTCACCGAGCAGTCCTGGGCCGAGCAGCGCGCCTATCTCGACGCCGCGCTCGACCGTCTCGGAGCCGCCGACCGGGCCGCTGCGGATGCCGCACTCGTGGCGACAGAACCGGCGCCGGAGCCGGCCAGCGTCACCGCAGGCACGCGCCTTTCCGATGGCGGCTGGTTGGCCGAGCTCGACGCCGAAACGGGCGATATCGCGGCTCTGGTCGCCCCGGACGCACGGCGCATCGCGGGCGTCGACGGCTGCCTCATCGGCTATCGCCACGAGAGCTACGACGCCGCCGAACTGCAGAAGCATCTCGACGCCTATCTGCAGCACCGCATCGAATGGGCGATCCTCGACCATGACAAGCCGGGCCTCGCCTCGGCGAAGACGGCGCGCACCGCGCGCTTCGCCGGGCGGCTGCTCGGGACAAGCGATGAGCGGACAGCGCTGGCCGAGCTTCCCGACGAGGCACGGCTGCTTCTCGGCGGCCCGCGCCGCCACGCGCTGCGGCTGACGGCGCTCGGGCCGGACCGGGTCGAGATCGCGCTCGTCCTCCATGACAAGCCCGCCAACCGCATGCCCGAGGCCGGCTTCCTGCTCGTGACGCCCAAGGGCGCGCGCGACTGGACCTTCGAGAAGCTCGGACGGACGGGTGCGGCCGGCGACGTCGTGGCGCGCGGCGGCGGCCAGCTGCAGGCCGTGCAGTCGATCGGCTGCGCCCTCGGCGACGGGCATCTCGCCATCGAGCCGCTCGACAGCGCCCTGGTCGGCCCGGCCGATCGTGCCTTCATGCCGTTCCATCCCGCGGCGCCCGACTTCGCCGCCGGCGTGGCGATCAATCTCTACAACAACAAATGGGGCACGAACTTCCCGATGTGGTGGGAAGGCAGCATCCTGAGCCGGCTCATCATCACGCTGCGCTGACTGGCCGGCCGCTGCACCTGAGAGACTTCCGCTTCGCGCCTTGCATCGAGGGCGCGGGCGGGGGAGAAAGGGCGGAACGGGACGCGGCCACGCCGCTGCGCCCGCTCCATGCCGCGCGGACCAGCGCGGACCGTGGCTCCCCTCCACCACGAGGCTCCTTTCATGAAGACCTACAGCATTCCCGGGATCGATTTCCCGGTTTCCAGCGTCATTCTCGGCCTGATGCGCATCTCGGCCATGGATGCGGCGGCGATCCGCACCCTCGTCGACACGGCGCGCGAGGCCGGCATCAACTTCCTCGATCACGCCGATGTCTATGGCGAGGGACCGCATGGCGCCGAGCGGCAGTTCGGCGAGGCGATCCGCTTCACGCCGGCCGAGCGCGAGCGCGTCGTCATCCAGACCAAGGCGGGCATCCGCAAGGGCTCCTTCGACTTCTCCAAGGAGCACATCCTGAAGACGGTCGACGAGTCGCTGGCGGCGCTGCGCACCGACTATATCGACGTGCTGCTCCTGCATCGTCCCGACGCGCTGGTGGAACCGGAAGAGGTGGCAAGCGCCTTCGACACGCTGGAAGCCGCCGGCAAGGTCCGCCATTTCGGCGTCTCCAACCAGACGCCGGGCCAGATCGCGCTGCTGAAATCGGCGGTGAAGCAGCCGCTCCTCTTCAACCAGGTGCAGCTCTCGATCACGCATGCGCCGCTGATCGCCGCCGGCGTCGCGACCAACATGAAGGGCCTTGACCAGTCGATCGACCGCGACAACGGCATCCTCGACTATTGCCGGCTGAACGGCATCACGTTGCAGGCCTGGTCGCCCTTCCAGAAGGGCTTCTTCGACGGCTCCTTCATCGGCGACCGCGAGGCCTATCCGGAGCTGAATACGGTGCTGGACGAACTCGCCGAGACGCACAAGGTCACGCCGACCGGCATCGCGCTCGCCTGGATCACCCGCCATCCGGCGAAGATGCAGGTCGTGCTCGGCACCACCCGTCCCGAGCGCGTCAAGGAAGCGGCGGCCGGCGCCGATGTCGAGCTGTCGCGCCACGACTGGTACCGCCTCTTCACCGCCGCCGGCTACATCCTGCCGTAAGCCGAAGCGCCGGCACTGAGCCGGCTCACGACAGAGCGAGACCGGCGCATTCTCCTCACCGCGGATGCGCCGGCTCGCACAGACGGTCCGGCACGCGCGCGACGATGGGTACCCTTCTGGAAGCCCCTTGCGCTAGAGTCGTTATAACGTCATAACTCTCCCGGTCAGCCGGCGCCAAGCCGGATCGCGCAGGGAGAATTCAACATGCAGATGTTCCGGACCATCGCGCGTGCCGCCGGCACCGCGGTCCTCCTGCTTTCGGGCAGCGTCCTTGCCCATGCGGTGGACGTTTCCTTCCTCACCCACTGGTCGCCCGAGACGGTCGCGAAGCTCGAGGCCGCCGCGGCCACCTATGCCAAGGACCATCCCGACACGACCATCACGGTCAGGGCGGTGCCGTTCGGCGACCTCCTGACCACGCTACGCTCGTCGGGCGGCGGCTCGGGCGGCGCCACGATCGCCGGCATCTATGACGCCTGGCTGCCGGACCTCGTGAAGGACGGGCTCGTCGCGCCGGTTCCCGATGCGATCGCTGCCGACACCAAGGCCAACTGGCCGGCCGGCGTGATCGGCGCCGCGTCGATCAAGGGCACGCTCTACGGCATCCCGAACGAGATCGACGTCTACGCGCTCAACTACAACAAGAAGATGTTCGAGGCCGCCGGCATCACCGAGGCGCCGAAGACCTGGGACGAATTCCTCGTCGCGGCCGAGAAGCTGACCGACAAGTCGAAGGGCCAGCAGGGCTTCGGCATGATCAATTCCTGGGCGGCGGGCGTGCTGCACCCCTTCGCCTCGCTGCTCGTCTCGAATGGCGGCGACCTCGTCGTCGACGGCACGCCGGTGCTTGACAGCAAGCAGGCGACCGAGACCTTCGCGCTCTACGAGAAGCTGATCAAGTCGGGGTGGAGCGACCCGGCAATGGCGACGGCCGACGCCAACACGACCGGCCCGTTCCTCGACTCGTTCGTCTCCGGCAAGACCGGCATGATCATCATGGCGAACTGGTGGGAATCGGCGCTGAAGGCCGGCATGGGCGACAAGTTCGCCGACATCGCCACGGCGCCGATCCCGGTCGGCCCCTCGGGCGACAAGGCGCGCTCGATCTCCTATTCCTGGATGACCGTCGTCAACGCCAAGGCTTCGGCCGAGGAGCAGAAGGCGGCCTGGGACTTCCTCGCGTGGCTGAACGGCCCGACTTCGGGCGCGAACGGCGCCTCGGCGATGGGTGACATCCTGATGTCGATGGGCATCCTGCCCTCGCGCACCTCCGACGGCGCCGCCTTCGCCGACCGCCTCGCCTCCGATCCGTTCCTCAAGGGCTATACCGAGACGCTCGCCGACGCGAAGCCGTTCCCGGTCGTGCTCGGCGGCCAGGAATTCTCCGAGGCGCTGCAGAAGACGCTGGAAGCCGTGCAGTTCGGCCAGCTTTCCGCTGCCGACGCGCAGAAGACCGCCCAGTCCGACGCCGTCGAGATCCTCGGCCGCGCCGCGCAGTGACCTGCGCCGCGCTGCCGGTTCACATGCGGGACCGGCAGCGCGGCCGCCTCTCCTCCCCCGGAAGTGCGCCTTTCACCTCTCCCTGAGGGAGAGGTCGACGGCGAAGCCGGCGGGTGAGGGGTTACGGCCTCTCCGGAGAACCCGCGCCCCTCACCCGGACCTTCGGTCCGACCTCTCCCCATGGGAGAGGTAAAGCGAGCGCGCCCGCTCCAGGCATTACCCGCGATCAAGCGACACCGGTTTCGACCCGACATGCACAGCCAGTCCCTCCGATCGACCATCACCATGCTCGCGCCGGCGACGGGGCTGATCACGGTGTTCGTGCTGGCGCCGATGGTCCTGACCGTCGTACTCGCCTTCACCGCCTGGTCGACGCAGACCGGCTTCGAGACCGCCCGCTATGTCGGCCTCGCCAATTTCTTCGACATCTTTTCGCAGAGCTCGGTCGGCCGCGATTTCAAGGCGGCGCTGGCCAATACCGCGCTCTACACGCTCGGTTCCGTCGTCCTGATCCTGCCGCTTTCGGTGCTGTTCGGGCTCCTCGTCCACCAGAAGCTGGCGCCGGGCGGCATCCTGCTGAGAACGGTGCTCTTCTCCAGCTACATGGTGCCGATGATCGCGGTGGCGCTCGTCTTCTCGAAGCTCTATTCGCCGACCGAAGGCCCGATCAACCAGATCATCGGCTGGATCGGCATTCCGCCGCAGACCTGGCTCTCTTCGCCGAAGACCGCCCTCTTCTCGATCGTCCTGCTCAATGTCTGGCAGCAGGTCGGCTATTTCACCGTGCTCGTCGTCGCAGGCCTGACGCAGATCCCCGGCTCGCTGCATGAGGCGGCGCGGATCGACGGCGCCAACGCGATCCAGCGCTTCCTCTTCGTGACGCTGCCGCTGCTCGGCAACACGCTGCTGTTCTCCGCGGTGATCGCGGTCATCAATGCGGTGCAGGTGTTCGAGCCGGTGGCGCTCATCACCCAGGGCGGCCCGATCAATTCCACTAATGTCCTCACCTATCACATCCGCCGCGTCGGCATCGAACGCGCGCAGGGCGGCCTCGGCTCGGCCATGGCGGTGACGCTGATGATCTCGCTCGCGGTCGCCGTCGGCGCCCTGTTCGCCTTCGCCAAGGCGCGGGAGGCGCGCACCACATGAGCACGGCAAACGCCCTCCCCCGTCCCTCGCGAAGCTTTACGCCCGGCGCCGCCGCGCTGACGCTCCTCATCATCGCCATCGCCGTCGCGAGCGCCTTCCCGCTCGCCTGGATGCTGCTCACGAGCCTGAAGACGCCGCAGGAGACGATGCAGGTGCCGCCCGTATGGCTGCCGGCCTCGCCGAGCCTCGACGCCTATGCCCAGGTCGCCGGCGTGATCAGCCTCGGGCGTTCGATCGTGAACTCGGCGCTCATCGCGACGCTGACGACGGCGGCGATCATCGTCACCAGCCTGATGGCCGGCTACGGCTTCGCGAAATACCGCTTCAAGCATCGCGACACGCTTTTCGCGGTGCTGATCGCCACCATGTTCCTGCCGCCGATCGTGACGCTGATCCCGCTCTACCGGATCGTCGTCACTCTCGGCCTCAACGCCTCGCTCGCCGGGGTCGTGGTGCCGAACCTCGCCAATGCCTTCGGCATCTTCCTGATGCGCCAGTTCATCCGTGGCGTGCCGGACGATCTCATCGAGGCGGCGCGCATCGACGGCGCCTCGGAACTCAGGATCGTCTTCCAGATCGTCGCGCCCTCGGTCCTGCCGGCGATCGCGGCGCTGACGCTGTTCGCCTTCGTCTATCACTGGAACAGCTATCTCTGGCCGCTCACGGTCCTGCAGGGCAATACCGACGCCTATCCGATCGTGATCTCGCTCTCGCGCCTTCTTTCCTACAACCGGGGCGCCATGAACACCGGCCTCGTGATGGCCGGCAGCACGCTCGCCGTCCTGCCGCCGGTCGTCCTCTTCATCTTCCTGCAGCGCTTCTTCGTCGACAGCGTCGTCGCATCGGGGGTGAAGGGATGAGCCATATCCTCGCCATCGATCTCGGCGGTACGCATTATCGCGCGGCGACGGCCTTTGCGGCCGATCCGGAGCTGGTTGCGCCGCTCGAGAACGGTCCGGCGCCGCGCGACCGGGCGTCCTTCCTTGCGCTTCTCGAGCGGCTGCTTGCGGCATCGGGCGCCAGCCGGCTCGGGATCGGGGTGCCGGGGCTCGCGCGCGGCTCGCTCTGCCGCTGGGTACCCAACCTGCCCTGGCTCGACGGGCTCGATCTTTCGGCGGCGCTGCCCGGCGTCTCGGTCGGGCTCGGCAATGACGCGCAACTCGCGCTGCTCGCCGAGGCGAAGGCCGGCGTCGCGATCGGGGCCGGCGATGCGCTCCTCGTCGCGATCGGAACCGGCATCGGCTCGGCGGTGCTCGCCGGCGGCCGCATCGTCGCCGGATCGGGCGGCGGCGCCTGTTCCTTCGGCTGGGCCGCCGCCGATCTCGATGATCCCGGCGAGGATGTCTCGGGCTGGCTGGAGCGCCAGGCTTCCGGACGGGCGCTCGACGCGACCGCGAAGGCGATCGGCCTCGACGGCGGAGAAAATCTGATCGCGGCGGCCCGCGCGGGCGACGCCCGGGCCCTTGCCGCGCTCGATGCGCCGGCCGCAGCGCTCGGCACCGCGCTGGCCGGCGCGGTGGGGCTGCTCGACCCGGCGGTCATCATCCTCGCCGGCGGCGTCGCCCGCGCCCTCGACATGCTGGGGCCGAAGGTCCAGAGGGCGCTCGACCGGCAGCTGCCGCCGCACCTCCGCGGCGTGCCGCTGCGGGCCGCCCATTTCGGATCCTCGGCGGGCCTCGTCGGTGCGGCCTTTGCCGGCGCGGCGGGCAGCGACTGGAGAAGCTTGGCATGACTGACATCGTGACGCTGGAAAAGCCCGATCGCCGCCGCCCCGAACCGCTCTGGCACCAGGCCGAGACGGCGCTGCGCGGTCTCATCGAGCGCGGCGAATGGACGGCGGGGATGCAGATCCCCAACGAGGACCGGCTCTGCGAGCTGCTCGGCATCTCGCGCATCACCGTCCGCCACGCGCTGCGCAATCTGGAAGAGGCCGGGTTCCTCCGCCGCGAGCATGGCCGCGGCACCTTCGTGCGCGCCGCCACCATGGTGGCAGGCGTGCGCGGCCTCACCTCCTTCACCGAGGAGATGAAGACGCTGGCGCTGTCGCCGGGCACTCGCCTTCTCGAGGCGCGGCTCATCGCGGCGGATCAGGAGGTGGCCGACGCGCTGGAGATCGCCGCGGGCGACACGGTCGTGCAGCTCCGCCGCCTGCGGCTCGGCAACGGCCTGCCGATCGGCATCCAGACGGCGCATCTCCCCGAGGCGCGGGTTCCGGGCCTCTTCGAGGCCGCGCACGAGGTGCAGTCGCTCTACACCTGGCTCAAGGAGCATTGCGGCATCACGCCGGTGAAGGCGAAGGAAGTCTACCGCGTGGGCCGCGTCGCCGAGGCGGATGCCGAGCTCATCCAGCAGGCGCCGGGCACGCCGGCCTTCGAGGTCGAGCGCATCGCCTATGACCGCGGCGGACCGTTCGAATACGCAATCTCGACCATGCGGGCGGATCGCTACGAGATCCGCTCCACCCTCCACATCTGACCCTCAACCCCACCGAAAGAAGAAGGGCTTCCCATGTCCACGCTCTATATCAGCCGCCTCGTGAAGATCGCGGAAGAGGCCGCCGCGGCCAATGCCGAGGCCTTCGCCAAGGCCTCCTCCGCCGTTTGCGAGACGCTGGCCAATCGCGGCCTTGTGCATCTTTACGGCTCGGGCCACTCGGTGCTGCCGGTGCAGGAGACCTATCCGCGCTACGGCTCCTATCTCGGCTTCAACCCGCTGACCGACCCGCGCGTGATGTGGCACAACATCCTCGGCGCCGGCGGCGTGCGCGAACTGCTCTGGCTGGAGCGCACCGAGAACTATGCCG
>Ga0209930_1003280_pt1 | contig 16455 bp, 12 predicted proteins | sample ThiBiot_500_biof_2_FD_183948 | JGI IMG/M metagenome (GOLD analysis project Ga0209930, IMG submission 183948) | Wastewater bioreactor microbial communities from Cape Town, South Africa - Thiocy_cont_500_biof (SPAdes) | ecosystem: Engineered > Bioreactor > Thiocyanate-remediating >... | reverse complement strand
CCCGGCGGGGCCGGCTGGCGCTCATAGACCGGCGGGCCGGGTTGGCGCTCGTAGCGCGGCGGCGGCGGGCGCGGGGTGGTCACCGCGCCGCCGACCGCGCCGACCGCGCCGCCGAGCAGCGCGCCGGTCAGCGCGCCGCTGCCACCGCCGGCAATGCCGCCCAGCGCCGCACCGGCGCCCGCGCCGATCGCCGCACCGCCCAGCGCGCGCTGCCCCGGGTCGTAGGGGTTGGTGCAGGCCGCCAGTGAGATGGCGACGCCGGTGGCGACCAGAATGGCCCTGAGTGAACTTTGCATGGGTGCCTCCAGTAAATTTCATCACGCAGCCGGCGGGACTTCCCGGGGATGCGGGGATTGTTTGTGTCGTCTTTGCTTCTGCTTCATGTGGGCACGCGAATATGGCAATATAGTAGCCGTCTGTTCACGGCTGCGTTATCAGTGGGTTGGACGTGGGATGCGCGCCGCGGTCGGCCTGTCGTGCTTTTGCCTGTCGTTGGCCTGCCCTGCATCGCAGGTGAGGCAGCAGGAGATATGGGTCACCAAGCTGTGAAGGTGCCGCCCATTTGCGGCCATTTTTCATGTCTATGATTTAGAGAATGTAGATCGTCCAAAATACAACATCAATCCCAAATACAACACCAACTGGCACTTGCCAGAACGGATGCAACGGGCCGACGGACATCAGGAGATTTGCCATGGATACTCGTAGTCTCTCACGTAGCATTGGCGCCGTTGGGCTTGGCTGCCTGTTGGCGGCGGCACCGATGACGCTGAGCCTCGTCTCCGGCCCCGCCACAATGGTGGCGCTGGCTTCCGGCGGTGGCGGTGGTGGCGGTGGCGGTAACGGTGGCGGTAACGGCGGCGGCAATGGCGGCGGTAACGGTGGTGGCCATGAAGGCAGCAATGCTGGTGGTGGCGCCGCCGCCGATCACGGCTCGGCGGGTGGGGCAGGCCATGCGGCCGGCGCGTCAGCCAATGCGCATTCGGCGGGCGCGTATGGCGCTTCCGGCCATGCCGGCAACGGCGCACTGGCCAGCGCCGTCGGCGCGCTCAACGCCGCCCATGCTTCTCCGCAGGGGCTGGCCCATGCCTCCGCCGGCTCCCGCGTCGGCCAGATCGCCACCTACGAGCGTGCGATGACGACCGCCCTGGCGATGCCGGCCTTCACACCCGCCCAGATCGACGCCCGCAATGCCGCCGTCGCGGCCGCCCGGATGCAACTGGCGACGGTGTCGAACAAGGAACTGACGGCCCCGGTGGTGGCGCGTGTCGACTCCATGCTGGGTCTGCCGCCGTCCGACGACACGCTGGGCCTGCATTGACCGGGCGCCTCGCCACCCGGGAAGGGTAAGGAGCGGGGCAAAGCCCCGCTCTCCTTCCTTTGGGCTGCCAGAGCGTGATGCCCGCTTCTTTCAGCGGTCGTCACATTCTAGGCGCCGTTGCCGGCCGCGAAGCGGACCGCCTCTTCCGCGGCGCGAAACAGGGCGCGGGCCTTCTGGTGGCATTCCTCGTATTCCGCGACCGGGTCGGAATCGGCAACCACGCCGGCGCCGGCCTGGACGTGCATCACGCCGTCCTTGACGATGGCGGTGCGCAGGCCGATGCAGGTGTCCATGGTGCCGTCGGCGGCGAAATAGCCGATGCAGCCCGCATAGATGCCCCGGCGCACCGGCTCCACCTCCTCGATGATCTCCATCGCGCGGACCTTCGGCGCGCCCGAGAGCGTGCCGGCGGGAAAGCCGGCCATCAGCGCGTCCAGCGCGTCCAGCCCGTCGCGCAGGCGGCCCTGCACGTCGGACATGATGTGCATGACATGGCTGAACCGTTCGATGGCGAAGCTCTCGGTCACCTTCACGGTGCCGATCTCCGCCACCCGGCCGACATCGTTGCGGCCGAGGTCGAGCAGCATCAGATGCTCGGCCCGCTCCTTGGGGTCGGCCAGCAATTCCTGCTCCAGGCGCTGGTCTTCCTCATGCGTGGCGCCACGGCGGCGGGTGCCGGCCAGCGGGCGGATGGTCACCGTGTTGTCGCGCAGCCGCACCAGGATTTCCGGGCTGCTGCACACCACCGAGAAGCCGCCCAGGTCCATGAACACCAGGAACGGCGCCGGATTGATCCGCCGCAGCGCCCGGTAGAGCGAGAAGGGGGGCAGCGCGAAAGGCGCGGAAAAGCGCTGGCTGGGCACCACCTGGAAGGCGTCGCCGGCGCGGATATAGTCCTTGACGTGCTCCACCACGCCGATGAATTCGTCGCGGCTGAAGTTGGAACTCGGCTCCTGCAGCGGCGGCAGCGCCACCGGCGGGGCGGCTAGCGGCAACGGGCGGGCGAGGGCGGCCTCCGCCTCCGCCAGGCGGGCCTGGGCCGCTTCCCAGGCGCGCACGGCGGTGATGCCGGCGCGCGGATACACCGGCGCCGCCAGCGTCAGCAGGTCGGTCACGTTGTCGAAGATGGCGAATAGCTGCGGGCGGCCGAGAATCGCCTCGGGAATGCCCAGCGCGTCGGCGTTCTTCTGCGGCAGCCGCTCCATCTGGCGGACCATGTCGTAGCCGAGGTAGCCGATCAGCCCGCCGCACATCGGCGGCAGCCCCTCGGGCAGGTCCATCCGGCTTTCGGCGATCAGCGCGCGCAGGCTGTCCAGCGGCGGGCGCGGGTCGGGGGCGAAGGCGTAGGGCGCGGCATGGGCGTCGCGGTTCAGTTCCGCCGCCCCCGCCCGGCAGCGCCAGATCAGGTCCGGGTCCAGCCCGATGATGGAATACCGGCCGCGCGAGGCGCCGCCCTCGACGCTCTCCAGCAGGAAGGCGTTCGGCTTGCCGCTGGCCAGCTTCAGGAAGGCGGCGACCGGCGTCTCCAGGTCGGCGACGCCGCGCCGCCACAGCACCTGGCCGCGCCCGCCTTCATATTCCTCGCGGAACTTCGCGAAACCCGGGGGAGGCGTTGCGTTCATGCTATGCGCTCGCGTCTGGTCACTCTGGGTGGGACTCACTCGCCCTGGGCGATACGGTCGGCCACGGCGCGGTTGATGCGCGGGTCGCCGCGATCGCGCATGGCAACCGTCGCCGCCGCCTGGATGTCGTCGGCGATGGCGCGCCCCAGGGCGTCGCGCACCTGGCCGAAGCCGATCGGGTCGGCATTGGGGTCCGCACGCTGGATTTCGGCCAGCACGGCCACGGTGAAGCCGTCCGGCGTCTCCACCATGGTCGGCTCGCCCTGCTTGAGGCTGAACAGCGGGTCGATCAACTGGGTCGGCACGCCGTCGGCCGGCGCCGCGCGGCCCACCGGCGGCAGGCGCTGCACCGTCACCCCGGCGATGGCGGCGGCGGCGGCGGCGGTCTGGCCCTGCTTGATGGCGGTCAGCGCGCGCGCGGCGGCTTCCTCCTGGGTGTGGCGCACGGCGTCGTGCGTCCAGTCCGCCTGCACCGCCGGCTTCACCTCGGCGAAGGGGCGCGGGGCGGGCGGCTGGATGTCGTCGACCTCAACCGCATAGAAGGACTGCGCGGCATTGGCCTCGCGCGGCGCCTCGATCAGGTGCGCGGGGTCGCCCTGCTTCATCTTGAATGCGGTCTGGATCAGCGCCGCGCGCAACTGGTCGTCGCCGGGGATCGGGGCGGGCTTGCCGTCGGCCGCCATGCCCTGGGCATCCAGCGTGCCGGAGACCGCGGCAACCCCGAGGTCGCCGGGCAGCGCGTCCAGCCTGGTGCCGGCGCTCAGCATGTCGTCGATCTTGTTCGCCCGGTCGTAGATGATGTCCGCCGCCTTGTCGGCCAGCACCTGGGCGCGCAATTCGGGGCGCACCTGGTCCAGCGTCTTGTCGGCGGCCGGGGTGATGGCGGTGACCTTCAGCACGTGCCAGCCCAGCGCGCTTTTGACCGGCGGCAGCACCGTGTTCACCGCCGCGCCGAAGGCGGCCTTGGCCAGTTCGGGGGCGGGAATCTCGGTCTCGACCGCATTGTCCAGCTCCACCGGGGCGCCGCCGTCCTGCTCGGCGAGCGCCTTGGCCTTGGCCTCGTCCTGCAGCAGCACGACCTGGATGGTGCGCTTCTCGGGCTGCATGAAATCGGCCTTGCGCTGCTCGTAGGCGGCCTTGAGGTCGTCCTCGGTGATCTGCACGTCGCGCGCCACCGTCTCGGGCGACAGCACGATGGCCTTGATGCGCCGGCGCTCGGGCGTGGAGTACTGGTCCTTGTGGTTCTCATACCAGCGGGTGAGCTCGGCGTCGGTCGGCGCCGGCGGGGCCGCGGCGGCGGCGAAGGGGAAGCTCAGCGCGTCGGCCACGCGCTTTTCCTGCTGGAAGGCGAACACCTGGCGGGTCAGCACGTCCGGGCTGGCGGTGCCGGCGCGCAGCGCGCTGACCAGCTGGCGCTGCGCCATGTCGATGCGCAGCAGATCGAGAAAATGCTGCTCGGTGTAGCCGTTGTTGCGCAGCACGGAGAGGAACACGTTCTTGTCGAACGCCCCGCCCGGCCCCTTGAACGCGGCCATGCCGAAGGTGGCCTGGCGCAGCGCCTCGTCGGGCACCACCACGCCCATGGCGGCGACGGCGGCGCTGACCGCGGTGCGGGTGATCAGCGCCTCCAGCGACTGGGCGGCCACGCTGCGGCGGATCTCGGGGGTCGGCTCGATGCTGGTGCCCAGCATGCGGGTCACCTGGGCAAGCTGGCGGCGATAGGCCTCAGACGCCTCCGGCAGCTCGATCTTGTGGCCGGCCACGGTGGCGACCGAGGTGTCGACGCCGGCGTTGCGGATCACGTCGCCCACGCCCCAGATGACGAACACGCCGACCAGGAGGAGGAAGAACACGCGAGCCGGCCAGGTGCCGAGGAAGTGGCGGAAGGTGGAGATCATCAGGTCATCCAGACGCGAAAAAAGGGCGCAAACCGGCGCGGCGGCGCACCATAGGGGCAGGGGCCGGCGTTTGCCAGCGGGGACGGCGTATTATAGGAGCAGCAGACATCGTTGCGGAGGAATGTCATGCGCCAGCTGATCGCCGGCAACTGGAAGATGAACGGGCTGACCGAGCAGGCCGCGGCGATCGCCGGCCCGCTGCGGCGTGGCGCCGATGGGCTGGGCTGCGACCTGCTGGTCTGCCCGCCGGCGACCATGATCGGCACGGTGGCGCATATCCTGGTCGGCTCCGCCGTCGCGGTGGGGGGGCAGGACTGCCACGCGAAGGCATCCGGGGCCCATACAGGCGATATTTCGGCCGTTATGCTGCGCGATTCGGGGGCGAATTGGGTCATTTTGGGCCATTCAGAGCGGCGTTCCGACCATGGCGAGAGCGATGCGACGGTGCGGGCCAAGGTGCTGGCGGCGCGGGCCGCCGGGCTGGCGCCGATCGTCTGCGTCGGCGAGACCGAGGCGCAGAGGGTGGCCGGCGCCGCCGAGCAGGTGGTGGGTGGGCAGCTTGCCGGCAGCCTGTCGGACGGCTTCGCCGATGGCGCGGCGCCGGGCGTGGTGGCCTATGAGCCGGTCTGGGCGATCGGCACCGGGCGCACGGCCACCGAGGCGGACGTGGCAGCCATGCACGCGCACATCCGCGCCACGCTCACGGCCCTGCTGGGGCCGGCGGGCGCGCGGGTGCGGATTCTCTATGGCGGCTCGGTGAAGCCGGATAACGCCGCGGGATTGCTGGCGGTGCCCGAGGTCGGCGGCGCGCTGGTGGGCGGTGCCAGCCTGAACGCGGCCGACTTCCTGGCGATCGCCCGCGCGGCACGCTGAGCCGCTCCCAGGCCTTTGCAATCCCAGGGCCTTTGCAATCATGGGCGGCGGGCTGTAGAAGGCGCGCCGAGCCCCCGAGGACCACCATGACCACCGTACTCCTGATCGTCCACCTGTTCGTGACCCTGGCGCTGATCGGCGTTGTGCTGATCCAGCGCAGCGAGGGCGGCGGGCTGGGCATCGGCTCGTCGCAGGGCATGGGCGGCTTCATGTCCGGGCGCGGCACCGCCAACCTGCTGACCCGCACCACGGCGATCCTCGGCACGATCTTTTTCGCCATCTCGCTCACCCTGGCGCTGATGAACCGCGGCACCGCCGGCGCCGGCCGGTCGCTGCTGGACACGCCCCCGGCCAGCAGCAGCACGCTGCCGGCGCTGCCGCTCGCGCCCGCCACGGGTGCCGGCGCGCCGGCCTCGGGGCCTGCCGCACCGGGCGCCACAGCACCGGGCGCCACAGCCCCGGCGCCGACCGCGCCGAAGGTTCCCACGAACTGACACGCCGGGCGCCGGCGCGGCCGAATGGGCCGCCCCCGGCGCTCACCACCGTTTAGGACGTCCCCCATGCTCGCCGGACTTTCAGCGACTCGGGCTTGGCCTTATGCTGGCCGCCCATGACCCGGTATGTGTTCATCACCGGAGGCGTGGTGTCGTCCCTGGGCAAGGGGATCGCCTCGGCCGCCCTGGGCGCCCTGTTGCAGGCACGCGGCTACAGCGTGCGGCTGCGCAAGCTGGACCCCTATCTGAACGTCGATCCGGGCACGATGAGCCCGTTGCAGCATGGCGAGGTGTTCGTCACCGATGACGGGGCGGAAACCGACCTGGACCTCGGCCATTACGAGCGCTTCACCGGCGTGCCCGCCTCGCGCGCCGACAACGCCACCACCGGGCGCATCTATTCCGAGGTGATCGCCCGCGAGCGGCGCGGCGAATACCTGGGCGCCACGGTGCAGGTGATCCCGCACATCACCGACGCCATCAAGGCGGTGATCACCCGCCCGGCGATGGACGCGCAGGGGCGGGAGGTGGATTTCGCGCTGATCGAGATCGGCGGCACCGTCGGCGACATCGAAAGCCTGCCGTTCCTGGAGGCGATCCGCCAGCTTGGCAACGAACTGGGGCCGGAAGGGGTGATGTTCGTGCACCTGACGCTGGTGCCGTGGATCCCGTCGGCCGGCGAACTGAAGACCAAGCCGACGCAGCATTCGGTGAAGGAACTGCTCACCGTCGGCATCAAGGCCGACATGCTGATCTGCCGCTCCGACCGGCCGATCCCGCAGAACGAGCGGCGCAAGATCGCGCTGTTCTGCAATGTGCGGCCGGACGCGGTGATCACCGCCTTGGATGTGGACACCATCTACGCGGTGCCGATCAGCTACCACGCCGAGGGCATGGACCGCGAGGTGCTGCGCCATTTCGACCTGCCATACGACACCGCGCCCGACCTGTCGCGCTGGCAGCGCATCGTGGACGTGGTGCGCTCGCCCGAGGGCACGGTGCGCATCGCCGTGGTCGGCAAATACACCAACCTGCTGGACAGCTACAAAAGCCTGGCCGAGGCGCTGGCGCATGGCGGCATCGCCAACCGGGTGCGGGTGGAGCTGGACTGGGTGGACAGCCAGATCTTCGAGCAGCCGGACACGGTGAACCGGCTGGAGGGGGTGGACGGCATCCTGGTGCCCGGCGGCTTCGGCGAGCGCGGCACCGAGGGCAAGATCGAGGCGGTGCGCTTCGCCCGCGAGCGGGGCGTGCCGTTCCTGGGCATATGCTTCGGCATGCAGATGGCGGTGATCGAGGCCGCCCGCCACCTGGCCGGCATGCCGGCCGCCTCCAGCAGCGAGTTCGGCCCCTGCGAGGTGCCGGTGGTGGGCCTGTTGACCGAGTGGACCCGCGGCAACTCGGTGGAGCGGCGCCGCGAGGACGGCTGGGGGCCTATCCGGCCGAACTGGCCGAGGGCTCGCTGGTGCGCGCGATCTATGGCGGGGCGGCCAGCATCGCCGAGCGGCACCGCCACCGCTACGAGGTGAACGTAGCCTACCGCCAGGCGCTGGAGGCGGCGGGGCTGCGCTTCTCCGGCATGTCGCCGGACGGGGTGCTGCCGGAAATCATCGAACTGCCGGACCATCCGTGGTTCATCGGCGTGCAGTTCCATCCCGAGCTGAAATCCAAGCCGCTCGATCCGCATCCGCTGTTCGAGGGCTTCATCGCCGCCGCCGTGAAGCAGGCCCGCCTTGTCTGAGCCAGGGGCCGAGGCAGGGGTTGGGGCCGCGGTGCGCATCGGCGATGTGACGCTGGGCAACCACCTGCCGTTCGTGCTGATCGCCGGGCCGTGCCAGATCGAAAGCCGCGACCACGCGATGGAGGTCGCCGACGCGCTGGTGGCGATGTGCGCGGCGGTGGGCGTGCCGCTGATCTACAAGAGCAGCTTCGACAAGGCCAATCGCACCAGCGCCGGTGCCGCGCGCGGGGTTGGCATGGCGGCCGGGCTGGATATCCTGGCCGCGGTGCGCCAGCGCTTCGGCTGCCCGGTGCTGACCGACGTGCATGCCGAGGCGCAATGCGCCCCGGCCGGCGAGGCCGTGGATGTGCTGCAGATCCCCGCCTTCCTGTGCCGCCAGACCGACCTGCTGCTGGCCGCTGGCGCCACCGGGCGGGCAGTGAACGTGAAGAAGGGGCAGTTCCTGGCGCCGTGGGACATGGAGCATGTCGCCGCCAAGATCGCCAGCACCGGCAATCGCCGTATCCTGCTGACCGAGCGGGGGGTGAGCTTCGGCTACAACACGCTGGTGAGCGATTTCCGCGCGCTGCCGATCATGGCGCGCACCGGCTATCCGGTGGTGTTCGATGCCACCCATTCGGTGCAGCAGCCGGGCGGGCAGGGCGCCTCCTCCGGCGGGCAGCGGGAGTTCGCCCCGGTGCTGGCGCGCGCGGCCCTGGCGGTGGGCGTGGCGGCGGTGTTCATCGAGGCGCATCCGGACCCCGACCATGCGCCCAGCGACGGGCCGAACATGATCCCGCTGCGGCAGATGCCGGCGCTGATCGCCCGGCTGAAGGCGTTCGACACCCTGGCCAAGGCCGTGCCGCCGGCTGATTGATCGGCCGATTGGTCGGCCGGAGGGGGCAGGGCGGGGGACCGCCCCCGCCGCTTGCCCGAACCGCTCCGTATCAGGCGGCCTTCACCCGCGACAGGAAGCCCTCCACCGCCTGATGCAGCGCCTGCGACTGGGTGACCAGGGCGCGGGCCACACCCATGGTCTGGCCGCTGGCCGTGTCGGTCTCCACCGTCACCTCGCGGATGCCGGCGACGAAGCCGGTGAGGTTGCGGGTGCCGTCGGCCGCCTGCTGGATGTTGCGAGCGATCTCCTGCGTCGCCTGGTGCTGCTGTTCGACCACGCTGGCGATCGAGCCGGTGATGTCGTCGCTGCGGCGGATCACCACCAGGATCTTGCCGATCGCGTCCACCGCCTCGTCGGTGGTGGTCTGCATCGCCTCGATCTGGACGCGGATCTCGTCGGTGGCCTTGGCGGTCTGGTTGGCCAGTTGCTTCACTTCCGAGGCGACCACCGCGAAGCCCTTGCCGGCCTCGCCGGCGCGGGCGGCCTCGATGGTGGCGTTCAGCGCCAGCAGGTTGGTCTGCCCGGCGATGCTGTTGATCAGCGCCACCACGTCGCCGATCTTCTGCGCGCCGGCGGCCAGCACCTTGATGATGCGGTCCGCCCCGGCGGCCAGGCCGGTCGCCTCGCGCGCCACGCCGGCGGACTGGGTCACCTGGTCGTTGACGTTGCTGATGGAGGCGGCCAGCTCCTCGGCCGCGCCGGCCACCATCTGGGCGTTGGCCGATGCCTGCTCGGAGGTGGCCGCGGCGCGGGTGGTCTCGATGCCGAGGCGCTCCACGGCCTTGGCCAGGATTTCGGCGGTTTCCTCCACCCGGCCGGCGCCGGCGCCGACGGCGTTCACCACCGCGCCGATCTCCGCCTCGAAGCTGTCGGCCAGGCGGGTGAGGGTGCCGCGCTTCTCCGCCTCGGCGGCGGCGCGCTGGGCGAGCTGCTGGGTGTGCAGGGCGGCATTCTCCTGGGCGGCGGCGCGGAACACCTGGACGGCGCGGGCCATCACGCCGACCTCGTCGCCCCGGCCGGTATGCGGCACCTCCACGTCCAGCCGGCCCTCGGCCAGCGCCGCCATGCTCTGCCGCAGGGCTGCCAGCGGGCGGGTGATGCCGCGGCCGATCAGCATGGCCAGCGCCATGGTGACCGCGCAGACGCCGAGCAGGACCAGCCCGACCGTGAGCGCGACCGGACGGAAGGCGGCGTCGATATCGTCGGTGTAGACGCCGCTGATGATGATGAGGTCCCAGGGCCGGAAGCGGGCGGCGTAGGCGGTTTTGGACAGCAGTTCCTTGCCGCCCGGGCGCATGAAGCGGTAATCGAGCGTGGTCCAGTCGTTCTTCAGCAGGGCATCGTGCACCACGCGGATGATCTTGATGCCGCCGGTCGCGACGTCCATCCGGTTGGTGCCGATCATCTTCCGGTCGGGGGTGGCCAGGGCGACGCCGTCCATGGTGTAGAGCGAGACGTAGTCGTTGCCGTTGTTGAAGCGCATGGCGATGACCGATTCGGCCAATTGCGCCATCGCCGCGTCCTTGGTGAGCGTGCCGGCTTTGACCTGCGCGGCCAGCGCGCCGGCCAGGGTGGCGACATTCTCCACGGCGGCGCGCGGCACCATCAGGCGGTCGCGGTCCATGGTCTGGCGCAGCACCACCAGGCCGCCCGCGCCGATCAGCACCGAGACCAGCGTGGTGAACGCGACCAGCATGCCCAGCCGGCGGCTCAGCCCCCAATTGCCCAGCCGAAACCCCGACAACCAACCCGAATTCATGCCACGCCCTCACCTGAAGATGGAAATTCCATCCGCAGTCTGACGGCAGAAGTTTAACGACCGCCTACGGATGCGGCGGATCGCCCAGCAGGACGCAATGGCCGGGGTCGAACCAGATCGCCACCGCCTCGCCCTCGGCCAGGACTTCGGTCGGCGGGCGGCGGACGATCAGCTGGCCGGGCGGCCAGGCGACCACGTATTCGTTGAAGTCGCCGTGGAACAGGCGCCGCTGGATGCGGCCCTGCGCGACGTTGCGCGCCCCCGCCGGCGCGTTCCCCGTGGCGAGGTTGATGGGGGCGAGGTTGATGTAGGAGGCCCGCAGCGCCGCGGTGTTCTCCGTGCCGGTCGGCGGGGCAGTGGCGGTGACGCGCAGCTCCAGCCCCGAGGCGGTGACGAACAGCACGGTGCCGTCGGTGACCGGGCCCGGGCGCACCTGGCCGGCGACCAGGTTGGCCGAGCCCACGAAATCGGCGACGAAGCGGCTGCACGGGCGGTCGTAGATGTCCTGCGGGGTGCCGATCTGCTCGATGCGCCCGCCGTTCATGACGATCACACGGTCGGAGATCGCCAGCGCCTCCTCCTGGTCGTGGGTGACGTAGACGGCGCTGAAGGAGAGCTGGCGTTGCAGTTCGCGCAGTTCGACGCGCATCTCGGCGCGCAGCTTGGCGTCCAGGTTGGAGAGCGGCTCGTCGAACAGCACCACGTCCGGCGAGAAGGCGATGGCGCGGGCGACGGCCACGCGCTGCTGCTGGCCGCCGGACAGGCGGGTGGCCGGGCGGTCGGCGTAGGCCTGCATCTGCACCAGGGCCAGGGCGCGCGCCACCTCGCGGGCGATCTCGGCCTTGGGCAGGCGGCGGACGCGCAGACCATAGGCGACGTTCTCGAACACGCTCATGTGCGGCCAGATGGCGTAGGACTGGAACACCATCGAGACGCCGCGCTTCTCGGTGGGCACGTTGCGGCGCAGGGGGGCGGAGTAAACCGGCGTGCCACCGAGCGCGATGCTGCCGCCGCTGGGCTTCTCCAGGCCGGCGATGGCGCGCAGGGTGGTGGTCTTGCCGCAGCCGGAGGGGCCGAGCAGGGTGACCAGCTCGCCATGGCCGACGCTGAAGCTGACGCCCTTGACGGCCATCACCTCGCCGTAGCGCACCTCCAGCCCATCGACATCGATCACCGGAGGGGGGGTGGGGGCGGCTTGCATCAGGCTTTCTCCTCGCCGGCGACGCGGCGGACGGCGATGAACAGGACCGCCACGGCGGCGAAGACGGCGAGGGTCTGCAACAGCGCCATCGCCGCCGACAGCTCGCTGCTGCTGCTGAGCCAGGAGTTGACGATGGCCGGCGCCACCACCTTGGCGTTCGGGCCCATCAGGAAGATCGACACCCCGAGCTCCCGCACGCCGGCGATGAAGATCAGCAGCCAGGCGGCGACCATGCCCGGGCGCAGCAGCGGCAGGGTGACGGTGCGCATCTGGTGCGCCCAGGAGGCGCCGCAGACCCGGGCGCATTCCTCCAGCCCTCGATCCACCTGCAGCACCACGCCGGCCATGGTGCGCATGCCGAGCGGCAGGAACACGGTGAGGTAGGCGATGCCGAGCAGCCACAGCGTTCCGTAGATCGGGATCGGCATGGTCAGCCACGCCCAGAGCAGGCCGAGGCCGAATACCAGGCGGGGGACGGCCTGGGGGAACATCACCACGGATTCCACCAGCCGGCCGCCGGGGATGTTGCCGCGGTAGATCAGCCAGACCAGCACGCTGACCAGCGGCACCGCGATGCTGGCGACCACGAAGCCGAGGAACAGGCTGTTCTCCAGCGCCGAGCCGAGCGCCCCCATGTCCAGCGCGCTGCGGTAGTTGTCGAGCGTGAAGCTGCTCTGCGCCAGCAGGACGGTGGCGAATTTCTGGAAGCTGGTCAGCAGCAGGGCGGCGAGCGGCAGCAGCACCGAGAGTACCACGTACAGCCAGCACACGCCGGCCAGGAGGTAGCGCAGTCCGCCCACCTCCAGCGGGCGCGGGCGGAATGCCTTGCCGGTGATGGTGGCGTAGCTGCCGCGGCGCAGGATCAGCCGCGACAGTCCGAGCATGACCAGCATCACCAGGAACAGCGACAGGCCCATGGCGGCGGCGCGTCCATACTCGGGCGGGTAGGAGAGGGTGGCCTGCCAGATCGCCGTGGTCACCACGTAGAACCGGCCGGGAATGCCGAGCACGAAGGCGGCCGCGAAGCTGCCGAGCATCTCGGCGAAGACGAAGATGGTGGCGCTGACCACGCCCGGCGCCACCATCGGCAGGGTGATGCGCAGCGCGGTTTGCAGCTTGCTCGCGCCCATCACGCGCGAGCTTTCCTCCAGCGACGGGTCCATCGACTTCATGGCCGCCGAGATCATCACGAACGCCACCGTGCCCTCGAACAGCGCCATCACCCAGGCGATGCCGTAGGGGCCGTAGACATCGATGAAGTCGCCGCTGCCGCCGAAATAGGTGACCACCTGGTTGACCATGCCGGTCTTCGGCCCGGCGATGATGCCCCAGGCCATGGCCCCGACCAGCGGCGTCATGTAGTACGGCAGTTCCAGCAGCCGCTCCAGCATGGCGCGGCCGGGGATGGCGGTGCGGGTCAGGATCCAGGCCAGGGTGAAGCCGAACACCACGGCCATGACGGTGGCAAGGCAGGCGACCAGTGCCGTGTTGGCCAGGATGCGCGAGTCGTCATAGAGGTTGAGGTAGTTGGACCAGCCGACGGCCTGGGGCGGGAACACCCCAGGCTCGCCGACATTGAAGGATTCCGAGACCAGGAAGACCACTGGGTAGAGCACCAGGCTGCCGCAGGTCAGCAGCACCAGTGGCGTAATGAGGTACCTCACCCTTGCGCGGCTCCCAAGGTTCGGCGGTTCTTCACTTCAGGCCGGTCATCTTGTCCCATTCCTTGGCGAAGGCCGGCCGGGTGCTGATGAAGTCGGCCCAGTCGGAGGGGAAGATCAGCTTAAGCTTGGAGACCGACACCCCGCCGGGAGGCGGCGGTGCGTCGTCGCGCGGCGAGTTCAGGTGCAGGGCATTGCCGATCGCCACCTGGCCGGGCAGGCCGAGCAGCCAGTCCATGAACAACTGGGCTGCGGCGGGATGCGGCGCCTCGGCGATCAGGCCCCAGGTCTCCGGGCCGGCCGGCAAGCCGTCGGGCGGATAGACGAATTCGACCGGGGCGCCCTTGGCCTTGAACTCCAGGTAGCCGGAATACTGCGCGGTGTGGATCACCTTGCCCTGGCCGTTCACCATGCGGTCGAACTGCTGTACGTAGCTGTCGTACGCCTTGGGCTGCAGCTCGGCGAACTTGGTCCAGTATTCCGGGCCATACAGGCGGCGAAGCTCGTACCACGCCACATGCTGCAGGCCGGAATTGGAGACCTTCACGCTGATCTCGCCCTTCCATTTCGGGTCGAGCAGGTCCTTCCAGTCCTTCGGCGCATCGGCGGCGGAGACCGTCTTGGGGTTGTAGGCGATGCCGGCCATGATGATGGTGCCCCAGGTCCAGTAGCCCTCGGGCGAGCTTTTGTAGCCATCCTTGTAGGCGGCCATCTCCGGCGAGACGTAGTGCATGTAGCCGCCGCGCTTCTGCAGATCGAGCACGAAGCCGAGGTCGGAGATCTGCATCGCGTCGACCAGATGGGAGTTGGCGCGCCGCTCGGCCATCAGCTTGGCGTAGAGCGCGCCGGCTTGCAGGCGCACGAAGCTGGTCTTGATCTCCGGGAACATCTTGTTGAAGGCGCCCAGCAGTTCGGCGGTGCCGCGCTCCGGGTCGGTGGTGTAGATCACCACCGCGCCCTCCTGCTTCGCCTTGGCGACATCGGCGCAGGTCTTGAAGCCGTCCATCTGTTGCGGGCTGGCGCAACCGGCGGCGGCGGCCTGGTGGGACAACAGCAGCAGCGCGGCGCCGGCGACCGCCGAGGCGACTCTGCCGGCCTTCGATGCGATCATGTCGGTTTCCCCATTGTTGCCCTTGCCGTCGTTTGCCGACGATCGGGCTCGTTTCTGGATAGCATGGTAACACTACCATGTCCTTCCGCCTCTGTCACTTTGCAGGCCGGCCAACCAGTCCGCAGGACGGCCACCGACCGGCCGGCGAAGGCGCGCGCGGCTGGCGAAAGCGGTTCGGCCATGTTATAACGTGGGCCAATTGCATGTCGCAGGGCTGATCGCTGACCGCCGTTGCATCGGTGGATCGCGAAAAGATCCCTACAGTGACTGCAAACAGGGGGGTTGTCGTCGGAAGGTGCGCATAAATCGCGCTCTGTTGCGGCCATGTCCCCTCGAACAATGGAAGGGGAGGTGAATGACTTTTTTCGGCAATCTGACACGTTTCGCAACCGCGTGCGCGGTGGTGACCGGTGTTGCCGCCAGCGTGGCGGCAATGGCGGCCGAGCCCAAGCACGGCGGCACCATCAAGATCTACCAGCGCGACAATCCGCCCAGCGCCTCGATCCATGAGGAGGCGACCTATTCGGTCAACGTGCCGTTCATGGCCGTGTTCAACAACCTCGTGCTGTACAAGCAGGACGTGCCGCAGAACAGCATGAGCGACATCGTTCCTGAACTGGCGACGAGCTGGAAATGGAGCGGCGACTACAAGACGCTGACGTTCATGCTGCGCAAGGGTGTGAAATGGCACGACGGCAAGCCGTTCACCGCGCAGGACGTGAAGTGCACCTTCGACATGCTGAAGGGCACGTCCGCCAACAAGTTCCGCAAGAACCCGCGCAAGGCGTGGTACGACAACCTCGAGAACGTCTCCGTCGAGAACGATTTCCAGGCGACCTTCCACCTCGGCCACCCGCAGCCGGCAATGCTGGCGCTACTCGCCTCGGGCTATTCGCCGATCTATCCGTGCCATGTCTCGGCGCGCGACATGCGGGTACACCCGATCGGCACCGGCCCGTTCAAGTTCGTCGAGTTCAAGCAGAACGAAGACATCAAGCTGGTCCGCAACAGGGATTACTGGAAGAAGGACCGTCCCTACCTGGACGCGATCGAATACCCGATCATCACCAACCGCTCGACCGCCATGCTCGCCTTCGTCGCCGGCAAGGTGGACATGACCTTCCCGACCGAGGTGACGCCGCCGATCCAGCGGGACATCGCCAAGCAGGACCCCACGGCGGTCTGCGTCAGCGCACCGACCAACGTGTCGACCAACCTGATCGTCAACCGCGACGCGGCGCCGTTCAACGAGCCGGATATTCGCATGGCGATGGCGCTGGCGATCGACCGCAAGGCGTTTGTCGACATCCTTTCGGAAGGCCAGAACAAGATCGGCGGCACCATGCTGCCCGCGCCGGATGGCGTGTGGGGCATGCCCGACGACATGCTGCGCAAGATGCCTGGCTATGACCCGGACGTGGCCAAGAACCGCGAACAGGCGCGCGCGCTCATGGCCAAGCACGGCTACGGGCCGGACAAGCATCTGAAGGTGAAGGTATCGACCCGCAACATCGCGCAGTATCGCGATGCTGCGGTGATCCTGATCGACCACCTCAAGACCATCTGGATGGATGGTGAACTGGAAGAGGTCGAGTCCAGCAACTGGTTCGCCAAGGTGGCCCGCAAGGACTACGCGGTCGGCCTGAACCTGACCGGCAACGCGGTGGACGACCCCGACCAGGCGTTCTTCGAGAACTACTCCTGCAAGTCCGAACGCAACTACACCGGCTACTGCAACCCGGCGCTGGAGAAGCTGTTCGAGGCGCAGTCGCAGGAGCTGGACCAGGCGAAGCGCAAGCAGATGGTGTGGGACATCGACTTCAAGCTGCAGGAAGACGTGGCCCGCCCGATCATCTTCCACAGCACCCAGGCGACCTGCTGGAAACCTTATGTTCAC
>Ga0209930_1003268_pt1 | contig 16528 bp, 27 predicted proteins | sample ThiBiot_500_biof_2_FD_183948 | JGI IMG/M metagenome (GOLD analysis project Ga0209930, IMG submission 183948) | Wastewater bioreactor microbial communities from Cape Town, South Africa - Thiocy_cont_500_biof (SPAdes) | ecosystem: Engineered > Bioreactor > Thiocyanate-remediating >... | reverse complement strand
AGTCGTCAGCCCCCACGACCATCGCTACGACTTCATGACGACCGTCCTGGCTGGGGTCATGTCGAACTCAACCTACCGCCCCACTGCCCACGTCGGGACGACCTACAACGAGTTCGAGTGGCGTACCCCGCTCAACGGTGGCGATGGCTTCACGTTCAAGCAGGAGACCAAGCTGATCGAGACCCAGCGGTTCCAGTACGCCAATGGCGAGGCCTACTTCATGCGCGCCGAGGACTTCCACACGATTCGCATGAAGCAGGAGGGCACGGTCATCATGCTCGACCAGTTTGAGGATCGCGTTCCCTTGGGGAAACCCACGCGGACCTTCATGCTCAACAGCAAGGCCCCGAACCTCGACGGGCTCTACAACAAGTTCACGCCGGACGAACTCCTATACCGCCTGAGGCAGATCGAGGCTCTCGGTATTCCCGTGTCCAAATACCCCACCGAAAGGAAAGCAGCATGAGCAACCTCAAGACCTTCCGGTTCAACACCAGCACCATCCGTGTCGTCGAGATCGCGAACCCATGGTTCGTGGCGGTAGACGTCGCTAAGGTCCTCGGACTCCCGAACATAACGGTGACCCTGAAATCGAAGTACCTGGAAGCCTCGGACAAGGCTACGACAGTCGTAGGGTTCCGCAGAGTGAACACCCTCTCCGAGAGCGGTCTCTACAAGCTGATCATGCGCAGTGACAAGCCCGAGGCGAAGCCCTTCCAGAACTGGGTGACCCAAGTGGTCCTCCCAGCCATCCGCAAGGACGGAGGCTATATCCTAGGAGAGGAGAAGACCTCCACCGGGGAGATGGACGAGGACACGCTGGTTCTCAAGGCCATGGAGGTCATGAGGCGCAAGATCGAACGCCTGACCGCCGAGAACAAGGTGATGTACAAGGAACTGAACGACCTCACGGTCGATGAATTCCGGGCGCTGAACCACCTATACTGGGATCACGGCATGAAGGTTCGCATGGGCCAGCGTGCTAGTACAATTTGCATGATGCGGGGAATAATCCCCAGCTACCAAAAGCGCACTGTCATGGTGCGAGGTGTACCGAAGGCCACCGTAGTCAACGTCTACCCTCGATCGATCCTCGACGAGGCCTTGCGGCATCTCAATGAAGCCGACGCTTATATAGCCGAGAGGTTCGACGCCTGAGGCTCGCCCAAATGTCTGCGCTAACAGAGTGTTCATGACTATCGCAGGGAATACCCCCTCATACAGCACATCCCAAGAATTCCCCGATTGATGAGGCCTGATGAACGACGATCTCTACCTCGAAGAAATCAAGCTGGAGGAGGAAGCCCGAGGGCTGACCATCCAGAGGTTCCATAAGGAACACCTTAAGGGAACCCTAGAGGAGTCCTTCAGTGAGACATTCCTCGGGTCCCATATCATCAAACACTATCTGGTCCCCTTCGCCGAAGGCATCCGAGGTTATCTCGATGCCGCGAACGCGGGACGTGCTGGGCGCAAGTCCACAGCCTCGGTCCTCCTGGCCGAGGTCGATCCCTTCCTCGCCGCCTTCCTGACGCTCCGAGCGATCTTCAATCGTGTCTGCGTCTATCAGGAGGGTAACCCCTCAACCCTGACCAGCACCGCCATCTATGCCGGTGGTCTCATCCACGACGAGCTTCGGTTGCGTGAGTTCGACGCCGAGCACCACAAGTGGTCTCAGCGCATCCACGACGACTTCAACAAGCGAGAACTCCCACGCTACAAGCGCGAGGAGTACATGCAGAAGGTCTTCAGCAAGGCAGGCCTCGAATGGTCCGTCTGGTCGAAGTCCGAAATGCTGCACGTCGGTATCGCCCTCCTGAACGTCTTCCGCGAGGTGACGGGCGACATCGAGATCGAGACCACCGGCTCGGGCAAGGCCAAGCGGGACATCATCGTACCCTCCAACGGGCTCCGCGAAGCCATCGAGAAGAACGCCGACCACTGTGAGGCGCTGTTCACGTCCTACCTGCCCACGGTCATCCCGCCGAGGGATTGGGACATCGATACGCTGGAGGTCGGCGGCTACCACAGCCACAACGTGACCCCCTACCCGCTCGTCAAGGGTTCGAAGAAATCCTACCGCAGCATCCTGAGACAGGTTGTCGCGGACGGGAAAATCGACCTCGTCCTGACGGCGGTGAACGCCTTGCAGAAGACCCGTTGGTCCGTGAACACGCGTGTCCTCGATGCAATCGAGCACGTCTACGAGCGCAACATCCCCTGCGGGAAACTCCCCCAGGCGAACAACCGCAAGCCTGATCCGGCCCCAAGGTCCCTTGAAGGCCTAGACCCCGATCATCCCAGCGTGAAGGAGTACCGCGCGTACTGCTTCGTGATCCACGAACACAACCGCCGCGTGGTGGGCAAACGCGTGATGGCCGCAAGGTCGTTTCAGATTGCCCGGAAGATGTCCCAGTACGAGGCCATCTACTTCCCGCACGATCTCGACAGTCGAGGCCGCGCGTACCCGAAGCCGAGCGGCTTGAACCCCCAAGGACCCGACTATGTCAAAGGCCTACTTCAGTTTGCGGCCGGGAAGGCTCTCGGACGAAATGGTCTCAAATGGCTGGCAATCCACGGCGCTAATTGCTGGGGAGAGGACAAGCTACCTCTGCACGAACGAGCTAACTGGGGACAAGATAATCTTGACCTCGCCCGACGTGTGGCCGGAGACCCAAGGCGCAATCTTGAATGGACTAAAGCAGATAACCCTTGCCAGTTTCTAGCGTGGTGCTTCGACTGGGCTGAGGCGCATGCCGGTCCCTTCCCTGAGCATCATGTCAGCAAGGTGCATGTCGATCTCGACGCCACCTGCTCCGGTCTCCAGCACTTCTCAGCAATGCTCCGCGACAAGGTAGGCGGCTTCCACGTCAACATGACGCCCAACGCCGAACGGCAGGACGTCTACGGGGCGGTCGCCAAGGTCACCCTCCGGAACATGACGGCCGAACTCGGTACTGATAGCGGGGCTCTGGCTCAGGCATGGATCGACTTCGGGGTGGACCGCAAGGTCACCAAGCGCCCCGTAATGGTCAAGCCCTACTCAGGGACCCGCACGTCCTGTGGCCAGTATGTGGTGGAAGCCGTCGACGAGAAGATCGAGGACGGTGTGCCTATGCCCTGGCCGAAGGACGACATGTGGTCCTTCAAGATGTACGGGGCGAACCATGTCTGGAAGGCCATCCCCGAGGTGGTCGTCGCTGCCGATGGGGCCATGAAGTGGCTCATGACCGTGGCGCGCCTGGTTGGCAAATCCCAGCCAGAGCAACGGCGGATCGAATGGAACACCCCTCTGGGCTTCCCGGTGCATCAGCACAAGTTCGACACCCGCAGCAGGCAGATCGAGACCTTCTTCGACGGCCGGGTGCTAAAGCCCCGGATCACCGAGGACCTCGATACCCTCGACCCAAGACAGATGGCGTCCAGTGTGCCGCCGTCCTTCGTCCACTCTATGGACGGCTGTCACCTACAGGCATCCATCAGCAGGGCCGTCGACCACGGCATCACCGACTTCGCCGCTGTCCATGACAGCCTCGGGGTTCACGCGTGTGATGTCGAGGACTTCGCCCTGATCATCCGAGAGGCATTCGTGGAAATGTACGAGAACCACGACGTGCTCTCAGAGTTCTACGAGACAGCCGAACCGCTGATCTCCGAAGACCTCAAGGAGGACATCCCTCCTATACCGGCAATGGGGACGCTCGACCTCCGAGGCATCCTCCAGAACCCTTTCTTTTTCTCGTAATATCAACGATAACGCAGAGGCTTCGTTAATGAAGATCACCCCACGCATGGAAACCATCCGGGCCAAGTCGAACTACATCACCGGCTCGGTCCACTACAACCGCCGCGCCTTCGACAAGCAGTTCGAGGTCGTCGCCCGGTTGACCGACCGGACCATGGACGAGCTTGGCGTCAACATCGGCGGCGAGGTCGTTCTCGACGTCCAGCCGAACCGCCAGGACGCCTTGGCCGCCGTGCGCTTCTTCCGCCACCAGCAGGAAATCTGATGCTCCGAACCATCCGTTGCCGCGACTGCGGCTCCCGCTTCTACGCCTCGCCTGAGACCGAAGTGGAACTCTGCCAGAACTGCACCGGGGATCACGATCCCGTGGCGCAGCTGAAGGTGGATGCGGCGGCCGTCAGCAAGGCGAATGATCGCCCCAAGGGACGCCAGCAGTCCATCGATCCCCGCAACCCCGGTGCCTCAAAGGAAACCGAATGACGTTGAACGCCTCCAACTTTTCTCGCAATCTCCACGTTAACAGAGTTACTGCGGATGTGGAGATGCCGCCGTTTGCGGGGAACCGCAAGGCCCGACGCAAGGCTTTCGCCCTGCTGCGGCAGAAGCAGACCACGGGAACCCTCGACCGCCTTAACGAGGCCCAGAGCGACCGTGTGCTCCACCCGACGAAGGGCTGGAGGAAGATCAACCCCAAGCGAACCGTTGCGTCGACCATCGTCGACATGAACCGCAAGGGTTTCCTCGGGTCCCTGCAGGACATGAAGGAGGCCTTCGCCAATGCCTAAACTTATCGGTGAAGACCTCTGGTTCCACAACATGGAGGTCGACAACTACCTGTCGGACCCCCACAACGCCATTACCCACCTAACAATGGCTGAAAAGGCAGACTTGCTGGCCGATATCGGCGAGCAACTGCGTTCCGATGACGAACATGATGTCAACGACGGGTTCCGTGCGGCTCTCGCATGGGACTTCGCCGAGGGCGAGATCAGGTTCGACGATTATTGCGAAACCATGGACCTCTGCGCTATCGTCGAGGCTGTGGAAAAAGGACATATTCTGTATGGCTGACAGTCTGAAAATTACCTTCCCCAAGGCCCCCCTCGTCTACCCCGCGCTCTCCCGTCCGGACACCAAGTTCGACCCGCTGGGCACCTACAAGGCCGACGTCAAGCTGACCGCCGCCGAGGCCAAGCCGATCCAGGCGAAGCTGCAGGCGCGCGCCAAGGCCCACACCGGCAAGGCCCTCAAGGCCACCGAGAACTCGCTCTGGAAGAACGAGGTCGACGACGACGGCAATGAGACCGGCAACGTCATCTTCTCGATCCGTGTGAAGAACAAGGTCGGCAAGAAGGACGGCAAGACCTGGGATCGCCGCCCGATGCTCATCGACGCCAAGAAGAAGCCGGTCGACTGCAACCCGTGGGGCGGTACGATAGCTCGGGTTCAGGCCGAGATTTACGAGTGGGAGTTCGGTGGCAAGAAGGGTGTCTCCCTTCAGCCCATCGTCGTCCAGATCATCGATCTCGTGACCGGCGAAGGCCGTGAGGCCGACCTCGGCGAGTTCGACGAGGAAGACGGCTACTCCGACGACGGCGACGTCGACACCTCGGACTTCGACGACGAAGACGCCGACACCGATTCCTCCGACGACGAGGCCGGTGACTACTAATCTAAATCGGTACCGTTCCGGTTTAGAACGAGACGTGGCTCGCCAGTTGAAGCTGGCGGGTCGCACCTTCGAGTTTGAGACGGTCAAGATCGACTACCTCAAGCCCGCGAAGAAGGCGAAGTACAATCCTGACTTCGTCATTAGGAAGCGTGACGGCTCCCCGATGTACATCGAGAGCAAGGGCCGCTTCCTCACGGCAGATCGACAGAAACATCTCCTGATCCGCGCACAGTTTCCCGACATCGACATCCGGTTCGTCTTTCAGAGAGCGACTGAAAAGATCGGGAAAGGCTCCTCCACGACCTACGCCAAGTGGGCCGAGGACAAGGGGTTCAAGTGGGCTGACAAGGGGAAAATCCCGAAGGAATGGCTGGAAGAATGACAGTCGAGGAGTTCGACACCGAGATCAACGAGGCCGTCGACAGCTTCATCGCCGACCTCAAAGTCCGCAAGCAGTGGCTGGAGGATCGCATCACCATCGCCTGTGAGCGGGCCGACGAACACAAGCTGCCCGTCCATCTGTGCGAGGCGTCCGTCAAGGCGGCAATGGTTCGCATGGAGTACGACCTTCAATGAAGACCGAAGACATCGTGCGGCAGGCCGAGAACGAGCTTGCCGCCGAAGCATTCCGTGACGCCGTCGCGGAGGCCAAGCTGCGCATCCGGCGCAAACGCGCGATGCCCCTGTGGCAGCGCCTGATCCCCTTCAAAATCACCATCGAACGGAGAACTGACAATGTTTGACATCAAGGCAGTCGAGGCGGAAGCCCAGAAGGAAATGGCCGACGAGAAGGCCACGGGCGCGAAGACCAAGATCAAGGCGGCGCTCAAGCGCATCAGCGATGCCGAGGCGATCTTGAAGAACGCGCGCGCCGAGTACGCCGTCCTCCTGCGCGACATCGGCGAGTGAGGGACTACGGTCATCAGATGCTGTCCCGCCCGGTGGAACTCCGCTGGGCCGGATGGCGCTCGGATACCTTCACTCTCCAACAGCACGGCTGGCAGATCAGTGCCGAGCAGGACATCATGCGAATGCAGATGGCCATGGCGCTCCGTAACGAGCGGGCTGGAATGTCCGGTGTCACCGCAAGGGTCGACTGGGACTACATGCACCGCGCCAACGGCCCAGCCCAGTACTGCATGCCCGCCCTTCCGGTTCACCTGATGGGCCGCAACGTCGAGATGCACAGCTACGGCAATGGCTTCCCTAACTTCCAGCCAATCGACGCCCAGCCGCAACTACTCCAGATCGAGCGTCGCAAGCTCGAAGACTTCGCGCACTTCGCTCCAGCCCACACCAGAACGCAGCAGTTGATCGTCCCCGAGGAATCGGTCGACGACCTCATGGCCCGCATCCTTGAGATGCAGCACGGGCCGCGCATCGAGCGCATCCGCGCCGAGATCGCCGAGGGACAGCGTGTCGACTTCACGCCCCGGCAGAAGTTCCACGCGCAGATCATCAGCCTCGCCGCATGAGGACGTTCGTCAGAGCAATCCACAAAGCCTCAGGGAAACCCGCGCTCCTCCTCAAGGGGTTTAGCGGAACGACCTGGGCGCAGTTCGACGACATCCGTCACCCACACGGCTACGGCTGGCATCTCCACTTCCGCCGCGACTTTCGGGTCATGCGGGAGAAGCGAAGCTCTGAGCCCCGGCTCGTCATCTAAAACTTCAACAAAATCACTACGTTAACGGAGACAATTCATGTTCTTCAATTCTTTCGCGCGCATCGTCAAGAACCTCGACAAGATGGTCGACAAGCTCCACGCCCACGCCATCAAGATGGACGAGCGGGGCGAGCGGGTGCTGGCCGACATCGAGCTTTCGGTGGCCGCCCACGAGCGCAAGCTCGCCGAGGCCCTCAAGGCCCACGAGGCCCGTCTGCAGAAGCTGGCCGCCAAGCGCCTCGACGCCTTCACCGAGCGCGACAAGGCCCTGAACACGGCCGACAAGGTGTCCGCCTTGGTGCGCTGATTGCCTGACGACCACACGAACGAAAGCCTCCCCTCAGGCCTCCGGGTCACCGCGAGGGGAGGCAATGAGATCACCCTCAAATTCCGCACCGCGACTGTCGTCACGACGCCCGAAGGGGCGCTGGCGATGGCCGCTGCTATCCAAGAGGTTTCCTATGGAGCAATTCAAAGCCGTTCTCGCTGAGTTCGAGGGCTACGGCGGTAAGGGCATCGTCTACGGCGGCTGTCTCCGCGATACCCTGTGCAATGCCACGCCGATCAAGGACATCGACATCGCCGTCAAGAACGGCTGGATGGGCGAGCTTGCCATCGACGCCTTCGCCAAGGCCGTGCCGGGCACCGAGCGCATCGTCCAGCACATCGGCTACGGGGACTTCCCCGACGTCGACAAGTCGGTCGAGGTGATCCGCCCCGGCCAGTTGCCCGTCAACTTCGTCGTCCTTAGCCCCGACTTCCCGTTCACCTTGAAGGACGTGGCGGAACGCTGCGACTTCGGCATCTGTCAGGTATCGATGGGCAGCAGCGGTGAGGTCTACAAGTCCCCGGCGTTCCTCAACGACTACCGGCAGTACACCTTCACGTATCTGAGGGAAACGACCAACACCACGCAGGTGGATCGCTCTGTCCGCCGGTACTACCGCCTCGCCGATAAGTACGAGGGCTGGCTCCTGCGGGGGGCACTCGCCCCCCTCGAAGATTACCTCCTTGAGGACCTTTGAGCGAAGCCCTCCTGACGCATCAGCCGTGTGACGACTGCGGCTCCAGCGATGCCCTCGCGATCTACCCCGACCACACCCACTGCTTCGCCTGTCAGAAGACCACGAGCACCGACCCTGACGCAGCGCCTACGGCACAGCCCAAGCCAGCCTCAGGGCTCCTGACGGGCTCCTATACCTCCCTCGCCAAGCGCAAGCTCACCGAGGAAACCTGCCGGTTCTGGTCGTACATCATGGCCGACAAGAACGGGAAGAAGGTTCAGGTCGCCCAGTATCTGACTGATGACCGTCGCGTCGTCGCCCAGAAGCTCCGGTTCCCCGATAAGACCTTCCCGTGGGCTGGTGAACGCAAGGCCTTCAAGGGTCTCTACGGCCAGTGGCTGTGGCGCGACGGCGGCAAGCAGATCGTCATCACCGAAGGGGAACTCGACGCCCTCTCGGTCTCCCAAGCCCAGAACAACAAGTGGCCGGTGGTCTCACTGGTCGACGGCTCGGGGAGCGCGGTCAAGGGCGTCAAGGAAGCCCTGCCGTTCCTCTCCAAGTTCGAGAAGGTGATCCTGTTCTTCGACAACGACGAGCCAGGCCGCGAGGCCGTGGACGCCGTCAAGAAGCTCCTGCCTCCGGGCAAGTGCTGGATCACATGGGCCCCCGAGGGCTTCAAGGACGCCTCCGACCTCCTGCAGGCCAACAAGTCCTCGAAGATCGTCGACTGCATCTGGGGTGCCAAGCAGTACCGCCCTGACGGCATCGTCAGCGGCCAGAAGATCATCGATCGGCTTAAGGCCCGGCCGAAGATCACCGCCTACGCCTACCCCAAGACCATGCCCAAGCTGAACTTCATGTCCGGTGGCGGCATCCGCCTCGGCGAGTTGGACACTTGGACGTCAGGCACCGGCATGGGCAAGACAACGATCATCAAGTCCCTGCAGCACCACTTCTTCCACACGACCGACTTCAATCAGGCCCTGATCCACCTTGAGGAGCCCCTTGAGGACACTGGTGACGACCTGATCGCCTACGAGGTCGGGAAGCGGTTCCAGATCGACGATCAGGACTTCAAGGACACCCCGGAATACCTCGCGGCAGCGGAGCGGCTCTACCTCGCCACCGACGCCAACGGGAACGCCCGGTTCCAAGTCTACGACGCCTTCGGCTCGCTGGAAGACGACAGCCTGTACTCGGTCATCCGGTACATGGCGCAGGCCAACGGCTGCAAGATCATCTGGCTCGACCACCTGTCCATCCTTGTTTCCGACATGGGCGACGACGGCGGCGACGAGAGGAAGCGCATCGACAGCATCATGCACAACCTCAAGTCCCTGACCATCGAACTGGACATCTACATCGGTCTGATCTCGCACCTGAGGAAACCTCCGGGCAACGGCAAGAGCTTCGAGCAGGGCGCAGTGCCCTCCCTCGACGACCTTCGTGGCTCCGGTGGCATCAAGCAGCTGTCCAACGGCGTCTACGCGATCTCCCGCAACCAGCAGGACGAGAACCCCGTCGCCAAGAACACCTCGACCGTCACGGTCCTCAAGTGCCGCAAGACGGGACGGACGGGCACCGCGGATTTTCTCAGGTTCGAGGATGAGACCGGCAGGATCGTGTCGGGTGTCGACCCGGCCACCTTGGAACTCGACGAGTTCGACGACGAAACAGAATCACAGAAGGATTACTGATGAAATTCCAGAAAACTGTCCTTCAGGACGCCCTGTGGGACGACATCGACAACATTAAGACCGTCAGCGATGAGATCACCGGCACTGGCCGCTGGACCATCGTCCACGACTGGGTCTTCGAGTTCTGCGGGAAGTTTTACCGGACGTCCTACACGGTCGGGGCGACCGAGATGCAGGACGAGCGGCCCTTTGAGTACGACGGCGACGAGATCGAGTGTCTCGAAGTGAAGCCGGTCGAGAAGACCATTGTCGTCTACGAGCCCGCCTGACGAGACATTCAAGGCGGCTGAACACCTAGCCCTCGCGGCAACCGACGACCCCCGACTGATCCCCCAATACATCGCAGCAACGCAAGCCGCCCAGGCGCTCGAAGGAGCCCCAGGCTGGAAAGGACGTACACGCATGACACAAGCCGAAAAGATACTCGAACACCTTCGAAAGAACGGCTCGATCACCCAGCGCGAGGCCTACCTCGACTACGGTATCCAGAGTTTCCACCGCCGCCTCACGGACCTCAAGGACGCCGGATACGTCATCCACGGGCAGCAGAAGCGCCACAAGGTGACCGGTCAGGAATACACCCGCTACTTCCTCGTGAGGGACGCGGCATGAGCAGTCCGGTCGAGATCGCCCTGCTCGGATGCTTCGACGAGCAACATGAGCGCCGTATCGTGCGGCGTCTTATCAAGGCGTTCCAGAAGAAGCTCGCCGAGGACACCCTCGGGCTCCTCAAGGAACGCGAGGAACTTCTCCAGCGGATCACCGCGCTGACGGAGGCTCGCGACTTCTACGAGAGCCAGTTCGAGCAGGCTCAGGCCCGCATCGAGCCGTTCCAGGCGCGCATATGACGGCAGAGGACATGATCGAAGATTTCATCCTCGATTGGCTCCTTCCGCTCCTCGCGTTCCTCGTCGTGATCACTGCGGTGTTCAGCCTCCTCCCCTCCCCGGATCACCCTGCGCCAATCGCGGGGTGCTTCCGCCTGTCTGACGGCCTGTGGCTGTCCTGCAAAGACGTTTGGTCATCCAACCCGCTCGACTGGTGGGAGGCCGGTCAGGAAATCTAGTTGGAAATTTTATCGTTCGACATCGAGGCCAATGGGTTCCTCGACACTGTCACCAAGCTCCACTGCCTTTGGATCAAGAACCTCGATACCGGTGAGCGCGTCGGTTACGCCGACCAGCCCGGATACCTCCCTATTGTCGAGGGCCTCCGTCGCCTGATGGCGGCCGAGATGATTATCGGCCACAACGTCATCAAGTACGACCTTCCGGTCATCCAGAAGGTCTACCCGTGGTTCACCTTCGACGAGGCTCGGGTCTTCGACACCCTCGTCGCCTCCCGCCTGATATGGACGAACCTTGTCGACACCGACATGGGGAAGATCAGGAAGGGCGAGACCACCCTGACCCCGGCCCTGATCGGCTGGCACTCTCTGGAAGCTTGGGGTCATCGCCTCGGAATCTGGAAGGGTGAGTACGCGGACATCAAGGCCGCGCAGATCGCCGAAGAACTCGGCTTGGACCTGAAGAAGGACAAGACCGAGATCAGCCGCCTCGTGTGGGCCGAATGGTCCCCCGATATGCACGAGTACTGCGGCCAGGACGTCGAGGTCACCGAGGCCTTCTTCAATCTGATCGTGAAGAAGAATGCCGATCCCCGAGCGATAAAACTCGAGATGGGGGTCTGCTTCATCGTCGCTCAGATGGAGCGCAACGGATTCGGCTTCGACGTAAAGCACGCCGAGGCCCTTCTCGCTCAGCTGCAGGTCCTCAGGGCCGAACTGAACGAGAGCCTCCAGTCCATCTTCCAGCCGTGGTTCATCAAGGACGGCGCGGAGTTCGTCCCGAAGCGGCCCAACACCAAGATGGGCTACTGGGGCGAGACGACCGCCGAGGGCTTCAAGGGCTACCCGGCTCAGAAGGTCAAGCTCAACGTCTTCAACCCGAACAGCCGCGACCAGATCGCTGATCGCCTGAAGGCCGTTCACGGGTGGAAGCCGGTGGACCTGACGCCCTCGGGGAAACCCAAGGTCGACGAAACGATCCTCGAAGCACTGCCCTATCCCGAAGCCAAGGAATTGGCCCGGTACATGATGATCCAGAAGCGGATCGGGCAGCTGGCCGAGGGGGACCAAGCGTGGCTCGCCCACGTCAAGCCTGACGGCAACGTCTACACGACCACCAACTCCGGTGGCACGGTTACAGGCCGAGCGTCCCACTCGAACTTCAACATCGGTCAGGTCCCGGCCTGCGATGCCGAGTTCGGCCCGGAGTGCCGCGAGTGCTTTGGTCCGACATCCGAGGGTAAGCGCAAGAAGCGGAAGCAGCTGGGCTGCGACGTCTCCGGTCTCGAACTGCGAATGCTCGGTCACTTCATGGCCGCGCATGATGGTGGAGCCTACGGCCGAGAGGTCATCGAAGGCGACGTCCACACGCTGAACCAGAAGGCCGCTGGGCTCCCGACGCGGTCCCAGGCGAAGACCTTCATCTACGCGTTCCTATACGGCGCGGGTGACTTCAAGATCGGGACGATTATCGGCAAGGGCCGAGCCGCAGGACGGGCCATCAAGGCCAAGTTCTTCAAGAAGGTTCCGGCGCTCAAGAAGCTGATCGACGGAGTCAAGAAGGCCGCCAACAAGCGCAAGTACCTCATCGGTCTCGACGGTCGGAAGCTGCATATCCGCAGCGACCACGCGGCCCTGAACACCCTCCTGCAGTCCGCAGGTGCCGTGGTGTGCAAGACGTGGATCATCGAGTTCGTGAGGCTCCTCAAGGAGCATGGCCTCTACCAGACCTCGGTGCGCCTGATGGCATGGGTTCACGACGAACTCCAGATGGAGGTCGATCCTGACCTCATCCGCGAAGACGGCTCGTCCATCGTCGGAGAACTCTGCATCCAAGCCATTGAAAACGCCGGGAAACTTCTCGGCATTCGAGTGCCCCTGACGGGTGAATACAAGATCGGAAACAACTGGAAGGAAACGCATTGACGACCACACGCTTCTACGCTGTCGACGCCGAAGGCAGGCAGTGGACCCTCGCCGCCACCAGCGTCGAGGAGGCCTTTACCGAGGTCGAAGGGACCTACCACCTCCGCAAGATCACCAAGCGCATCGACTTGGTCACCACTTCAACCGTCTGGACATTCGACCATGCTTAAGCCTGCCTGCCGTTATAAGACCCGCCTGGGTCGTCGCATCGCCATCCTCGCCTACGTCCCCACCCTTGTTCCCGTACTCGCCATCATCGTGATGGTTGAAGCTGTGGCTCGCCAAGTCCCGGACCTTTGCCGCGACATTGCAAAGGTGTGGCGTCAGTGAGGCTGTTGATCGATGGGGACATGATCGTCCACCGCTCAACTGTGGCCGTCGAGAAGGACACGCGGTTTCTCGACCGCTATCACATCCTGTTCTCAGACTTCGAGGACGCTTGGGGCGTCATGCAGTCCACCCTGGCTGACCTGACGGACATCGCAGGAACCGACGACGTCGTCTTCGTATTCTCCGACCCCGATCTCAACTGGCGCAAGGAACTGGTCGATCCCGACTACAAGTCCAACCGCAAGGGCTCCCGAAAGCCCCTCGCCTACTGGTCGGTGATCGAGGAGATCGAGAAGCAGTACGAGACGGCCAGAGCGCCCATGCTTGAGGCCGACGATCTGCTCGGAATAATGCAGACCAAGGCGGCCCCCGGCGAGACCTGTATCTGGTCACTCGACAAGGACCTCAAGCAAATCCCCGGACTACATGTCAGGGACGACGAGTTGGTCGAGATCACGGTCGAGGAAGGTGACAACTTCCACCTGTTCCAGACGCTCGCTGGAGACACCACCGATGGGTACGACGGATGCCCAGGCGTTGGTAAGGAGGTCGCCAAGCGCGTCCTCGCCAGCGGCATGAAGCTCTGGCCCGAGCAACACGAACTCAAGCGCGGCCCCCGCAAGGGCGAGATCGAGACCCGGTGGGTCGAGATGCCCGCTGAGACCCCTTGGAAGACCGTGCTGTCCTACTACCGGAAAGCCGACCTTCCACCTGCCGAGGCGCTGCGCCAAGCCCGCCTCGCAAAAATCCTCCGCGCCGAGGATTACGTGAATGGAGAAATCAAGCTTTGGACGCCCCCGAAGAAATAAGAACGTGGACATGCGGCCTGTGTGGCAAGGAAACGTTCAATCCACCCTGCAATGACGTCGACACCGCCCTGATGCGCTACTGCGACCGGTGGCAGGGGACCTACGACAAGGGCAAGCCTGAGACCATCACGTCCGATGGTGGATCGACCGGCTACTACTACCTCCCCGAGGACGCCAAGGAACTCGCGGACCTGATCGAACACAAGAACATGTCGTTCAACGTCGGCAACATCTTCAAGGCCTGCTTCCGCCTCGGCGAGAAGTCGGGGACCGACAAGTTGTACGACCTGAACAAGATCATCTTCTTCGCTCAGCGCGAGAAGGCCTTGGAAGAAAAGCGACAGCGCAAGTGATCTAAGGGGGCCTCCGGGTCCCCTTTTGTCATTTCAGGGTTTACCCCCTCATACAGAGACACAAAGAAAGAAATCCATTGGATCAAGTCTTTCAAGATGACCTGAGTGAACCTCTGGTTACTGAGGAGCTTCTAAGGTTCCTTCAATCCAAGTTCCCCCTTGAAGGCTTCAAGAATGTCAGAGGGGTTGAACAACTATGCACATACCAAGGGTCTCAGGAAGTTATCGACCTGTTGACCGCTGTGCATCTTCGACAAACCCAAGGAACCTAAGGTGTGTTTTAACACGGACACCTCTGTCCCTCCCCCGGAGAAGCCTCCGGAAATGCTGACGCAGTCTTCACCCGACAAGAAGACCGCCGCCGAGCCATCCAAGTCCAATTCGCTCTCCATCGGCACGAAGAAGTACCGGAACGAGACGAACATCGGCACGGCCGGTCTGGGCACCTCAAAGGCCCCTAGCGGCATCTCAGTCTAACCCGAGACAGTAATTGACCCCCATCGACCCCACCAACAACGGTGTGGTCGCGGATGAAGAAGATGCCGCCGCGCTGTACTCCAGACTGGAGAGCGACCGGCAGAACTTCCTCGACAGAGCCCGAGAGAACGCGAAGCTAACCATTCCGTCTCTCATGCCGCCTGATGGCTATGCCCCAGGCCAGCGCCTGACAACCCCATTCCAATCCATCGGCTCCCACGGCGTGAACACGCTGACGGCCAAGTTGGTTATGACCGTCCTGCCTGCCAACTCCCCGATGTTCCGGGTGTCGGTAACGGATCAGGTGGTCGAGGAGTTGTCCGCGTCCAAGACGATGCGCTCTGGCGTCGAGAAGAAGCTCAACGAGATCGAGCGTTCAGTGATGGACGAGATCGAAGGGCTTGGCATCCGCGCCGCACTGGTCGAAGCCATCAAGCACCTGATCGTTTGTGGCAATGTGCTCCTATACCTGCCCCCCAAGGGCAACCTGCGTATCTTCCGGCTCGACCGGTACGTGGTCCAGCGAGACTACGAAGGCAACATCCTCCGCGTCATCATCAAGGAGACGATCTCCAAGGAGGCCCTCCCAGCTGACGTCCGCGCCCTCCTGAAGCCCGTAGAGGAACTCCCCTCCGACTCCAGAAAGGTCGAGGAGAAGGAAGTCGACATCTACACGGTCTTCTACCGCGATGGCGACCGGATGAGGACCTACCAGTCCATCAAGGGCATCAAGCTCAAGAAGTCCCTAGGGTCTTGGCGAGCCGATCGCTCACCGATCATGCCGCTGCGTTGGAGCTACCTCCACGATGAGGACTACGGCCGGGCCTACGTCGACGAATACATCGGAGACCTGACGGGCACGGAAAGTCTCTCGCGGTCTATCCGCGAAGCCGCAGCCGCTGCGTCGAAGATCAATCCCATGGTGAACCCTACGGGCCTCACGCGGGCTCAGGACATCGCCAAGGCCGAGAACCTCCAGGTGATCTCGGGCCGCAAGGACGACGTCTCGATGCTGCAGTTCGACAAGCAGGCCGATCTCTCGGTTGCCCAGTCGGTGCTGCAGGACCTGATTGCCCGTCTGAACCACGCGTTCATGATGAACCAGTCAGTCCAGCGCCAGGCCGAGCGCGTCACCGCCGAGGAAATCAAGGCGATGATCTCGGACATCGACGACGTGCTGGGTGGTGTCTACTCACTGCTCGCGCAGGAACTCCAGCTGCCTCTGGTCATTCGCATCATGGACCGCATGGTCCGCGAAAAGAAGATCCCCGATCTCGACAGCATCAAGGGTGCTGACGGCAAGCCCGTCGCGAAGCCCAAGATAGTCACCGGTATCGAGGCTCTCGGCCGTGGTCAGGACTTCAACAAGTACATGACCGCGATGACCCAGATCATCGTACCGCTCAAGGACATCCTGCTCCCTGAGATGAACATCCGAGACTTCGCGGAACGCGCTCTGGTCTCCCTGTCCATCGATATCGACGGCCTGTTCAAGACCGACGAGCAGAAGGCTGCGGACACGCAGAACCTGCAGAATGCCCAGCAGGGCCAGATGGGTCAGCAGATGATCATGGATGCCGTGAAAGGTGCGACCCCGCATCTGGCGAAGGCCGCGGCCGATTCCATGGCAAACCAACAGCAAGGAAATGCTCAATGAGCGCTTTCGGTAAAGCATTCGCCGCTGCGCGTAGGTCCGGTAAATCGACCTTCTCGTTCGGCGGCAAGTCCTACAATACCAAGGTAGCCGCGACGACCCCCAAGAAGGGCCCGGTCCCAACTGCTC
>Ga0209930_1003264_pt1 | contig 16548 bp, 22 predicted proteins | sample ThiBiot_500_biof_2_FD_183948 | JGI IMG/M metagenome (GOLD analysis project Ga0209930, IMG submission 183948) | Wastewater bioreactor microbial communities from Cape Town, South Africa - Thiocy_cont_500_biof (SPAdes) | ecosystem: Engineered > Bioreactor > Thiocyanate-remediating >... | reverse complement strand
CACGCCGGCGCTCCGCTGCGGGTTTAGCCCCGAGAACGCGCAAGCTAGCGTTTCGTCTAAAGCAGAAACCCGCCAAATCCGGCTCCAAAGCGGCAGAAACCCGCAGCGCGCGCTATGCGAACACGCCCCGCCGTGTGCCTGCATGCTGCAAGAGACTTATGGGGGTACCGTCCGAGGCAGAGGACCTGGAGCGGATACCCAGCTGAGAACCGCGCTCATTTTTAAGAAATGTGTTCCAGTTGTCCGTGTTCCTGTTCCAGTTTTTTCCTCCAAAAATTTGCGGCGCGCTTCGCGCGCCGAGATTTTCACGACGTTCGATCGCCGAAATCGCCAAAGCATATCGGATGGGGTTGTCAACCTAGCTTGTAACCTAGGTTGTATTGACGAGCTGACCCGGGTTATAACCTAGGTTGTCATATATAAGGATATGCACTCAACCTAGGTGGTGTCTGCAAACGCCTGCTGAGATCGAAATCGCTGCCCCACCCGGCCACAGTTCTTATTCAACCCAGGTGTGCGTGGTAAGTATGTAGACTTTTGCTGTGAGTATGCACTGTGGGCGGTTGGGGCAGAATTAATTCCTTGCAAAAAACCGAAACCAAACAACCCGGGTTGTTTTAAAACTCAACCTAGGTTGGGGCCCCACGCCATACTTCCCAGCCAAAATTCGTCTCGCCAAACTCGTCGTGGATTTCATTTTGCCCAAAGCTGTAATACAAGTGTAGTTCCGTTGCTGCGATGTCGGAGCGTGCGCACTCGCTCTGGTTGCAACGAGACTCTGCTTGTCGGACCTGTTTGCTGCCCCTTCGCATCTTTTGCAGATCACACGCGCTCTGCATACTTGGCTATGATGCTGAACAGCTCCCCTTGCCACAGATTATCGCTGGCTGCGCTGGGTGCAACGGCTCGAGCAGAATTCGGCTGGACGGAGTCCGAGCGCGTTGATTCAGCGGCTGTCGACTTTCTGGTGCGTACAAACCCTCGTGTTGTATGGCTTGCAGCTGGATTCTCGTGCGTCGATGGCTGAATCGTTCGCAGTGGCTGAATTTCGTGATTAGCTCACTGTGCGAGTGTCGTTTTGTCGCTGCTTGAAGCTTTCCGCATTGCAAGTTGCTGTTTCCGAGAGCTTGTTGCCTTCCTTTCGTCATGCTGCATTGTTTGAAGCTGGAATCTCGCGCGTCGATCGGCTGAATCGCTCATAAACGTTGAGATTCATGTTTTGTTCACTCTGTGCGAGCTGCTTTGTCGCTGGTCCGCAGCCCCTTGTCTTGCAAGTTGCTGTGTGAATAGCTTGCGTGCATTCCTATATTCATAGCGTATCTTTGAACACAGAAACTGGTGCGCGTTGAACGGACAAACCTGTTTGTGCACGCGGTGAAAGTGCTTTGTCGCTGTTGCAGTGCATCCTGGACAAGACTGTGGCGACAATGAGCGCGTGGACAACGTCAAGTGCAGACATCAGATGCAACTCGCTGGCGAGTAGCTACCAGTGCGTGCAAGCGCGCGCGTTCATGCTTGTTCGAAGAAGACTGGCGAGTTTTGTCCTGTCAGATGGCTTGAGATGGTCGATTGGAGCGCGAACGAGACGCTGGCGTTGCTGCGCGTTCGCCCAAACACGCTCAGCGTGCTGACTCGCCGCCCTGCTCGCGCGTGGTGAGCATTTTGCCGTGCGAGCCTCACAGTATCAATGGGTGCTTACCGAATTGGTTGCGCAGGTTGATTGATGGCAGTGTTCGTCACCGCAGCAACGCCGCTTCGCCGCGCACGCGAGAAGTTCATTTGGTTGCACTGTCGTTGATGTGATGCGCGCCAATCTTACGCGGCACAATCTCTCGCTGAAATACGTCCGCTTCTACTTCGCCTCCGACAGGTGCACGTGAATGCTACGGTCCCATGCTCACAATTGTCGCTCTGCTTTGTCTACCGCAGACGAGCGTTGTGCGCGCGCGGCTGGCTGCTCTGGTCGTTTCGGGCTGCCTGGCGACGTGCGCGTTCAAGGACAGCGTCGTCGGCCTCGCTGTTCGACGTTCTATCTCGGCGGGCGGTGTTGCGCGGCAGCAGCCACGCGCCAACTGTCCGCGCATCCGAACCGACATTGCCCGCTCGCTCCGCATGTGGTCACTGCTCTTCTGCAATGCTGCCAGCTCGAGCTTCGCCGTCAAACGGGCCGAAAGTTGTGTTGAATTTTTCAGTACGGCTTGTACCGCAGTTTTGGCTGGTGTTTTATTGTTCTGGATTTGCCGATTTGCCGTTTCAGCTGCCGCTTTCTGCTGCGTTCGATTCGTGCATGTTCCGACAGTATCTGTGTCAAATTGCAGGACCGTGCTCGTTTTGGTTCGTGACTAGGTCGGTTTGAAGTTGTGCTTGCTTGCTGCGGTTTGTGCTTTTCGAACCGTATCTCCGGATTGGACAAGATTCAAAGCCTGCCATTTTGCACGCTACCGAAGATGTGCAGACCGTTTGACGAAAATGCATGGGTACGTGCGAACGAGAGTAGAAACAGAGTGACCCCGGAACTGATAGCATGCTCCGGCGCGTTATGTGCAAGAGGGCGCACAGCAGAAACCAACGGCTGTTGAGCATTTTGGCTTTGAACAAATTTCGACCTCCCAATTCAACTGCGAAATCGCGCGAAGTGAGTTTCGCGCGATCTACATGTCTCGCGCGATCGTGATGTGCAGCTCGTGCCACGACACTGTCACAATTGCAGTTCTGACGCTGATTTAGGCTTCTTGCCTTTGGACGCGGCCTTCTGCTTTCGAGTTTCGGACATGCCGGCACAGCGCTCGTGGGATCCGTCTGCTGCCGGACGGAACCATTTGTTGCACACCCAGCACACGCGCTCGACCGCCGCGGCGGCGCGCTTTGCAGCGCCTTTGCGCCAGGTCTCGTGCGAATCGCGTTCGAGACGAGGCAGATCGCTGCGCAGCTTCCGCTCGGACGCCGGCAGGCGCGCTAACACATCACGCAGACGTCGGAACTTCTCGAGAATCCACGCTTTCTGAACAGCCAGCCGCGTAACGAGAATCAGCGGCAGCAGTTGATTCACGCTCACCGACGCGTTCAGCGGCCGGTCGTCGATCTTGTCGATTATCGACCGCTTGCGACGGCGAGCGATGAGCAAAGAACCAGTGACTTCCCGCTGCTGCAAATCAAATCGGATGCAACGGAGCCGCCGGAGCAACAGATAGAGACGCGCGAGTGCCATGCGAGCACGTGAAACGGGCGCGAGCGGCGGGAGCACGACGAGGCGGCGGTGCTCAGCGCCGGCCGGTATTGGAAGCTTGTACAGTCGCGCCAAGGCGACAGCAATCGACACGCGTTCAGCCACGTGTAGCCGCATGCCGAACCAGCCGACAGGCCAATCGCGAACATAGCGCGGCGCAAACACGGATTTTGCCGAATCGTCACTGCACTTGTCGCAGCAGCACACCACCAGCAGCCGGCAATGACACAAGGTGCCTGCCGGACATCGTTTGCACGCAACAGGGCGCTTCTGCTCTTCGGGCGGGCGCTCGTCACCCGAGCGCACACGAATGTGGCCCCGCGGCGTCAGCTCGAACTGCGTGGCCGTCTCGATTTCCACTACACGTCGCAGAAACTGTGTGCGCTGGTAGTGCGCACGAGCCGCCATGAACTTGCCGCCATAGCGGGCCTCCCACTTGGTGCTGGCGGTCGAGGCATTCAGCTGAGGCAGCTGAAATCGGTTCATGCAGTGCCCATACAACACATCCTAGCAACGCAGCAGTGAACGCGTGCCACCTCAAGCTGCGACATACCGGCACAGATTGAGGGTCCCAGTCGGAAAAGCCCGATTTGGTGTAGGTTCGCGGAATCATTTCTCGCACCAATCTCTCGAAGATGCGCCGGATCGCCTCTCCTAGAATGTGCGACGGCTGGCGCACAGCCGCAGTGTGCTCCTACAACAGCACAAGCGGTGAGGACGAAGACGACGCGAACTCACGCGGAAGCCATTGAACGAACGCTCAAACATCTCTTCGCTGCCGTCCGTAAGCGGGTTCTTGGTTTGATCGTACAACTCAGCAATGTAGCTGGTGTACTCAACGAAGTAGCAGCTCCTATCGGCGACAGTGATTGAAGCAATGTCGACGTTGTGACAGACCGAACGTTTTGCTTAGCGAGGCGCGCCAACAATGGAAGCAGCACGGAGACGATGAATGTTGCCGTTCGCAGGAAGGCACGCATCTTGATGGTGCAGGCCTCGCTGTTCGCGAGTTTGCTCACCAGCGAAACGATGCGCAGCAGCGGCGCAAACACGCGATACTCCTTGACTTCGTGCTGCCGAATCCGGTGCTCGAACGCCTTAGCTGCCCTGACAAATGATCGCCTAAGTTGTTGCGAATCGCGAGCAGATCGTACTCCGCAACCAGCCGCCGAACAGTTTCGAAGGAGGCGGAGATGTTGCCCTTGCTCGCGACTGCGCGCTGTGCCGCCAGGTCTGCCTGGAACCGTCGATGTTCGGGCCAATCGCTCTGGACGAGCACTTGCAGCGTCAGATCTAGTGTAGTAGCGTTGATGTAGTGCAAGTCGTGCATGATAGGAGGGAGCAGCAGCACTTGGTTCCAATCGACGCCCTCGGCGCGCGTGGGCACGGGCAGATCTCTGCAAGGACCCGAAATTACAGACTGCACTTGACGGAGCTTCTTCCACGACGCCGCGCTCTGCTTGAGGCCTATCGTGAAGCGTGTGAAGCAGCGCCAAAGCTTGGCAACTGCCTACCGTATTTGATCTGCTCATCGCTGAGGTCGTGCTGTCTTCGCATGTTGGTGGTGTAGCTGATGGCGTGCCGCCCCGCTCGGAAATCTGGCAGCCCCTGGTGCAGCACAGTCTCCCAGAAACTGCGACACACGCAGTGTTGAGAGAAGCACAGACAAAATATCAGCACGCACTCGGAGAGCGTGTTGGCGAATGCATCGCGGTGCGGAGATTTACCGCCTGGAATGTGGAACAGATGCCTGCGACAACGACGTCACTGCATTTGATGTCAAAGTGGCCTCACCAGAGCGCATGGTGGTCCATAACGAGGAACGCGACTTTGAATCGGATGGAAATATTGCGCTCGAAGTCCATCGGTGAACCCACCAGCTCATCCAACTGATAATTGAAAGCATCGAGATGCTGCAACAGCAGTTAGTGTGGTGATCCGGCATAGCAATCTGAGCACGCACGAAAGCCAGAGCGCCTTCTCCGCCGAGCCAATCCGCGGCCGGCAAGACAGGTGATCGATTGTGGCTCTCTTTGTACAAAAGCTTGTGAATGACGTCGATGATCCGCCATCGCACGGCGGACTGCGCAAGGTTTTACGGACAAATCGGATCATGACGATGACAGCAAGCTCACCACAACGCTGACGGAATCGATCCAGAAGATCAGCGGCAGCACCAAACGAGACTTGTCGCGAACGCCGACCATGCGTGAAACGAGTTCTCGGTGCACCACAGCGCCTGAGCAAAAGAGCGTCGGTCGCACAGAAACAGCAGTCATGCGGACGAAGATCGTGAACCAGCGAAGTAACAACTTTGGTTAATCGTCCGGTCCAGCACCGCCACGTCGGCATGTCCTGCTCAGACGCACAAATCAGCGAACACGTGTGCGCAGAGTGTGCACACGGGATGCAAACGCATCTTCGCCAATTGCGCTTCACGCGAGGAGCCGAACGCGACCTTGGCGATGAAGAGATCCTTCTTGTTCGGGCGCGAATCCCTCTGCACTGAGAGTGCCGCTTCGGCGAGATTGTTGGACTCGAGTTGAAGCCGCACAGCCTCGGCGACCTTGTCGCTCGACTGACCTTGAATATTGGTGATGGTGACAGTTTGGTTGCGGGAAAATGTTTGATGCTCCACGCGGACTTTGCTGCCAAACTCGTCAGTCGTGATTTTCCAGAAAAACTGATCGGGATCGTCCAGCAGTTCGCTCGGTTTGCGCATTAGTTCCTCAGCCTTTCGCCGCGATGGTAGAGAGACTGCTTTGATTTCAGCATCGTAATCACCAGTTTCCACGGTGTGCTTCTGCACGCGGTTGAACACTTGTGCGACTTCATTGTACGCAGCGCCTGTGCTGGACGCGCCGTACCTGTTCTTGCAGTGGGTGAATTGATACGCTCCACACTCAAAGGCCCGACCGTATCAATGGAGCGGCGACTTGCATACTGTCCTTGAACAGCTGCCGCTGTTCAGCAGCGCCCGCTTTGAAGCCACTGCCGAAACCCATCTGTTGCGCTCGATCGATATCATCCTGAGTGAAGTCTCGCGGCGCTTCTTGCTCCTCCGGCAGCTGCTTGTCTACTGCAATGCGCATGCGGGCGCTCGACGTCGGCTTTGATTGTACAGGATGCTTCGCTGCGTAGTCGACCACTTGCGCTGCAGCATCCTTGTTGAGATCGAGTTGTTCGGCGCAGATGCGTTTGCGCTGAATTACAGTCGTGTCGTGCTTGATCAGCGGCAGCACCGCGCGAGTAAACACAGTCTTGCGATCGACATCAGCAGGAGCGTCCACAGAGATGAAGCGCCGCAGCAGCTTGATATCAAAATCATGGAAAGGCATGCTCTGCAAATTGCAAAGTTGAGCAACCATACAACGACAGTACCACGACGCGAAGTGTTGATAAAATAACAATCAGATTACTGCATGAAATCAGCGAACATAGCACGTGATGGTCTGCTTCGGACAAAAAAAAAACCAGCAGATGTGTTCCAAACAAACTCGCACCTGTTTGTAACTTCGAACTGCACAGATAAGGTGTACGCGGCGCTCACATCAGTGTAGCACCTACGAACGATCAACCACCCCCCCCTTTCCCTACATCCGCCTCTGCCCATAAGGGTGCAAATGACAGATTGTGGCAACAACGGAATTCAAAGCATGTGCTTTGGCGTACGTTCTGAATGCATGCTCGATTTGAAAAAATCTTTTCGTATTCTTTGGAGTGCGCGTTTGCGGCATCCGTTGCGTCACTGGACTGCGTTGGACCATGCTTGTGTTGATCCTTCTTGGTGTGAGCAGTTTGACGACATGACGTCGTCCTCGTCCTCAGGCGCTGTGAGCGCTGCGGCCAAGCCGCCGAATTCGATTGCAGCTCCGAAGAAGCCCGATCCTTTTGAGTTCCTACAGGAAGACGAGCCGATGTTGCCTGCGTCATCCGATTCTGCCAGCTCCAAGCAGGCTGTGCGAGCAGTTACAATAATTTCATCGACCTGAATCGCGACTGTATGTGTGCAGCTCAAGCGCCCTCGCGAAACCGGCAGCTCGCAGCCCGGCGACCGCAGCAGCAGCGAGAGTCCGTCAGCAAAAGTCAGTGACTGATCAACACGCGGAAGCTGGGTGCAAACAGTGTTTGTGCAGCGTGTCCGTCGCCAGACGCAGGAATCGAAAGCTGAGATCAGCGAGGTGCGTGCATGCGTGTTTGTCCGCCTGGATTCAACGCGCGATGGCAGCGGGGCGCGGTCGAGTACGAGGAATCCGCGTTCCCAGATGACGAAGAGGAGGAAGAAGATGGCGTTCGCGCTCGCTCGGAGCCGCCGACGGAGCAGTCTCGTTCACGATCCACCACGCCTACACGAACACCGGCTCGGTCCACAACGCCAAATTCCGGCCAGGCACGCTCCAAAACTCCGAACTCGGAGAAGCGGACAGGCAGACCGGTCAAAACCAACAAGAAGGGCAAGAAGCAAATTCGTGACTGCATCACCGCGCCGCTGGCTGTGAGTTCACTGCGCGCAATCATCTAGCTTGATCTTGTGTGTGTGTGCTGCGTCAGAACCACTCGCGCGCGATCAACGAAGGAGGCACTTTGATTCCTGAAGTCTTCCAGGGCAACGCGGTCCGGTTGACTGTTGCGTCGGCGTGATCGCTTGTGCTCTGCAGAACTTATTCCCCAAGACTGTCACTGGTACGCAGAACCAGCCAATGCGTCAAGCGGTGCTTCGAGTGCTGTCCAAGTGGTTCACGGGCTACAAAGTGCCTGGCAAGCACGCCTTCTCGATGGAGGAGTTCAGCGAGTACATCGTCAAGAAGTCAGACATCCTCGCGATGTTGCACCGAGAAGGTGTCGAGTGCTCTGCTGAGAAACTGGGCGTGACTATGAAGATCGTGCTCGGCCTGGCCTTCTACCCGCACCTGGACGAGATCAAAGACAAGTTCGCGTTGACGAGGTCCGAATGGGCCGCCAAGTTCGACGACGCGCCGTTCCATCCGCACTGGCTCGGCTTCCAACCCCGCGCCATCGTCGATAAGTTCGTTTCCGACTGTGAGTTGCATCATTGCCACACCAAATTGATCGATCCGTGTGTGCTCATCCGTCCTTACGCAGCTTCCAAGGCATTCCGATTGTCAACTGCTGCTTTGGTTCCGATCGAGTACCGCACGGATGACAAGGTGTACGTGTGTCTGCCCGTATCCATGGCCACCAACGATATCTTGACGCGCGTCAACGTGATGGGTGGGAAGTTGCAGTTGCACTTCATGTACCACCTGGCGCTGCCGCCTGGTGTGCCTGCTGACACTGTGCCTAGCGGCGAGTTCAACAATGCCCTCAACTACGATCACCCGCTGCCCCAGGATGCCGATCCCAAGGTCATTCGCAAGTACCTCTGGAACGGCGCGATCGTCCTCGAGTTCCCGCGCGTTGCAGCAACGCCACTGACGGGCCTGACGGGCAAATCGATCAAGACCGTCAGCCTCGGTTCGGCCAAGCCTAGCAGCAGCGCCAGCAGCAAGAAGAAACCGTCTTCTGCTAGTGCATCATCCGGTTCCGCGCCGGAGTCGCCACCGGCTGCGCCGTCGACCAGCCTGTCAGCGTCGTCTCGCGCGAGCCCGGCTGCTAGTCAAGCAGTGTACGGTTCATCAGTAGCGTCGCCTGTGCCTACATTCGCTAGCAGCGCGGGCGCTTCCTTCGGAAAGAAGAGTTCAGCATCCTCCTCTTCGAGCTCGGCACCGGCGAACAGCTCTGCGATGGTTGATCTGACTGCTTCACCGCCTCGTGCACCTGTGCCGCTCAGCAGCAAGCCCACGCTGTCGCCGGACGTGCTCACGCCCAAGGCTGTGCGCCGCGCAAGCATCGCCGCGCTAACGAACGCAGCCGATTCTCCAGCTGCTGCCGTGTCTGCGCAGTCCTCCTCGTCTGCTCGAGAGCTGGCCAGTCGTGGTTTCGGTGCTACTGCGCGCAAGCCGGCGGATGAAGATGTCGATGCGGCGCCAATGGCGATCGAAGAAGCTCCATCAGCGTCGGCGCACGAGAAGTTACACTCTTTTCAGTTCGACAGCGATGTCGAAATGACCTCCTGCTCTCCTGCCGGACGTGCCAGCAGCAGCAGCAGCGCAAGCGGCGGCAGCCAACGCAATCAGAAGGACAACTACAGTTCCGGTTCGCAAACCAACACTGAAACTGTCGAACAATGTTTGTTCATCTGCGCAGGCTCGCTGCACCTGTCTCTGGCGCCGTCCATGGACGCGCCTTCGGATGAAGAGCGAGACATGTCGGCATCATTCGGTCTCGGTCTACCGGAGTTCCGCACCACTGTGAAGCCCTCTTCTGCTAGTTCACCGCGCGCTGTTGTGCACAAGGATGAGAATCAGGCAATCGCCAATCTCATCAATCTGCCGCCGATGCAGAACCAGCGCAAGGGGCTGGCCCCTTTGTCAATGAACGGGTCCTCCTCGCTCGCGTCGGCGACTTCTTCGAGTTCTTCAACCTCCAAACCATCAGGTTGGTTTGCATGCTACGCGACAGTTGCTCACGCATCCCATTAAAGACATCGCCTCTAGCAAGGTGTCGGCGCTCTCGCTGCAAGACAGCGCGATTTCGATGCCTGCTGCGGGGCCCGAATTTGATGCCGAGCAAAGCAAGCTCCGACAGCTGCTAGAACAGCAGATGGCAGACAAGAAGCTCCCCGCAGCCGCAACGCAGGGCGACGGAAAGGACGGTGATGGCAGCCAGAAGGGCGAGGCCGGCAAGGATGGTAAAGACAGCAAAGACAGCAAAGACAGCCAATACAACAAAGACAGCAAAGACAGCAAAGGAAGCAAGAACGACGGGCCTGAGATGTGCAATGTGTGCCGCGGACCCAAGGGCAATGATGTGAACGGCGTGCCGCACGACCACAGCGACTGCGAGCTCGAGGCGCAGCAAGGCAAAGGCGCGGAGCTCGACAAAGGTGCATTGTGTTTTGCTAAATTCGCTTCACGATCACGACTTGCCAGACGGACCAGCCGCAGCATTTCAAGCCGGTGAGAGCCGCACAGCCGAGAAGAAGGCAACCGTCAGGAAGTCAAGCAAGCGGCGCAAGAAGACGAATGCAGACAGTGACGAGGTTCTGTGCCCTCTTCAGTTCCACGCCAGATCTTGCGTTGCAGGGAGGCACCGAAGCCGAGGCAGCAGCAGCCGAGGAGTCTGCTGTCGCGCGCGACCGTTCGAAACGATGTGAAACCGCTGTACTGCTCGCCGCGTACACTCACTTGCGCCGTCGCGCAGCGGCTGCTCCTTCGCAGAAGGCCAAGGACAATGCAGCGCGTGCTGCTGGCAAGAAATCACCGTCACTAGGCACCGCTGCTGATCACGAGCTCGACGCAGCGGCAAATGACGTGCGCAGCGATGAATCAAGCGAGGGCGAGGAGGAGGAGGAGGACGAAGTTGTCGTGGCCGATTTGCCGGAGGAGAAGACTGGCAATTGCGTGCTTTGCGGCAAACCCGGGCCAGCGTTCGGCACCAAGGATGTTCCTGTGGCCGACACTGTGTTCGAGTGTCGCAATCCAGACGAATACGGCTGCAAGCGGCTCAACCACATCAGTTGCGCGGCCCAGCACAACGTCCGCGTCATCAACGCTCTCAAGGACCCGGATCGGCGAGTGGGCTGTGTCAGCTGCACGCTCTGCGCCAACGACAAGTGCGAAGTCAACCGCAAGTTCATCGCGAACAATCGCGGAATCCAGCGCTACCGATGCATCACGTGCAAACGGCAGTGGCATGTCAGCTGCATGAACGGCGCGCAGAAGTGCCCGCTCGGCCACGAACTCTGCGCCTGAACTCGCATGATCTGCCACCGGTCGGCATCGGCGTGCTTTGCGTGTGTGCTACCGACGAACGTGGACCACGTGTCTCGTGTCGTGATTTGGTTCGGTTGGCTGGCGACTTGAATTTGAACTGAGAAATCGATTTCCGTAAATGGAGAGTGATTCAAACATGCATTCCGCGCCAAAGCAACGCTTGTCAATGACACGACGCGCGCTGTGCATTTCATGCGCAATCGCACGTGCGAGAGCTCAGCCGGGAGCTTGGTGGGGATGCTTGAATGGGCTACTCGTCAGTCATTTTAGCATTGCCGCCGCTGTCGCCGCTGGCGCTGCTTCCAGCAGAACTGCCGCTGCTTCCAGAGCTGGCGCTGCTTCCGGCGGAGCTGGTGCCGCTTGATGTGCTGGCAGCATTGCCTGACTTGGCGCGCTTCGGCGACCGCAGCTCATCGCTGCCGCCGTCGGCGTTGTCAAGACCCTGCACGCAAGTGCGCGTTGTTCAGAAGTCGAGCAACAGACGCAATTAGCGCACGCACGTCTAGCACTGTGAACTGCAGATCGCTGTGCACCTCGCGCAACACGACGCAGATGCGCAAGCCGCGGCCGCGCGACTTGATCGTCTCGCTGAGCTGGCGGCGCACTGTGTCGAGATCCGGAGCCTTGTCCCAGAATTTGCAGCGAGGGCCGAGATGTTTGCAGAGCTGCTTGTCCGTCAGCGACAGGCCAAGGCCACTGCATCCGCGAGCGAGACGCAAACACGCGCGCATGTTAGGACTGCATCACGGATGGGCAGCCCAGCCCACTCACAGGTACGTGCTGGCCATCCACTGGTTGTGCCGTTTGGCCTGGATGCTGAAGCGGACCAGTTTCATCAGGAGCTCGTAGCCGTGGTTGTCCGTTTTGCGCAGATCAGCGAGCTCACCAGACGACACGTACCACACGCTCGCTGCAAGAAGCAATCTAGTGTCAGCAGCGGCCAGCACGCAAGTGCTCACTTGATTCGGACGCGGGGCGAGCAGAGTCTCGGATGCGCTTGCGTGTGCGCTTGCCCTCAGTGGTCTTTTCGTCTTTGCTGTCGCCACGCTCTGTTGCCATGTCTGTCGCACGCTGTTGTCAGTGTTGCCGCAGAGCGGCGACGCAAGCACGGACCCGTGTCGCTCTTGTCGCCATCGTCGTCCTCGTCGCCCTCGTCGTCCTCGTCGCTCTCGATGCCGTTGCCGAGTTCGAGTGGTTCAGGATCGCTTGGCTTCTCCTCTGCGAGCGCGAGCTGGAGAGTCGCGTTTCGGAATGCACGCTTACTGTGCGGCTTGTCCGAATTGGTAGGCTCGAATTCCTGCAAGACTGGTCAATCAACGCGTCATGATGGCAGCGCGACCTGTTGCAGCGCAGCACTGAGATCGGCTGTCCGCTTCGCGCCAGCGTCGACAGACGTCAGCGCCGAGCCTGCCACCTTAGCTGCAGCGGCTTGAATCGTCTGTGAGTGCGTGAGGTCGATTTCCCAGGCTAATGCACTCCCGCCTACCGCCACACCGCCGCTCGACGAGCTGGACGATGAGGACGGCGCTGCATTGGAAGAATCTTTCTTGTCACCAAGCACGACGTCGGAAGTCTCGCGCCAGTCACAGTCTAGGATGAGGGCGCCTGCAGCGAAACGAGCTGGCAACCAACGCGCGCTGGCAGCGCACCTATCGCCTTGCGCCAGCTGTCGTAGAAATCGAACGCGGTGTGCGCCCAACCCTCGGCCAGGCCGCCTCGTTGAATGCACCATTGAATGACGGCAGCTTGGCTGCAACCGGTCGGTGAGAAACTGCAAACAAGAGCGCAGCCGTGCTGACCTGTGCATGATGGCAATGGCGTTCTGCGACGGGGTGCCATCCTTGTTGAAGCTGTACCGCGATTGCACGCTTGTGCGCAACGCTTTGCTGTGAGCGATCAATGACGGTTGCTTCATCTGCGCCAGCTTCTTCTCGTCCAGCGCTGCAGCCAGAACTCGCCGAAACTCGTCATCGGCGCGCAGCTTCTCGAACTGCTTGCGGTATGGGACGAACGCGGTATCGTGGATCCAGGTGATGACCGCGTCGTGCCCGAGCAGATCGTACACATTGGCCAGCTCCCACTCGCGCTCCTTGATCACCTCTGCATAAGGCACATTGCAACGAGCAGCGGACCAAGCTATCCAGCCGCACCTGTCTCCTTGAACTTGGAAAGCGACAGGAAGTAGAGGTTCTGGAAGAGGTCCTTGCAGATGGCGAGCGTCACTGTGTTCGTGTCGAAGTTGTACATGAACTTGAACGGGCGACCCTGTGCCTCCTCTGCAACTCGACAATGAGCAGTTCAGCGTGCGCATGCAACTGGCAGCGCACCCCATCGCGCGCCATGCAATCCAAAGCTAGCGGCTTTCGCATTGAAGCAGAAGCCAGCGATGGCACGCACGCGGTTCGGGTTCTCGCGGTCGGAGTTCTCATTGGCTTGGGCTACCAGGCTCTTGACCTCGGTTTGCGGAAGCCCGCCGCCCATCACCATCCACCACGCCGGCATCGTGATATTGCCCAACATGTCGCATTCAACCTCCTCGACGTTGATGGGACGAGACATCGGGCACGGCGGCATGTGATACTTCTTCTTGAACGTCTTGTCACCGTTGGGCCCGCTGGCCTTTGTGAAGAACACCCAACGCGTGACCGGTTGCATGTTGTTAGGATGACGCCTGTCGATCGCGGGCAGCTTGAGCAGGTCCACCATTTGCTGCAAGTGCGAAATCCTTAGCAATGGTCAAAGAGGAATCGATTGCGGACCGCATGAAGCACCAACAAGCCAATGTCTCTCGAGTCATCATGTGGTGCACGTTTTGAATACGCGGTGCCGCAAGCAAAACATTTGAACAACTGCTGCAAATGTAGTTGGCAACTTGAAACGGTAAATACTCAGAAATGCAACACTTCAACAACATTAGCATACATAGCGGCCAACCTGCAAATATTAAATCCCGCAGCCGATAGCGGAGGCAGCGATTTTTGCGTTTACTGCGATGTACGTTGCAAGTTTTCAATATTTGCGTCGCACTTGGTTTTCCATTGGTCGAGTCGCTGCGCTGTTGCTCACGATTATTTTGCGTTCATTTTTCGAATGAAATGCCTCGCTGACTCAAACGTGTAAGCTTTAATCAACGTTTGGCGTGGTGCCTTCCACCATGGTGTTTTTTGATGTCCACAAGCGTGCATGTACGAAAGCATTTCCGTTTTTCGGTTGTTGCACACCCTTCCGCCCTGCAGCGCACAGTTTCCGGCGGCCTTATGCATTCCTTGCATGATATTGCGTCGAATGAGGCGTGAAACTCGCGCGTCGAACGGCTGGATCGATCAGTTTGGATTTTGCTGAAAAACACCGCAGAAAGCGATTTCCTTTTCCGCTTGTCGTAGACTTCCGCCTCTCAGCGTGCAGTTTCCGACGGCTTTCTGCATTTCTTGCACGATATGGCGTCGAATGAGGCGTGAAACTCGCGCATCTAACGGCAGCTGGATCGAGCCTGTTTGCGTTCTTGCTTGCAGGAGCGCGCGGGCACTGCGTGCGGAGCGTGAGCGGCGCAAGGCAGCTGCGCTGCGCGAAGTGTCGGTGACGTCGAGCTCAGACGGTGCGAATGGCGGCTTCACACTGTTCTGAGTTCGAGTGGCAGACGCGCACGCGAGCGGCACCTTTCACAAAGCCGTCAAGAACATGCATCTCAGTCGCCGCCAACTGGACAACGCGTTTCGTCGAGACGCAATGCGTCCTCGAGCGATTGGCGGCCGCCAAAGTCGAGGGAAGAATGGGCGCTTTGGGGTAAGCTCGCAGTTGCTGCCAGCTAGCTCACGCACGTTCTTTAGCACAACGAGTTTCAGCTGCGTGCGTCGGTCCTGATCCTGCGGAACTTTGCGTCAGCGAGCGAATGCGACTCCGTGCTGCGTGGCATCGGCAAGGAGCTGCAGTGCTTGCAATTGAACGCGGGCGTGCACCAAGGGCAGTACGTGCAAGTGGACGAAGCGCGCAACCAAAATGTATTTCTGTTTGACCGCGGCAACGCTGGTGTGACTTTATGCCCTGCTTCACGTTGCTGACAGCAGCTCGTTGCTTGTAGAGCCTGTAGCGGACCAACAGAAGCTGAACGCGCTGGAGCCGCTGCTGCGTCGACTCTACGCTTGCGGCGACGCTTGGGTCAAGCGCTGCAACGACGAGATCGACCAGAAGTTATGGGCGCGCACATTTCACGGCGAAGACAATCCGCTGCCCGGTCTGCCATATGCGACGTCGATCACGCGCTATCCGGATCGGTTGGAGATGGAGCAGCTCGCGAAACAGCAGCAGCAGAAATCGCCCAGGCTGCAGAGCAAGCCGCCAGAGCAGACAGCTGAGTCCGCGCTCGTGGACAGCAAAACTGGCATCAAATGCCACGTGGATAACTCTCACATCCTCACCGGCTTGCTCGCGCTCACGGCCGACAGCGCGAACGAAATGTCCTGGCTCCACATAGAGCTCGCGGACGAACGCGTGCTTCCGCTCCGGCTGAACAAAGGCGATGCGGTGCTGTTCCCGATCCTGCGGCATGTCGTGCTCCCTGTTGCTCGCGATTCGTTGCGTGTGACTGTGAATGGCTTCATGTGATACATGTCGCGCGCGGAGTGCGTGCGTGCGCTTGACACTGCTTTCTGTGCGTTTTCCCAGCAAGCACGGACAACCTGGGTTGTTCCGATTTTCAACCTAGTTTGAGTGCCAAAAACCAAACTGGGTTAGCATTCCTAACCTAGTTTGTATAACCTAGGTTGGAGCTCCCAAACTAGGTTGAAAACGGCCCTACAACCTAGGTTATAACCTAGGTTGTCAACCACAGCGGATATGCTTTGCAGCTCGCGTAAAATCAGCGAAACCGTAGAAACCAGTCGATTATGTGCGGAGATGGATGCAACCACAGCGGATATGCTTTGGTACACGGGACCGCTTCTCTACGTCGACTGGCTGCAGCGAGCAGACCGAGACCACGAGGCCGCGACCCGTCGAGTTGCGGTGACCACACACGCGCATTGCCGGGTCGCGGCCGCCCGACACGAAGAATTCGCTCGCCTGTGCAGTTCAGACGTGGCCAGCCAGCGCGACGATCGTTTATCAGCCTGCTATTCGCTGTGCGCGTCGTCAGAGAAGCGATCAGCGCGTCTGTCTCTCGCAGTCGCAGCAGCTGACAGCAATGCCAGCGCAGATTCAGCCAGCCCGTCTTTGTTCCTGAAAATCCAGACGAAAAACACAGTTTCCAGGTAAGGAATTTGTACTTCAAGCTTACATCACAAACGCACATCTAATTTCATGCACAATTTGCAGTCACATCAGCTGGAGCATTCAGGGCAAGGCCGGAAACAGTTCATCAATAACTCAGCAGATTACGTATGCAATTAAATTGGTGCAAACGTAAATGCTGATAGGCTACAGTAAAAGTTCCACAGTGGTATCTGATGGGTGGGAAATGCTTGATTTCGCATGCAGTGGTTATTTGAAAAT